>Ga0116227_10015362_pt1 | contig 11351 bp, 7 predicted proteins | sample S1TSphgellanicum_FD_89693 | JGI IMG/M metagenome (GOLD analysis project Ga0116227, IMG submission 89693) | Host-associated microbial communities from peat moss isolated from Minnesota, USA - S1T2_Fb - Sphagnum magellanicum MG | ecosystem: Host-associated > Plants > Peat moss > Unclassified... | reverse complement strand
CTTCACTACGGCCTCATCGTGTTCGTGCTCGCCGTCGTGATGGCGGGCGGCATCGTCACGAACGCAACGTCAATCAAGGTCATGCTCGCATTCCTCGTGCCGACGATTCTGCCCGTCATCGTGTTTTTGCTCACGCGCCAAAGCGCACTCGCGATCGAGATGGGCGTGATGGTTTCGATCTTCGCGATCGTCCTCATCGTATGCGGGGCGAGCATCAACCGCTCGATCGTCGGCAGCCTCCGCGTGGCCGTCAAACAGAAGCAGTTCGTCGTCGAATTGCGCGCGAGCGAGGCGTCGATGGCTGAAGCACAGAGTTTGGCTCGCGTCGGGGGCTTGGAACTCGACGTAACAAACGAAAAGATGATCTGTACGGCGGAGACCTTGCGCATCATCGGCGCAGACCCGGCCGCCGTCGAGCAGCCCATCGCAACGCTTATGGCCTCCGTGAACCCGGACGATCGGCCGGCCGTTGAAGAAACCTTTCGGACGTTTCGGTTAACCGGTGAACATCCCGCCATCGACTATCGTATCGCCATGGAGGACGGCTCCACCAAAACGATCCGCGGCAGGGGCCGGAAGCTAGAAGGCCTGTCGGGTTCGCCCGCAAGGCTCTTTCTCGCAATCCAAGACGTGACCGCCGAAAAAGCTGCGGCCGATGAATTGGCCTATCGCGATCTGCTCCTGGACGCCGTGACGACGGGAACCGCGATTCTGCTCCAGGCAGAATCGATTGAGTTCGGCATGCCGGAGGCGTTACAGATACTGGGCGAGAGCATGCAACTGGATCGCATCGACGTGAACGAGGATGCGCCCGGCAATACCCCGCCCCTCGTGGTGCGTCACAATTGGCAAGTGCCAGGGATCTTTTCGCTCCCCGACGCGTCGATCGCGGCGGAGCCGGGGGATGTTGCCGCGTCGCGCGCGTTACTGGCTGGCGGCAATGTCGTCGTTGGACAGCGTGCGACCGGTGGAGCCCCGGTCCGTGGAATGCTCCGGCGGCTGGGCTGCGAATGCATCCTGCTCGTCCCGATCATCGTCGACCGAAAGTTGTGGGGAAGCCTCGGAGCCGGCATGGCGGAGCGTTCGCGATCGTGGACCGCGAATGAACTGAACACGCTCAAAACCTTCGCGAGCATCGTCGGCGCGTTGATCGTGCGCAACGAGGTGCGGCTGTCTCTCGAGCGATCCGAAGACGGGCTCCAGCGCGCTAACATTTTCCTCGAAACGGAGATGCAGGCATCTCCGGACGGCATCATGGTCGTCGACGAGAAGGGCGAGATCATTTCGGTCAATCAGCGCTTCATCGACATGTGGCATTTGCCGCCGATCGCGCTCGGATCCATCTACAGCGATAGCGCCTTGGCCACGGCTGCGAGCGTCGTAAAGGATCCGCAGAGATTCACCGAGAGCTCGAAATTTCTCTACGACCACCTGGACGTGCGAGCTGAAGACGAGATCGAATTCCTCGACGGACGGATCATCGAGCGACGCACGGCCACTCTGAAGACGCCGGGGGACGCGTATCTCGGTCGCGTCTGGTATTTTCGAGACATCACCGAACGAAAAAAGGCCGAGTCGCTGGCGCTGCACCTGGCACACTACGATGCATTGACGGGCCTCGCGAACCGGAGCGTCTTCGTCGAAGCGCTCTCGTTCGCGATCGCTCAGGCGGAACGCGGGAAAACCGGTTTTGCCGTCATCTATTTGGACCTCGATCATTTAAAGGACGTCAACGATACGCTCGGCCACCCCGTGGGCGACGAACTCATCACGGCCGTGGCAGGCCGCTTGAGTTCGGCGATGCGAGGGAGCGACACGGTCGCGCGCTTCGGCGGTGACGAATTTGCGGTCCTTGCGTCAGGCGTCAGCACGGTCGCCGAGGCCGCTGGCGTCGCGGAGATGCTGCTCAAGGCGTTCGCCGACCCGTTTTCGATTCGGGGCAACGACATTCGCACCGGTGCGAGCATCGGCATCGACCTGTACAGCCCGGAGTGCACCGCTGCGGAGACGTTGCTGTCGCACGCCGACGTCGCCCTGTATCGCGCCAAATCCGAAGGCCGCGGCACCTACCGCTTCTTCACGGATGCGATGGACCGGGCGGTGCGCACCCGCGTCACGCTCGGAGCGGAACTGCGCACCGCTCTTAGCACGGGTCAGCTCTTTCTTATGTATCAACCCCAGGTCGCAGTCGAAAGCGGGAAGATCATCGGCTTGGAGGCGCTCGTGCGCTGGCGCCACCCTGAGCGCGGGCTGATCGGGCCGAACGTCTTCATCCCGGTGGCCGAAAGTACCGGGATCATCGTGCCGCTCGGCCAGTGGGTTTTGATGACTGCTTGCCGCCAAGCCAAAGCCTGGCTCGACGAGAGCATCGCGGCGGTCCGCATGGCCGTCAATGTGTCGGGCCTGCAATTCAAGACGCCGCTCGAACTCGAAGGGAATATCGCGGCCGCGCTGCTGGAGACGGGGCTGCCGCCGCGGCTGCTCGAGATCGAGCTGACGGAAACGGTCCTCATGGACGTCTCACTCGAACATAGCGAAGCACTCGCGCGCCTTCGTGAATCCGGCGTGACGATCGCGATCGACGACTTCGGCACCGGCTATTCGTCGCTCGGGTATCTACGCCGATTTCCCGTGGATCGGATCAAGATCGCACAAGAATTCGTCAAGGACCTTACGACCATGCCGGGGCAAGCGGCGATCGCGAAGGCCACGATCGGACTCGCGCACGATTTGGGCATCGCCGTCATCGCGGAAGGCGTCGAAACGCGCGACCAGCTCGAAGCCCTCCGGGGCTGGGGTTGTCAGGAGATCCAGGGGTACTACTTCGCGAAGCCGCTCGGCGTGGAAGACGTGGCGCTCGCCTTCCGCAACGGCGGAATTCTGCGGGACGGCGCGGCTCGCAAATGATGGAGCGTAAGTGGTTCTTACTAAACAGAGCGCAATTGCGTTATTGTCCGCACTCCCTTCATTTCACGATTGTACACCGGGCCCGAACGCGTTCTAACGTCGTGCGAAGGCCGCGTAGCAGGGTTACCGCCGGAACGGAGCGACATCATCAACTGTGAAAGTTCTGGTGATCGGCGCAACGGGCACGATCGGCGCCGCTGTCGCGAAGCTGCTTGAAACCAACCACGAGGTTCTCGGCGCAAGTCACACCCGCTCGATGATGACCGTTGACCTAGCGGTTCCCGACTCGATTCGGCGTCTCTACGCGGACGTGGGTCCTGTGGATGCCGTAGTCAGTGCTGCGGGTGACGGCGTCTTTCGCCCTTTGCTCGCGCTCTCGGACGCCGACTTCGCGCTCTGCCTCAGCAACAAGCTCATGGGACAAGTCAATCTGGTCCGTTTCGGCGTGGATCTGGTCACGGATGGAGGATCTTTCACGCTTACAACCGGGATACTTAGCCGACAGCCGATGCCCGGTAGCGCGGCGATCAGCATTGCGAACGCGGGTCTCGAAGGTTTTGTGCGCGCGGCGGCGTTAGAGCTTCCTCGTGGCATTCGTATCAATGCTGTCGCTCCCGGTTGGGTGCGCGAGACGCTCGTGGCGATGAAGATGGATCCCGCTATCGGCATGCCGGCGGCGCAGGTGGCTGAGACTTACGTGCGGTCCGTGGAGGAAAGCATGACGGGTCAGATCCTGGATACCGGTACGGGCACCGGCTAAGCGGGCTAAGGCGGGCGTTCGAGGAAGTGATCCCGCGGAACCGCGAGGCCGTGATCCTTTCTGTGCCGTACATTGGTCTGACCATCGAACCATAGCGGCCGCCCTAGCTCCCGCGGCGGTCGCGGAAGCGAGGCGAGGTGACCGTCGTGGCTCAACCCATCCGCGTGCTGCTCGCGAAAGTCGGCCTCGACGGCCATGACCGCGGCGTCCGGGTCGTCGCTCGGACCTTGCGCGATGCCGGCATGGACGTTATTTACTCCGGCCTCCACCGCACACCCGAAGAAGTGGTGAACGCGGCGATCCAGGAGGACGTCGACGTGCTGGGCGTCAGCCTGCTCTCGGGCGTTCAACTCACGGTGTTTCCGAAGATCTTCAAGCTGCTCGACGACAAGGGCGTCAAAGATTTGATCCTTGTGGCCGGCGGGGTCATGCCCGATGAGGACGTCGTCGCGCTCAAGGACATGGGCGTGCACGAGGTCATGCTCCAGGATACCCCGCCCGAAGCGATCGTCGCGACCTTAACGCGGCTGGTGAACGAACGTGGCGCACGCTAACCTCGCGCGCGAGGCGATGGAAGCGTGGTCGTATCCGGCCGCCTACGACGACGCGTATCTGCCGCCGGAATCCAGCCGTTATTGGTTTCCCGTGCGCGAGACGATGCCGCCCGGCGACCGCGAGGCGGCGATTCTGGAACGGTTGCAGGTCGTGTGCGCTTACGCATACGCGAATTCCGACTTCTATCGCCGCAAATGGGACGAGGCGGGCTTTCACCCCAGCCGCCTGCGCTCGCTCGAGGATTTCGAGAACGACGTGCCCGTCATCACAAAGGCCGATCTGCGCAAATCGCAGGCCGACACGCCGCCTTTCGGCGACTACCTGTGCGCACCCGAAAGCGATATCTTCCACATCCACGGCACGAGCGGCACGACGGGCCGTCCGACCGCCTTCGGCGTCAACCGTAGCGACTGGAACGCGATCGCCAACGCCCACGCGCGCATCATGTGGGGCATGGGTATGCGGCCGGGCGACACGATCATGGTCGCCGCGATCTTCAGCCTCTACCTGGGCAGCTGGGGCGCGCTCGCGGGCGCCGAAAGGCTCGGCGCCAAGGCGTTTCCGTTCGGCGCGGGCGCGCCGGGCATGACTGCGCGATGCGCGCAGTGGCTGGCCGCGATGCGCCCCGCCGGCTTCTACGGCACGCCCACCTACGCGCTGCACCTGGCGCAAACGGCCCTCGACGAGGGCCTCAATCCCCGCGACTTCGGCCTGCGATACATGTTTTTCTCGGGCGAACCCGGCGCCTCGATTCCCGGCATCCGCAGCCGGATCGAAGAATACTACGGCGCCAAAGTTTTCGACTCCGGCTCGATGGCCGAGATGACGCCTTGGATGAACGTGGCGGGCTCGGCCGAGACCGACGGCATGCTCTGCTGGCAAGACGTCGTCTATACGGAAGTCTGCGACCCGGCGTCGATGCGGCGCGTGCCCTACGGCCAACGCGGGACGCCGGTCTACACCCACCTCGAACGCACCTCGCAGCCGATGATCCGGCTGGCCTCGGGCGACCTCACGCTCTGGACCGAGGGGCCGGCGCCGTGCGGGCGGACCTACCCGCGCTTGCCGCAAGGCATCTTCGGCCGGATCGACGACATGTTCACCGTGCGCGGTGAGAACGTCTATCCGAGCGAAATCGATGCCGCATTGAACGAAACGCCGGGCTACGGCGGCGAGCACCAGATCGTAATCACCCGCGAGGCCGCGATGGACGAACTGCTGTTGCGCATTGAAAGCGATCTGGAAGGCGCCGAAGCGCTGGAACGCTTCCGGCTCGACGCGAGCCACCGCATCCAAAAGCTGCTGGGCCTGCGGACGAAAGCGGAGATCGTGCCGAAAGGCTCGCTGCCCCGAACCGACTTCAAGGCACGGCGCGTCATCGACGATCGCGCGGCCTTCCGCGAGATGTACGCGCACCTCCGGGCGGAGCAGTGAGCGCCTACGTTCCCTCACGCGAACTCGTCGCCCGCATCCGCGACGGCCAGACGCCGGCGATCGCGCGCTTGATCTCGCGCGCCGAATCCGGCACAGCCGAAGCGCGCGACGCGCTGGCGGAAATCTACGGGCTGGCCGGACGGGCGCACGTCATCGGCCTCACCGGCGTGCCGGGCAGCGGAAAATCGACGATGGTCTCGGTCCTGACCGCACGCTTGCGCGCGTCGGGCGCGAAGGTCGGCATCGTGGCGATCGACCCGTCGAGCCCCTATTCCGGAGGTTCGATCTTGGGCGACCGCATCCGGATGACCGATCTCGTCAACGACTCCGGCGTCTACATTCGCAGCATGGCGACGCGCGGCGTGATGGGCGGCATGGCTCGCGCGACGATGGACGCGGTCGACATCCTCGACGTCGGCGGGTTCGATACGGTCATCATCGAGACGGTCGGCGTCGGCCAGGACGAAGTCGAGATCGCGAAAGCCTCCGATACGACGGTCGTCGTGTCAGCGCCGGGCCTGGGCGACGAGATCCAGGCCATCAAAGCCGGCATGCTCGAAATCGCCGACGTGCACGTCGTCTCCAAGTGCGATCGCAGCGACGCGAACCGAACCTTGGTGGACCTCACGCAGATGCTGACGATGGGCGCCCTCACCGCTCGGAGGAGCTCGGATTGGCAGGTCCGGGTCTTGGGCGTCAGCTCGCATACGGGCGCCGGGTTCGACGAACTCGTCGAGACGCTGGCAAGCCACCGCCGCGTCGCGCTCGAAACCGAGAGCGGCCGTCGCCGCCGCGTCGCGATCGCGCAGTTTCGCCTGGAGAAGACGGCGGAAAACTTGCTGATGGAACGCTTCGCCAAAGCTTCCGCGCCCTTCGCCCTCGGCTTCGCCGAACGCTTGCAACGGCACGAAGGCGATCCGTATTCCCTCGCCGGCGAACTGGTCGCCGCGTCCTTCGGAAAGGTTTGACTATGGGCAACATCATCGACCGGGAGAGCGTCGAAGCCGTGCGCGACGAAGTTCGCGATTGGGAGAACGGCGAGGTCGCGGAGTTCCTCAAGAAGCAAGCCGAACGAAAGACCGAGTTCTTCACGCTCGGCGACATTCCGGTCAAGCGCGCGTATACCGCGGCCGATCTCGCGGAAACGCCGCTGGCCGATATCGGTTTGCCGGGACGCTATCCGTTCACGCGCGGCCCATACCCGACGATGTACCGCTCGCGCACGTGGACGATGCGCCAGATCGCGGGCTTCGGCACGGGCGAAGACACGAACAAGCGCTTCAAGTATCTCATCGCGCAAGGCCAGACCGGCATTTCGACCGACTTCGACATGCCGACGCTGATGGGCTACGACTCGGACCATCCGATGAGTGAAGGCGAAGTCGGGCGCGAAGGCGTCGCGATCGACACCTTGGCCGATATGGAAGCGCTCTTCGAGGGCATCGATCTCGAGAAGATTTCCGTCTCCATGACGATCAACCCGTCGGCCTGGATCCTGCTCGCGATGTACGTCGTCCTCGCGCAGCAACGCGGCTACGACCTCAACAAACTCTCCGGCACGATTCAAGCGGACATCCTCAAAGAGTACATGGCCCAGAAAGAGTACGTCTTTCCGGTCGAGCCGTCCGTCCGGATCGTGCGCGATTGCATCACGTACTGCGCGCGCAACATGAAGCGCTACAACCCGATCAATATTTCGGGTTACCATATCTCCGAGGCGGGCGCGTCGCCGTTGCACGAAGCTGCCTTCACGTTGGCCAACTTGATCGTCTACGTCGAAGAGGTACTGAAGACCGGCATGACCGTCGACGAGTTCGCGCCGCGCTTGGCCTTCTTCTTCGTCTGTCAGGCCGACTTTTTCGAAGAGATCGCCAAATTTCGCGCGCTGCGGCGCTGCTACGCCAAGATCATGAAAGAGCGCTTCGGCGCGAAGAATCCCGAATCGATGCGGCTGCGCTTCCACTGCCAAACGGCGGCGGCCTCATTGACGAAGCCGCAATACATGGTCAACGTCCCGCGCACGACCTTGCAGGCACTCGCGGCGGTGCTGGGCGGTTGTCAATCGCTGCACACCAACGGGTACGACGAAGCCTTCGCGATCCCGACCGAGGACGCGATGCGAACGGCCCTGCGAACGCAGCAGGTGATCGCGGAGGAAAGTAACGTCACGCAGGTGACCGATCCGCTGGGCGGCTCCTACTTCGTTGAGTCGCTGACCACGGAGTACGAGAAACGCATCTTCGCGGTCCTCGAAGAAATCGAGCAGCGCGGCGGCACGCTGAAGCTGATCGAAGAGGGCTGGTTCCAGAAGCAAATCGCCGACTTCGCCTACGAAACGGCGCTGCGCAAGCAGTCGGGAGAAAAGCCCGTGATCGGCGTCAACCGCTTCGTCGATGGTACGCCCGATCCGAAGATCGAGACCCACCCGTACGACAAAACGACGGCCGAGCGCCAGATCGCGCGGACGCAGCGCGTGCGGCGCGAGCGCGATCCGGCGACATTCGAACGTCTGCTCGCGCGCCTGGTCGACGTGGCGAAGGATCCCGCGGAGAACATCATGCCGGTCACGATCGACCTCGTGCGCGCTGGAGCCACGATGGGCGACATCATCGAAGCGCTCAAGGCCGTCTGGGGCACGTACCGCGAAACGCCGGTCTTCTAGGCGATGATCCGGGTGATGCGGTCCGGCGCCGTCGGGCGCATCACCTTGGACCGCCCGGCGAAGCTCAACGCGCTTACGCCCGAGATGATCGCCGAACTGCGCGCAACCCTCGACGATTGGGAACGAGACTGTGGGCTTTACCTCGTGCTGCTCGACGGCGCGGGACCGCGCGGCTTCTGCGCCGGCGGCGACTTGCGGTTGCTGTACGACCGCGCCGGCGTCAGTCACGAACGAGCCCGCAGCTTCTGGGCCGACGAATACCGGCTCGATGCGAAACTCGCGACCTTCGCGAAGCCGATCGTGGCGTTCATGTCGGGCATCGTGATGGGCGGCGGCGTCGGCCTGACGGCACACACGCGCCACCGGATCGTTAGCGATTCGACGGAACTCGCGATGCCCGAGGTCGCCGTCGGCTTGATTCCCGACGTCGGCGCCACGTGGCTGCTGTCGCGCGCGCCGGGTGAAACCGGCACGTATCTCGCGCTAACGGGCGAACGCATCGGCGCGGGCGATGCGCTGGCGATCGGCCTGGCCGACGCGTTCGTGCCGCAGGCCGATCTCGAGGCCCTCGGGGCTTCGCTCGTTCGCGAAGCGCCGTGCGGCGACGACGCCGTGCGGACGGTGATCGGACGCTTCGCGCGCCCGCCGGTCGCGGCGCCGCTGTGGGAACGCCGGTCCGCGATCGATGCGCTGTTCGCGCACGACTCGGTCGAAGCGATCCTCGCGGCGCTGCGGGCAGATGGTTCCGCGTTCGCGCTCGAAACGGCGCGCGCGATCGGCGCCAAATCGCCAACCAGCCTCAAGCTCACCCTGCGCGCGCTTCGCGAAGCGCGCGAGCTCGCCGGCCTGCCCGATTGTTTGCAGCTGGAGTATCGGGTGATGAGCCGGATCCTGGCCGGATTCGATTTCTACGAGGGCACGCGCGCGGTCGTCATCGACAAGGATCGCGCGCCCGCCTGGCGGCCGGCAACCCTCGGCGACGTCACGCCGGCCGCCGTCCTGCAGCACTTCACGTCGCTGGAGAAAGACGAGTTGCGACTATAATGGACGACACACTCGAGGAACGCGATTGCAGCGCCGCCCTGCTCGTGGCGCGCTTTTTGCAGCGGCGCGGCGTGCGGCGTTTTTTCGGGCTGCAGGGCGGGCACATTCAACCGATTTGGGATCACGCCGCGCGCCTCGGCATCGAGATCGTCGACGTTCGCGATGAAGGCGCGGCCGTGCACATGGCGCACGCCCACGCCGAACTGACGGGCGAGCTCGGCGTCGCAATGGTGACCGCGGGTCCCGGCGTCACCAACACGGTGACGGCAATTGCCAACGCTTCGGTCGCGCGCGTTCCGGTGCTGCTGATCGGCGGTTGCCCGCCCCGTCCGCAAGATAATATGGGACCGTTACAAGGGATCGCGCACGTCGATATCCTGCGGCCGGTCACGCGGCGTGCGGTGACGGCGCGCGTGGCCGATCAAGTGCTGCGGGAGCTCGACGAGGCGGTGGCCCGCGCCTTCGGCGACGCCGGCGAACCCGGCCCCGTCTACGTCGAGTTCCCGACCGACGTCTTACGCGAAATCGTACCGGCGGCCACGGTCTTGCCGGAGTTTTTCACAACGAAGCCGGCGCGCCGGCTGCATCCCGATCCCGACGCGGTCGCGAGCGCCGTCGAGTTGCTGTGGTCGGCGAAACGGCCCCTAGTCGTTAGCGGTCGCGGCGCGAAAGGCGCGGGGCCGGAACTCGTTCGCCTGCTGGACGCGCTCGGCGCGGTCTACCTCGATACGCAGGAGAGCCGGGGCCTCGTGCAGTCCGGACACCCATCGCACGCCGGCGCCATGCGTGGGCGGGCGATGACCGAAGCAGATCTGGTACTGCTCGTCGGCCGCAAACTGGATTACCAGCTCGGCTACGGTTCGCCCGCGGCTTTTCCGGAGGCGCGTTTCATCCGTATCTCCGATATGGCCGCCGAACTGTTCGATAACCGGCGCGGGGAGGTGGAGTTGCAAGCGACGCCCGCGCTCGCGCTCGGGGCAATCGTCGCTGCCGCCGCGGGCCGGGCACCGTCGGTCGACCGTACGTGGACGTCGGCGCTACGCGGCGGTCACACGGCCCGCACCTCGCGCTACGAGGCCGGGCTTGCCTCGGCCCCGCCCGGCGCGGACGGCGCGATGCATCCCAACCGCATCTTCGCTGCGCTACGGGAGACCTTCGATCCCGCCTCGACGATCGTGATCGCGGACGGCGGCGACATCATGAGTTTCGCGCGCTTGGGGTTGGCGGGCTGCGCGTACCTGGACTGCGGCGCTTTCGGCTGTCTGGGCGTGGGCGTGCCCTACGCGATCGCGGCCAAACTGGCGTTCCCGTCGCACGACGTCGTCGCGGTCGTGGGCGACGGATCGTTTGGCTTCAACGCGATGGAAATCGACACGGCCGTGCGCCACGGTGTGCCGATCGTCGTCGTCGTGGCCAACAACGCGGCCTGGAATATCGAACGCCACGACCAACTGACGAACTACGAAGGCCGCGCGGTCGGTACCACCCTGCGCCACTCCGACTATGCCGGGCTGGCCCGGTCGCTCGGCGCGCATGGCGAGCGCGTCGTCGCTCCGGAAGAGCTCGCGCCCGCATTGCGGCGGGCACGTGCCGCGCAACCGGCCGTCCTCGACGTCATCGTCACCCGCGATGCCGTCTCGTCGGACGGGACGAAAGGGCTGGCCATCGTGCCGGACTACCAGGCCCTGACCGACTGGGACATCCTCGAGCAACGGCGACGGCGGCGAGGGATCGATCGATTTGACCGCGCGGCGCGCACGTGTTAAGGTCTTGGCGTGTCGCAAATCTGTTGCCGCGTGACCATGTGCTGCTGTCGCCCCCTCGAGGGCCGCGGTTAGGGTTTGCGTTAGCGACGGGCGCCAGAGCCCGCACAGCGTACAGTGACCCTCACCGGCGGTGAGGGTCTTTTTTATGCACTACCCCGCAGGGGAAAGGAAACGAACGTGTCGCTTCAACTCGGAGATATCGCTCCCGATTTCACCCAAGACT
>Ga0116227_10015361_pt1 | contig 11352 bp, 7 predicted proteins | sample S1TSphgellanicum_FD_89693 | JGI IMG/M metagenome (GOLD analysis project Ga0116227, IMG submission 89693) | Host-associated microbial communities from peat moss isolated from Minnesota, USA - S1T2_Fb - Sphagnum magellanicum MG | ecosystem: Host-associated > Plants > Peat moss > Unclassified... | reverse complement strand
GATGTTGAAAAAAGAAGGGAAAGACCAATTATATGTGAATGTTGGAGAAGCTGCAGTTTTGGATTATCCTGCTTCACATTTGGAAGTCGATGCTCAGAATTTCAAATTCAAAACACATTTGACAGCCGACAGACAAGGTGCAAAAGGTTATATCCAAACACCTTCTGTAACGCCTTGGAGAACAATTATTGTTGCTCCAAAAGCAGAAGACGTAATGGATTCTAAGATGATGTTCAATCTGAACGAACCTACAAAATATAAAGATACGTCTTACATCAAACCTACAAAATATATGGGTGTTTGGTGGGAAATGATTATTGGGAAATCCCAGTGGGCTTACTCTACAGCAGAAAATGTTCACATCGGAAAAACTGATTTTTCTAAATTGACTCCTAACGGAAAACATGCTGCTAATAATACAAAAGTTAAAGAATACATCGATTTTGCTTCAGCTAACGGTTTCCAAGGCTTGTTGATAGAAGGTTGGAACACAGGTTGGGAAGATTGGTTCGGACATTCTAAAGAATTTGTTTTTGATTTCATCACACCTTATCCGGATTTTGATATCAAAATGTTGAATGATTATGCCCATTCAAAAGGTATTAATTTGATTATGCACCACGAGACTTCCGGCTCAGCGACCAATTACGAAAGATGGTCAGATGATGCATTCAAACTGATGAACAAATACGGTTACAAATCCGTAAAAACAGGTTATGTTGGCGACATTATACCAAGAGGAGAACACCACTATTCTCAATGGACAATCAATCACTACTACAGAATTGTAGAAAAAGCGAATGATTACAAGATTATGGTCAACTCTCACGAATCCGTTCGTCCGGGTGGAGAAAGCCGTACTTATCCAAACTATATTTCAGCAGAAGCAGCTCGTGGAACAGAGTATGAAGCTTTCGGTGGAAACAAGCCAGATCATCAGACGATTCTTCCATTTACAAGATGGATGGGTGGCTCTATGGATTACACACCAGGGATTTTCCAGACCAAGTTAGATTACTATTTCCCGGGCGACAAACGTTTCGTTCAGACGACTTTGGCTAAGCAATTGGCGCTTTATGTCGTGATGTATATGCCTCTTCAAATGGCGGCAGATTTACCGGAAAACTACGCGAAACATATGGACGCATTCCAGTTCATCAAGGACGTTGCGGCAGATTGGGACGATACCAAAATCCTTTCGGCTGAACCTGGCGATTACATCCACACAGCCAGAAAAGCAAAAGGAACCGATAATTGGTTTGTTGGCGGTGTAACAGATGAAAATCCAAGAGATTTCACAGTAGATTTTTCATTCCTTGACAAGGGCAAAAAATATGAAGCAACCATTTACGAAGACGGAAAAGATGCAGATTATATCAACAATCCACAGAGTTATCACATTTACAAAAAGACAGTTGACAGCAAAACAAAATTGCCAGTTCATTTGGTGAGAAGTGGTGGTTACGCCATTTCTGTGAAACCTGTAAAATAAAATTTTTAGGAGCTATTTCCCGCTTTCCGTTACAATCTTTTTTTTCAAAAAAGGATTTCCACTGCAATCGGGGCTATGGCTTTCAACACCAATCAAGACTTTGTCATAGAATCATTCTCTGGCAAAGTCTTTTCCTAAAATTTACATTATGAAAAAAATCATCTCATTTTCAGCAATCATATTTTCCGCTGTATTCTATTCACAGGTTCAGAAAGTGGAACCTGCATTTTGGTGGAGCGGAATGAAAAATCCCGAACTACAATTATTAGTTTACGGAAAAGACATCAACAATCTTCAACCCGAATTCTCCAACGGAATCAAAATAAAAGAAGTCAAAAAAGTTGAAAACCCGAATTACCTTTTCGTAACCATCGATACAAACGGCGTTCAGCCACAAAAAGCAAAACTCAATTTCAAAAACGGAAACAAAACCGTAAAAACCATCGATTACGAATTCAAACAAAGACAACAAAACTCCGCTAACAGGGACAGCTACACATCCTCCGATGTCATGTATTTGATAATGCCGGATAGATTTGCCAATGGTGATGTCAAAAATGACAACACATCCGATACAGCAGAAAAAGCAAACAGAAGCAACAAAGACGGACGTCACGGTGGAGACATTGCCGGGATTATAAAGAATCTGGACTATTTGAACGAACTGGGCGTTACAACAATTTGGAATACACCTTTACTGGAAGATAATGAGCCTGTAACTTCATATCACGGTTATGCACAGAGCGATTATTACAAAATAGATCCTCGTTACGGCACCAATTCCGATTACAAAAACCTGGCAGATGAGCTTCACAAGCGCAAAATGAAACTCGTGATGGATTACGTTACCAATCATTGGGGTTCAAAAAGCTGGATCATCAAAGATCTGCCTTCCAAAGACTGGATTCATTATTGGGAAGGACAAAAAAATGGGTTCCAGAGAAGCAATTACAGAATGACAACCCAGTTCGATACCAATGCGGCAAAAGTTGACGAAGCTGCTTGTATGGACGGTTGGTTTGATACCACAATGCCGGATATGAACCAAAGCAATCCAATGGTGGTAACTTATATGGCTCAGAATGCAATCTGGTGGATTGAATATTCAGGGCTGGACGGACTTCGTGTGGACACATATTCCTACAACGACAAAAAGGGAATTGCAGATTGGACAAAAAGAATCACTGATGAATATCCAAAATTCAATATCGTTGGTGAGGTCTGGATGCACGATCAGGCGCAAATGTCTTATTGGCAAAAAGATTCCAAAATTTCAGCAATAGAAGGTTACAATTCTTATTTGCCGTCTGTAATGGATTTTACGCTTCATGATGCTCTTGGTCAGGTTTTCCGCGAAGATGCTGGCTGGGATTCAGGTATGCAAAGAATTTATGACAATTTTGCCAACGATTTTCTTTATCCTGATATCAATAATCTTTTGGTCTTTGCCGAGAATCATGACACAAGCAGGTTCAATCATATTTTCCCGAAAGTTGAGGATTACAAATTGGCAATGAGTCTTATTTTGACCGTTCGTGGAATTCCGCAATTATATTACGGTTCCGAAATTGGAATGGCCGGTGACAAAGGAAAAAATGGCGATGGCGATATCCGTCAGGATTTTCCTGGTGGCTGGGCTGGCGACGCAAATAATGCATTCGTAAAATCAGGAAGAACAGCATCTCAAAACGAATACTTCGATTATACCAAAAAACTTCTGAACTGGAGAAAAGGAAATGAAGCAATTCATAATGGAAAAACCTTGCATTACATCCCGAACAGCAACGTTTATGTTTATTTCCGATATACGGATAATAAAAGAGTAATGGTAATCATTAATAACAACAAAGAAAATCAAAATCTCGATTTGAAACGTTTTTCTGAAGGATTGAAGAATTTCACAAAAGGGAAAGATATTATTTCGGACAAAGATTTTGATTTGAAAACTAATCTATCTGTTCCTGCAAAATCTTCATTAATTTTAGAACTTAAATAAACTAAATATCTAATGAAGAATATAATTTTCTTATTAGCTTTTCTAATGTTTTCGATTCCGCTTTCTGCACAGAAAAAAGGCTTTTACGAGAACGTTCAGAAAAAGAATATCAACAAGTTATTGGATGATTTCAATACGTTTGCGGCCGATGCAGATTTTGATAAATATTTCGATTGCTTCGCAAACGAATCAACTTTTATAGGAACAGATGCGACCGAAGTTTGGAACAAGAAGGAATTCAAAGACTGGGCAAAACCTTATTTCGATAAAAAAACAACATGGAATTTTAAATCATTGAAACGAAATATCTATTTCAGCAAAGATGGGAATTACGCCTGGTTTGATGAGGTTCTTGATACCCAGATGAAAATCTGCAGAGGATCCGGTGTTGTCGAAAAAATCGGTGGAAAATGGAAAGTGAAACAATACGTCCTTTCGGTAACAGTTCCAAATGAAGTTGTCGATGAGGTTATAAAAATTAAAGCACCAATTGAAGACGCTTTGATTCAAAAATTAAATTAATTCAATGTCATTCTGAGCGAAATAAAATGAAGCGAAGAATCTTAAAACTAAATTATAGAGATTTCTCGTCCCTCGAAATGACAAATACACTCATTAATCATTAAAAAAATGACAAAAAAAATAAAGCCGAATCTTTCCATCGCTCAGATTATCAATATGAGTATGGGATTTTTGGGAATCCAAATGGCATTTGGATTACAAAATGGAAACGCCAGTAGAATTTTGGCGAATTTGGGTGCAGATGTTCACGAACTGTCTTGGTTTTGGTTGGTAGCACCTGTTACAGGATTAATTGTTCAGCCAATTATCGGTCATATGGGCGATAACACATGGAGTCCGCTTGGTCGTAGAAAACCTTATTTCTTGATTGGTGCAGTTCTTTGTGCTATTGGACTGGTTCTGCTTCCGAACGCAGCTTCTGTTACGCATATGATAGCTGCGAATGTTTTATTGTTAGCGGTAATTTTCCTTGCGATGATGGACTTTTCCGTTAATATTGCAATGGAACCTTTCCGTGCTTTGGTTGGTGATATGTTGCCAAAACATCAGGGAACTTTAGGATTTTCCATCCAAACAATTTTGATTGGAATTGGAGCTGTAATCGGGTCCGAAATGCCAAACTGGCTGACGAAATTAGGCGTTTCCAATGTTGCGCCGGAAGGCTATGTTGCAGATAATGTGATTTATGCATTTTATGTCGGAGCTACGGTTTTGATTGTTTCAATTTTATATACCATTTTCACGACCAAAGAATATTCTCCGAAAGAGTTTGCGGAATTTGAAGGTGGAAAAGAAGTAACAGAAGAACATTCCAAATTCTCTGATATGTTCAAGGATTTTGCGAATATTCCAAATCTTATGAAAAAATTGGGAATCGTTCAGTTCTTCTCTTGGTTTGCGCTTTTTACAATGTGGGTTTTCACTACAAGTGCTTTAGCTACACATCACTTTGGATTGTCACCTACAGATACCAAATCCGTTGAGTTCAACAAAGCTGGAGATTTGACAGGTCATTTATTCGGACTTTATAATCTATTTGCAATTCCATTTGCATTCTTGCTGACTCCTATTGCAAAAGCTATCGGGAAGAAGCAAACGCACGCTATGGCTTTGGCAAGTGGAGGTTTAGGATTGATTTCAATGTATTTTATTAAAGATACTTCAATGCTTTGGATTTCGATGATTGGATTGGGATTTGCCTGGGCAAGTATTTTGGCGATGCCTTACGCAATGCTAATTGATGCAATTCCACAAAGAAAAATGGGCGTTTATATGGGGATTTTCAATTTCTTTATTGTAGTTCCACAAATCATCAACGGTGTTTTTGGAGGACCAATTGTTTCAAAACTTTTCGGGAATATGGCAATCGACTACGTTGTAGTTGGTGGTGCTTGTATGTTGCTGGGAGCTTTAATTACTATAATTTTTATAAAATCCCAAGAAGAAACACCGAAAGAAATCGAAGAAGAAATCCAGCAGGTTCATTTTTAATATTTATTTTATATCATATAAAAACCATCCAGACCGGATGGTTTTTTGATTAAAGTATTCAAGCAAAATTTAAGTTTTTATTAAGCTAAATACTTAGTTAAAACTTCTAACTTAGTTCTTTAAAATTTTTAAAATGTACGATATCATTATCATAGGAAGCGGAGCCGGTGGTGCGACAATGGCTTATCAATTAGCTGATAGCGGAAAAAAAATACTGGTTATAGAAAGAGGAGATTATGTACCTGTTGAAAAAGAAAATTGGGATTCTGTGGAAGTATTTCAGAAAAACAGATATACCACTTCTGAAATGTGGCTGGATAAAAACGGGCATCAGTTCCGTCCGGGGATGCATTATAATGTGGGTGGAAATACAAAATTCTATGGTGCGGCTTTGTTCCGGTTAAGAGAAGAGGATTTTAAAGAAATAAAACATTATGGAGGAGTTTCGCCAGCCTGGCCGATTCATTACGAGGATCTTAGAAGCTATTATCTGGAAGCCGAAAAACTCTATCACGTTCACGGGAAAAGAGGCAGTGATCCTACGGAGCCATTCGACCCAGAACCGTATCCCAATCCACCGTTACCACACGAACCAAGAATTCAGGAGGTTTTTGATGAATTGACTAATTACGGATTCCATCCGTTTGAACTGCCTGTTGGTGTTAATTTCAAACCTCATAAAACAGCAAATGCACCATACACACTTGATCGCTTTGATGGTTTTCCGGATGCATCGGAAAGAAAAGGCGATGCGCATCTTTCTGCCTTGGCAAAAGCTTTGGAATATCCTAACGTTGAATTGATAACCAATACAAAAGTTCTGAAACTTGATACGGATATTTCCGGGACAAAGATTTCTGAAGTTGTTGTTGAACAAAACGGAGAAATAAAAACATTGTCTGCAGATTTGTTTGTTCTGTCTGCTGGTGCAATTAATTCTGCCGCCTTACTTCTTAAAAGTGCTAATGAAAAGTTCCCTAATGGTTTGGCAAATAATTCAGATCAGGTTGGCAGAAACTATATGTTTCATCAGAATACGGCTTTGGTGGCTTTATATACAGAAAAGAATCATTCAAAATTTGGGAAAACCTTTGGTATTAATGATTTTTACCACGCTAATAGAGGTTATGAATTTCCTTTAGGACATATCCAAATGCTGGGGAAATCGGATGAACATCAGATTGCAGCAGATTCGCCGGTTCCTGCTCCCGGATTTACTTTCGAATTGATGGCAGAACATGCAGTGGATTTTTGGCTGACTTCCGAAGATCTGCCTGATCCGGAGAATAGAATAACTGTGGAGAACGGACAAATCAAAGTTTCTTATACACCAAACAACCAAAATGGTCACGAATTACTGAAACACGAATTGATAAAAGCTCTGAGAAATTCCGGAAAATTCGATTCATTTTTTTTCAAAGGAATATATTTTAGCAAAGGAATTGATATAACTTCACCGGCTCATCAGAACGGAACTACCAAAATGGGAACAGATCCAACAAATTCTGTGGTTGATACCTATTGCAAAGCTCACGACCTGGATAATTTGTACATTGTAGATGGCGGTTTTTTTGTGTCAAGTGGTGCAGTTAATCCTGCTTTAACGATTATTGCAATGGCGCTGAGAGTAGGGGAATATCTCAAAAATAATGTCCTTAAATAATGAATTCCAGAACATTTAAAATTGTCATTATATTTCTGTTGGCTTTTCTTACAGGTGTCAATTTTGTAATGTTTCCTGCACTTGATCCTGTTTTTACAGACCAGTCATTGTTTGGCTTATCATCTTCTCAATTTGGAAATCTTTTTATTCCGCAGGTGGTTTGTATAACTGTTTCTTGTCTTGTGACTCCTTTCTTGGTCAATAAACTCGGACCGAAAAAAATCCTTTCTTCAGGAATTTTTCTGATGATGTTTTCAACAGCAATATTATGGACACTGCAGTTTCTTTTGGATGATAAAGGATTTCTTTTTTATATCCTTTTGATTTTAGTTGCAATGACGGGTTTTGGTTTCGGTCTTTACATTACAACGCTTAATCCATTGGCCGCCAGTTTATTTGATGATGACAAAACATCTGCAATTCTGGTCTTACAGTTTTTGGTGGGACTGGGAACATCTACATCGCCATTATTGATGGGCTTAATAACCAATACCAAGGATTGGATTCTGATTCCCGGAAGTATATTTATTACTGTGTTCATTAGTTTTATAGCATTGCTGTTTGTCAAATTGGTAAATAGTGCTGTTTTTCAGCTTCCGAAACAGTTCAAAATTCCGGCAAAATTGTGGCTGTTTTTTATTACGATTATTTTATATGGCCTTTTGGAAGGCACACTTGGAGGATTTGGTTCTGTTATTCTGAAAAATTTGGGCCTTGATAGCAGCAGTGCTTCGTTGGGGCTTTCTTTGTTTTGGGGTGGTGTCGCAATCAATCGTTTATTATTCGGGGTTTTTTCCAAAAGACTTAATCTTTCAATTGTTTTTCTGATTTCGCCCTTATTTATTGGGATTTTACTCTGGATACTTATTTCTTCATCTTTGCCTTCTATTGTTTTAAGTTTGATGCTGATGATCGGTTTTTTTATGGGGTCATTATTTCCGGGAAGCATTGGCTGGGCAACGATAGAATTTCCACAATTTGCTGTTTTGGTTTCAGGATTAATAATGGCTGCGGATCAAATAGGAACAGGAATTATAACCAATACTTTAGGTGCTTTTCAGGAGAATAGGTCTCTGTTTTCCGGTATTTTAAAATGCGTGAGTTTTGTTACTGTGATCATTTTTATCCTATTTCTATTTCTGAGGAAAAATTCTAAAATGCAGGAGGCCTTTTAGATTTCTGATGTTTTCGTTCTTACCCTATATCAATGCACAAGGCTTCAAAATTCTGGAAATTTGTTTTCATAAATAATCAATATAACAATCTTAATATTTATTAAAAATGAAAACAGTTTATCATAAATCAAATAGTAGAGGCTATGCAGATCACGGTTGGTTAAAAAGCAATCATACTTTCAGTTTTGCGGGTTATCACAATCCGGAGAGAATGCATTTTGGCGTTCTTAGAGTTTTGAATGATGATTTTGTAGAAGGAAGTATGGGATTCGGGAGACATCCACACCGTGATATGGAAATTATTTCAATTCCGTTGGAAGGTGAGTTGAGACACGGCGATAATATGGGAAATTCCGGGATTATCAAAAAAGGTGATATCCAGGTAATGTCTGCGGGAACAGGAATTATGCATAGCGAAGAAAATGCAACCGAACAGCCTGTGAAATTCTTACAAATCTGGATCATTCCAAATAAAACCGATGTCAAACCAAGATATGACCAAGTGAGCATCGAAGAAAATTCTGTTCAGAACGATTTCCAACAGATTTTGTCTCCAAATGCAGATGATGCAGGTGTCTGGATCCATCAGGATGCTTGGTTCAATATAGCGAAGTTTGATAAAGGATTTTCCAAAGAATACAAGATCCACAAATCGGGCAATGGTGTATATGCTTTTGTAATCAGAGGTTCTGTGAAAATTGGAGATCAGATTTTGAATGAAAGAGACGGATTTGGGATATGGGACACAGATGGTTTTGTTTTGGAAGCCACAGAAAATTCAGAAATATTATTAATAGAAGTTCCAATGCAATTACCGGGATAAATCAAACTTTATATTTTTTTTAAGAAAATTCTACCCAAAAGGGTACAGGATTTGTCCTCAAAAAATCTTAAATTTGGCACTTTAAAAAGTTAAACTGAAAACAGAATGAGATTACTTATTGTAGGAAATGGTGGCCGTGCTTCGGCTTTGGCCGTGAAGCTTAGCGAGGATAGCAGAATTACTAAAATGTATTTTGCTCCGGGAAATGCCACTACCGAAAAATTAGGAGAAAATATCAACGAGACCGATATATTGGTACTTAGAGATTTTGCAGTTCAGCATAAAGTAGATCTTACCATTGTAGGTCCGGAAGCGCCTCTTGTAGAAGGAATCGTGGATGAATTCAAAAAAGTGGATCTTAAAGTTTTCGGTCCTTCAAAAAAAGCGGCTTCATTAGAAGGCAGCAAATCTTTTTCTAAAAAATTTATGCAGAATTATGGCATCAAAACTGCGAAAGCTGTTATTTTTGATTCTTACGTAGAAGCCAAAGAATATTTGCAGACCCAGGAATTTCCTTTAGTAATAAAAGCTAGTGGTCTTGCTGGTGGAAAAGGCGTTGTAATTGCAGACGATCTGGAAGAAGCCGAAGGAACAATCCACGATTTTATGATCAAAAGAATCTTCGGGGATGCTGGGATTCAGGTTGTGATAGAAGAATTTCTTCAAGGTTTTGAAGCATCTATTATTGCATTTTCCAATGGGGACAAGTTATTCCCTTGCGTAGCTGCAAAAGATTATAAAAAAGCTGGTAATGGTGATAAAGGTCCAAACACAGGTGGTATGGGCTCAGTGGCGCCAAGTCCGGAATTTACAGAAGCGCACAATCAGGATTTTATTCAGAATATTATGAATCCAACGGTTGAAGGTCTTAAAAAAGAAAGTCTTAGTTTCAAAGGATTTATTTTCTTTGGATTAATGGTTACCAAAAATGGAACTTATCTATTAGAATACAATATGAGATTAGGAGATCCGGAAACTCAGGTTCTTTTGCCGCTTTTGGAAAATAATCTGATAGATGTTATAGAGGATTGTCTTCACGGGAAAGAACTGGATCTTAAATTTAAAAATAAAAAAGCAGTTTGTCTGGTAGTTTGCTCCGGCGGTTATCCAAAAAATCACGAGACGGGTTATGAGATTACCGGTTCAGAAAAAGTAAAAAATAGTACACTTCTTTATGCTGGTGCAGATTACAGAGGAAACAGAGTGGTATCCACAGGTGGCAGGGTTTTGAATCTTGTTGCATTAGGAGACACATACGACGAAGCACGTAAAAAAGTTTACGAAGACGCCGTGCCCGTACACTTTGACTACGCATTTTATAGAGATGATATTGCGAAATTTTAAAATAACGAGAGATGTTGGGCGACCAATGTCTCTTTTTTTTAGGAGCTAATCCCGCTTTCCACTATATCTTTTTTGTTTTTTTAGAAGCTCTGTCATTCCAAACGAAGTAAGGTCAAAAAAACAAAAAAGGATGCCGTTGCAATCGGGGCTAGTTGGCAATTCAAAATACAAAGAGAGGTGTCACCTAATAATTTAATAATTCATAACTATTAATAAAATGCCTTGGAATCCGGAAATATACGATCAGTTCAAAAAAGAACGCTCAGCACCATTTTTTGATTTATTGAATCTTGTTGAAACAAAACCAGATCTCTCCGTTATAGATCTTGGTTGTGGAACAGGCGAACTCACTTCGGCACTTTTAGGTTATTTGGAAAAGCCGGAAATCACAGGAATCGATTCTTCTGCAGAAATGTTGGAAAAAGCCGAGAAACATTCAACAGACCGATTAAAGTTTTTCCAGAGAAGTGTAGAAGAACAACTTGAGCTGGATGAAAAATTTGATCTTATTATCGCCAATGCCTCTTTGCAATGGTGTACGGATCATATTGAGCTTTTCAAAAACGTTATTTCAAAAATCAATGAAAATGGACAGTTAGCTGTTCAGGTTCCGTCCAATCATAATTTCATAGTTCATCAGCTGCTTTCAAAAGTTGCAGGACAAGAGCCTTACAAAACCGAATTCAAAGGTTGGGTAAGAAAATACCCTGTTCTGAGAATTGATGAATATGCACAGATTTTATATGAAAACGGCGGAAAAGAAATCAATGTTTTCGAGAAGGTCTATCCACATATTATGGAGAATTCGGACTCTGTTTTTGAATGGGCATCGGGGACAGCAATTAT
>Ga0116227_10015360_pt1 | contig 11355 bp, 8 predicted proteins | sample S1TSphgellanicum_FD_89693 | JGI IMG/M metagenome (GOLD analysis project Ga0116227, IMG submission 89693) | Host-associated microbial communities from peat moss isolated from Minnesota, USA - S1T2_Fb - Sphagnum magellanicum MG | ecosystem: Host-associated > Plants > Peat moss > Unclassified... | reverse complement strand
TATCTCATTCAACCCTCATGAAAATTCGCTGTCGAGAACAATGCTATTCTGGGAAATGAACTTACGATGCCAGCCCATCAATGTTCCACATGTTTAACAAGCATGCCAGATCGATCGGCCAGGTGACTCAATTTGAACGCAACTGAGGTAAGTCATGACCACTGCGCCGCAAGCGCCTAAAGAGGACGATCTAATTATTGTGCGGATAGAAGACCGCGCCGAAGGCGGTCAGGTTGCTTACGTTACGGTAAACAACGAAATCAAACACAATGCCCTACCCGTCGAAGGACGGGCCCTACTTGCCAAGATCATGAAACAGATCGCCTTGAACACTGAGCTGCGCTGCGTCGTGCTGACCGGCGCGGGCAGCAAGTCGTTCATCGGCGGCGCCAATATCTCCGAGATGTCGGAATTTCAGAACCATAATGTTGCGGAAAGCGGCAGTGCGACAACCCACGCCGCCTGTGACAGCATCCGGCGCGTACCGGTACCGGTGATTGCGCGGATCAGCGGCTATTGCCTGGGTGCCGGCATGGAAATCGCCACGGCCTGCGATATGCGCGTTGCCTCGACCAACGCCAAATTTGGCATGCCGGAAGTGCGCTATGGCCTGCCATCCGGCATGGAAGCCTGCCTGATTCCCACGCTGGTCGGCTGGGGCAAGGCGCGTGAGCTGGTTTATACCGGCGACATTATCGATGCCGCCGAAGCCTATCATTTTGGCTATATGGAAAAACTTGTCGAGCCGGAAGAACTCGATCAGCAGGTCGAGAAATGGGTGCATTCCATTTGCGTTTCCGGTCCGCGCGCCATCCGTCTGCAGAAGGAGTTGATCCGGGATTGGGAACAGATGTCGGTCGCAGATGCGGTGCAGGCCGGCATCCGCTCGGTGGGACGCGCGCATACGACGGATGAGCCGCGCCGCTTGCTGAATGCCTGGCGCGAGAAACAGCGTATCAAGAATGCAAACCGGCTCCAAAGGCCGTGAATTTGGAACACAAAGCATATCGGCTGCCGCTGGACGCCCAAAGCCTCGATCAACTTATTGGAACTTGTGACGCCGGACTGGATGCCGTGCATGCCTATTACGGGTTGGTGCGCCACAAGCTTGCTGCCATTCTGGCGCCTGGCGGAAAATGGGACAATGCGCTCGCGACCCGCTACCAGCATGAAGCGCACGGCATGGCTTGGCTTGCAACCTATGCCAGCGCGCTGCGGGCATTGCTGGATTGGGCCAAATCGCTCCATGCAGAGGCCAGTTTCGGCGAGCTCGAACAGCTGATTCTCACCGCCGCCTTCGGTGAATACCTGAACCAGATCCTCGGCGGGATTGCGATAACGCAGGTCGAGGTCTCCCGGCCGGTCGACTACGCGTTGCAAGATGAGGCCGAGTCGATTTTTGCGGCGCCGGCCTGCGTTAAGCTGCGCCGCCAGGGCTATAACCGCCATGTGCGGGCCCGGATTGCGAAACTTATCCGCCACGGGCAGTTTGGCGCGCCGCAGCGCGGCGATGCGACGCTGGACCAGATTGCCGAGAATTTGCGCCGCTTCGTGAAAGACCGGGTGACACCCAACGCCCATGACTGGCATGTCCGCAATGAATATATTCCGATGTCGATCATCGAGGAGATGTCGCAGCTCGGCATTTTCGGTCTGACGGTGCCGGAGGAATGGGGCGGGTCCGGGCTCGGCAAATTGGCGATGTGCATTGCATCGGAAGAATTATCCCGCGGCTATATCGGCGTCGGCTCGCTCGGCACAAGGGCGGAAATCGCCGCCGAATTGATCCGGCTCGGCGGCACCGAAGCGCAGAAACAAACCTACCTGCCGCGCATCGCTTCCGGCGAATTGCTGCCGACGGCGGTCTTTACCGAGCCCAATACCGGCTCCGACCTGGCCAGCCTAAGTGCCCGGGCGGAGCGGGTCACCAAGCCGGATGGCACAAAGGTTTTCCAGGTTAACGGCAACAAGACCTGGATCACCCATGCGGCGCGCGCCGACATCATGACATTGCTGGTCCGCACCGAAGCGAATGTTCCGGGCTATAAGGGCCTCTCCATATTGCTGGCGGAAAAGCCGCGGGGCGACGATGCCAACCCGTTTCCGGCCGCCGGCATGAGCGGCGGCGAAATTGAAGTTCTGGGCTATCGTGGCATGAAGGAATATGAAATCGGCTTCGACGGATTCGAAGTGCCGGAGAGCGCCCTGCTTGGCGGTACCGGCGGTCAGGGCTTCAAACAGCTGATGGAGACCTTCGAGAGTGCGCGAATCCAAACCGCCGCGCGCGCCGTCGGCGTCGCGCAAAACGCCCTCGAACTCGGGCTTGCCTATGCACTAGACCGTGCGCAATTCGCGCAGCCGATTTATGACTTCCCGCGCGTTGCCGACAAGCTGGTATGGATGGTGGTGGAAACCATGCTGGCCCGCCAAATCAGCTACGCCGCCGCCCGCGAAAAGGACCTCGATAAACGTTGTGATATCGAAGCAGGGATGGCGAAGCTGCTGGCTGCCAGAACGGCCTGGTCGAACGCGGATAACGCCTTGCAAATTCACGGCGGCAATGGTTTCGCGCTGGAATACCCCATCAGCCGGGTGCTCTGCGATGCCCGAATCCTGAATATTTTTGAAGGTGCCGGGGAAATTCAGGCGCAGGTCATCGCCCGCGGGCTGATAACGGGCATCAATTGAATGGCCCTGGACGCCGCGAAAGATAACGCGTCACCGGTCCGGCTGGAACGCGACGGTGGTGTGGCGACCGTCTGGCTTGACCGGCCGCAGAAACTGAACGCGCTCGATCTGGAGATGCGTCATGCCTTGAGTGCGGCTTTCAACACGCTCAATGACGATGCCACGATCAGCGCGATTATCGTGACGGGCGGCGAGACCGTATTTGCGGCCGGCGCGGATCTCCGCCTGCTGGCGGACAAGTCCCCCTCGGCGGTCCGCAACCTTGGCTTTACCGCCCTCTGGCGGCCCATCTCGGACTCGCCCAAACCGGTGATCGCGGCGGTTGCCGGTTATGCGCTGGGTGCTGGCTGCGAACTTGCCTTGATGTGCGATATCATCGTCGCCGATGCCAGCGCGCAATTTGGCCAGCCCGAATGCAAGGTCGGTGTCATGCCGGGCGCCGGGGGCTCCCAGCGTTTGATCCGCGCGGTCGGCAAGCCGGTTGCAAGCCTGATGCTGATGACGGGCGCAACAATTTCGGCGGAACGGGCGTATCAGCTTGGTCTGGTCAGCGAGGTCACGGAAACCGGCGGCTGCCTTGCCACGGCGCGCAAGATCGCCGGCCGCATCGCCAGCATGCCGCCCCTGGCGATCGCAGCCATTAAACAGACTCTCGCAAACGGCGCGGATTTGCCCTTGCCGGCGGCACTCGCCCTGGAAAACCGCGAATTCCTTCTGCTGTTCGATACGCAGGACCAGAAGGAAGGCATGGCCGCCTTTATCGAGAAGCGTAAACCAGTGTTCCGGGGGCTTTAGACGATGCGCACGCAAACCCCGTTGGTGATTGGTGTCGTCGGGTCCGGTGTCATGGGCCGCGGCATTGTCCAGCTTTTCGCCCAGGCAGGGCATAGGGTCCGCGTGTTCGACTCCCGGTACGGCGCGGCCGCCGAAGCAAAGGCAAGCGTGATCGCCATGCTGGAGCGGCTGGCCGCAAAGGGCAGCATCACCGCGGCAGACCTGCAGGCCGGCGCCGAGAACATCCAGCTCTGCACCGCTTTGCAGGACCTTGCGGATTGCACGATGATCGTCGAAGCGATCATCGAGGAGCTGGGTGCCAAGCAATCCTTGTTCCGGGAGCTCGAAACGATTGTCCGTCCGGACTGTATTCTTTGCAGCAACACCTCCTCCCTCACCGTCAGCGCCATCGCCGCTCTATGCGAAAAACCGGGCCGCCTGATCGGGCTGCATTTTTTCAACCCAGTGCCGCTGATGAAAATCGCCGAAATCATCCCCGGGATCCGGACCGAGCCGGAAATCACCGAGACGGTCCGTGTGGTGGTTCAGGCCGCCGGCCACAAGACGGTGACCGCGGCCGACCAGCCCGGCTTTCTCATCAACCACGCCGGGCGCGGCCTGTATGGCGAGGGCTTCCGGGTCGCCGAGGAAAATGTCGCGGGTTTCGCGGAGATCGACAGGATCATGCGCGACTGCTGCGGGTTCCGCATGGGGCCGTTCGAACTGATGGACCTGACTGGGCTCGACGTCTCCGGCAAGGTCATGCAATCGATCTTCGACCAATTTCAGCAGGACCCGCGCTACCGGCCCTCTTCTTTGGTGCCGCCGCGGCTCGCGGCCGGGCTGTTCGGCCGTAAAACCGGCGAGGGTTTCTACAAATATACCGGCACGCAAAAGCACGAGCCCGCGGAACAAGCAGTTCCCGAATACACGCCCAACGGGCCAATTTGGGTGGCGGAAGGCGCGCGGCACGGCGAGCTTACGGCACGGCTCGCGGCGGCGGGCGCGGAAATAACCGTGCAGGACAAAGCCGCCACCACATTCGTGTTGATGCCCTGGGGCGAGGATATCACCAGCGCGGCGCAGCGCCTGGGGCTGAACCCGGCACAATGCGTGGGCGTTGATCCGATCCTGCATTGGGACCGCCGGCTGGTGCTGATGACATCCCCCGTCACCACGCCGCAGCACCGGGATAACGTGCACGCGCTGCTTGCTGCAAACGAGACCAAGGTGAGCGTCATCGCCGATAGTCCGGGCTTCGTCAGCCAGCGAATCATTGCGATGATCGTCAACATAGGTTGCGAAATCGCCCAACGCGGCATTTCGCGGCCGGCCGAAATAGACCCTGCCATCCGCCTCGGCCTGGGCTATCCAAACGGCCCGCTGGAGCTGGGCGACAGGATCGGCGCCGGCAAGATCATGGCAATCCTGGAGCGCATTCAAGCCAGCACCGGCGATCCGCGCTACCGCGCCAGCCAATGGCTGCGCCGGCGCGCCATGCTGGGCATTTCGCTGCTGCAGGAGCCCGCCTGAAGATGGACGAGATCCTCGCAGACGAACCGTTTCCCCATATCCGGCGGCTTCTGATCAACCGGCCGGCCGCGCGCAATGCGATCAATGACCCGGTAAGAATTCAGCTTTACGACGCGCTGCAAGCGGCGCGAGACGACCGGCATGTTCGCTGTGTGGTCCTCGGCGGCGCCGGCGGAATATTCTCGGCCGGTGGCGATTTGCCGAGCCTGTCCGGAATTTCGGCCGAGGAGGCGCGGGCGCGAATGCAATCGGGCCACAGGCTTGTGACGTTGCTATGGGCGTTTCCAAAGCCGCTGGTCGCGGCGGTTGAACGTGTCGCCGCCGGTGCCGGCGCCGGCCTGGCGCTGCTGGCAGACCGTATCGTCATGGGACAGGACGCGGTTTTGCTGTTTCCATTCCTGCGCCTGGGCCTGGTACCGGATTGGGGGCTGATGCAGACGGTGACGCGCCGCGCCGGCTACGCCCGTGCCAATCAAATTTTTCTCGACAACGCCTCGATCAAAGGCACCGAGGCCAAAGCCCTGGGCCTTGCGGATATCCTAAAGCCCGACGCCGATGTCATGACTCAGGCTTTGACGGAAGCGGCGGCGCTGGCCGCATTGCCGCTGGATGCCTTCAGCCGCCTGAAAGCGGGCCTCCGGAATGCGACGCAATCTGATCCGCTGTCCCTGGCCTATGAAGCGGAAATGCAGGTCGCTTGCATCACGGGGACGGAATTTACCGAAGGCTATGCAGCCTTCAGGGAAAAACGGCCAGCTTGCTTCACGGTGGGCCGTTAGAGAAGCAAGCAGTTCTTTTTCTGAAGAAAAAGAACCAAAAAGACTTTTTTGGAAAAGCCCATGACGATTGGTATTAAACTTAAACAAACCAGCGTCCGCCATTTACCAGGATCGTCTGCCCGGTGATAAAGCGTCCTTCATCGCTGGCCAGCAGTGCCGCCATCGCGCCGATATCCTCCGCCTCACCCACAAAACCGACCGGAATCGAGGCCATGGCTTTTTTGGCTTCGTCACCCGCACTCTGGCTCAATGCGCGGGTCATCACCGGCCCCGGGCAAAGCACGTTCACGGTCACGCCGTTCGGTGCAAACTCCCGCGAAACAGCGCGGCTAAATCCGATAATGCCGGCCTTCGCCGCACTATAATCATGGCTGCCGACCGGACCAATGACCGCGGATTCGGAGGAAATATTAACGATTCTTCCATAGCCGCGCTTGACCATCCCCGGCGCGATCAATTTGGTAAAACGCATCGTCGTAAACAGATTGATCTCGACGACGAACCGCCAGACCTCCTCCGATGACTCGAGAAAGCTCGTCTTGCGCTCACGCGCGCCCTGGCCGACATTATTGACAAGGATATCGATCGGACCAAGTTCGGCCTCCGTCCTGCCGACGAAATCCGTGATTTGCGGCAAATCCAGACAATCGGCCGCGACCGTCATGGCCTTGCCGCCAGCGGCCTCGATCTCGGACTGAACCTCGGCCAGAGCGCCGGGCTCACGATCGATGATGGCCACCGTGGCGCCCTCTTCCGCGAACCGCAAGGCGCAACCTCTGCCGATGCCATTGGCACCACCGGTCACGACGGCGATTTTTCTCTCGAGTCTTCTCATAGCCAAGCACTCCACGGCATTTTGCGCATAACGCGATGCAAAAGCCGACAAATCAAACTATTTTTGTTGGGAGGCCATGAGCGTCCGGCATGGCGGCCCGGCACGCCTCTCTCCATGAGTTGGGTGCATCCCGGCGTCAGCATAAATGAGTTGTTGACCGGGCCATTCGCGCCGACAAGGTTGCGGTAAAGATGTCGGTGATCAGGATGGCAACTGCGTTCTATCGATGTATGAAGCATCCGCGTGCCGCCCTGCAGCAGATCGCGGCCATGCGCAGGGCGGTCGCGACGCATGGCCGTGACCCCGGTTGCATCCGAGAGATCTATCAGGGAGTTGAAACAAGATGCTGAGCAAAGCCGATGATTTTCCCATTCACCAGACGCCTGAACCCATCGCCTATGCCGGCACGGACAGAAATTTTTACGACCGGTATTTTTTCAACGGCTACGCGCCGGACGGGTCGGGCTTCTTTGCCATTGCCTTTGGCGTCTATCCGCATCTCAACATCGCCGATGCGCATTTTTCGGTCAGCCTGGCCGGCGTGCAGCATTGCATCCATGCCTCGGCAATCCTGCATATGGAGCGCTTCGACCTAAAGGTTGGGCCAATCCGCATCGAGGTGATTGAGCCCCTGCAGAAACTTAAAATAACCCTTGAAAAGACCGAAGGCATTGCCGCGGAATTGATTTTCGACGGCCGTGCCTTCCCGATCCAGGAACCGCGCTTCACCAAGCGCTCGGGCCCGCGTCTGATGCTCGACTACACGCGGATGACCCAAAATGGGCGATATACCGGTTGGATCGAGGTTGACGGCAAGCGCGCGCCGGTGGCACCCGGAAGCTTGGGAACGCGTGACCGGTCTTGGGGGATCAGGCCCATCGGAACGGCGGAGACGCAGCCCACTGTCCCGGCCACGCCACGCGGCGTACTCTGGTATTGGGCGCCGCTGAACTTCCCAAGCTACAGCGTCTATTTTCACGTCAACGCCGAAGTAACCGGCCATATCTCCAACACGCGTGCGGCGATCGTGCCGGATGGCGCCGATGTATCAGGGATCGAGGAAATCGCCGACGCAAAGATCGACGTCGTGCTGAAGTCCGGTACAAGGCACGCCAAAAGCGCAACGATTACGATAAACAGCCGTGACAAACCCTCGATCCGCATTGAAGTGGAACCGGTGGCCCGTTTCCAGATGCGCGGCATCGGCTATCTACATCCGCAATGGTCGCATGGCAGCTATAAAGGCGAGCTGGTCGTGGAACGAGAGGATATCCAGCTCGCGGAGGTCGATGTCATGAAAATGGAAAATATGCATATTCAGGCGTTCTCGCATGTCCGTCTGATTCAGGACGGCAAGCCCGACGAAACCGGCATTGGAGTCCTCGAACAAATGGTCATGGGGCCTTATGCGCCGTTCAATTTCACCGGCATGTTCGACCCTGCCCCGTAGCACGCAAGCAACGGCAGCGAACGTATCGGATCAAACCGATAAAACTCTTTTGGTTTCGCGGCGGGTCAGTTTTTTAAAATAGAACCGTTGGACTGCGTTTAATACCAACGGGCTTTGGGGCTGACTCTCCGCAGTCCCAAGGTCAAGCCGAACTTGGTTCGGGTTTCACGGGGATGCGCCCATGCCGCTTGGTATAACAGCCGGGAAATTGGCCGCCGCGACCAACGTAGATTTTCTGATGTCACGATGATGAAAAGTGATTTGGTGCGGTCCGGCTTTTCTGAAAAGCATTTCTCATCGAGAGCGGCGAAGGCGATCCGGAAATCGTCACGCGATGTCCAATCAATCGTCGAATAACCTGAGTACGGGTAAGGGAGCGGCTGGAAGCCTATGACAAAATTGTTGACGGGCTTTGAAGTAAAGGGGTTGCGTTTCAAAAATCGCATCATTCATGCCCCCACCACCCTGAATATGTCCGACCCGGCGGGCTACGCCACACGCCGGCTCGCCGCCGCCTATGGTGCGCTGGCCCGCGGCGGCTACGCCGCGACCGTTGTCGGGGCGACCTGCGTCCGCCGTGACGGCTTGATCAACGAGCGCATGCTGGGCCTCTACGATGAAGACTACGTCATCGAGTTCCGCGATACCGTTTCGGAGATTAAAAACAACGACTCCCTTGCCGGCATTCAGTTGTTTTATGGCGGCCTGATTCCCGGGCTGGGCACCACCATCCCCTTGCCGCCCGGCAAAGGCTGGATCCCCGGCACGGTCGCCTGGGGACCCAGCAATGCCTATGTGATCGGCAACCCGAAAAGTGGGGTCATCCCGACCGAGGTCTATGAAGACATCGTGGAATCCTTCGGCCAGGCGGCGCGGCGCGCCCGCGAAGCCGGGTTCGACTTCGTGTCCTTCCATTTCTGCCATGGTTCCTTGCCGCACACGAATTTATCGCTGCTGTCCAATACCGGCCGGACCGATAAATATGCCGACCATTTTTTGTTCTGCGAGGAAATCCTGCAACGCACCCAGGCGCTTTGCGGAACGGATTTTCCGATCATCCCCCGCCTCTGCTGCGATGAAAATCTCGTCGGCGGCTATGATCTGGACTATTTCGTGACGCATTATGCGCCGCGGCTGCACGCGCTCGGCATCGCGGTGCTGGACTGCACCTTCGGCTCGATGCTGGGTGCACCCAGCCGGCGCCAGGATATTCATTCCACGGAATTTATCGGACCCTCCTTCTATACCCCGAAAGTGGTCAATCTGGAAAACATCCAAACGCTCAAGCGGCTATTGATCGCCAAAGGCATCGACATGCCCTTGATCGGTTCGGCCAATCTGATCAAGCCGGAGCACTTGCGGACAATGGTGGATGAAGGCGGCGCCGACTTTGCCGGCGTCTGCCGGCTATCGCTCGACGATCCGGATTTTCCGAATAAAATGCTGCAGGGCCGTGAAGATGAAATTCGGCTTTCGACCCATACCGGCGCCTCGCTGCTGCAAGGCAATATCTTCGCCAAAGGCTGGGCCGGTTCCGCGCAGAACCCGAATTTCGGCCGCGACGATGAATATAAAATCATTCCCGCGACGCGTCCGAGAAAAATCGTCGTGGCCGGCGGGGGTTCTGGCGGCATGGAATACGCCATCACCGCCAAGGAAATTGGCCATCACGTCGTGGTGTTTGAAAAATCCCGCCAGCTAGGCGGTGCGATGGATTGGGCGGGCAACTATCCCAACCTGCCGAACATGGAAATGCTGCGCAACCAGCCCGACTATCACCGCCGGATGATGGCAAAATGGGGCGTGGACGTCCGGCTGGGTGTCGAGGCGACGCCGGAGATCATTGCTGCGGAGCAGCCGGATGTCGTGGTGATCGCGACCGGCGCCGAGCCCATTTTACCCCAGGTCAACGGGTTGGCGGCGGCCAGGGCGGAGGGCTTTGCGCGCACCATCGACCAGGTGCTGAACCGCGCTTCACCCGTGCAACCGGGCAAGCGCGTCATTATCTGGGGCGCCGGTGAAGGTGCCGAATTGGCGATCGATTTGAAGCGTGGCGGCCATGCGGTGCGGCTGCTGGATGGGGGCGCTGCCTACAAACCGGCCAATTATGTCGGCTCGCGGGTCCATGCCATCAGGGCGTTGCTGGGCCTCGCCGGCATTGCTGTGGAAACCGGCCTCAACCTGGCGTGGGTCGAGGGCAAATGCGCCGCTTTCACAAAGGCGGATGGGTCTGAGGAAATCATTCCGGCGGATACGCTCATCCTCTGCCAGGGCCGCAAACCCCTGAATCAGCTGGCCGCGCAGCTCGCCGGCAGGGGCTTTACGATCCATACGGTCGGCGACGCCCGTACGCCGCGGTCCTATGGGAATGCCATCCATGAGGCGGCCTATCTCGTCCGCCATATTTGACTCATCCGATTGACCACCAACCCGCGCCGGCCGGAGGAAAACCCATGGGGCACACGCGAATGAGCGAACGAAGCCTGCCCTCGCCCAGCGCGATCCTGCCGGATACCGGATTGTCCACCGGCGATCTGCTGGTGCACACGCTTTCTTACGATCTGGAACGGCCGGTCGTGCAGTTCAGCGATACCGGCCGCATCATCACGGCGCGGCAATTCCGCGATCTCATCAGCCAATACGCCCAGGCGCTGGGCAGCCTGAATCTATCCAAGGGCACGCGGGTTGGCCTGCTGTCCCGCAACCGGCCGGAGGTGCTGTTCGTTACCGGCGCGTTGCTGTTCACCGATGTGATCCCGCTGGCGATGCACCCGATGGGATCGCTCGACGATCTGGCCTATATGGTGGAAGACGCCCATGTCGAGGCGTTGATCTTCGATCCGCAATACTACCGGCAGCAGGCGCAGGCTTTGGCCGCGCGCCTGCCCCATCTGGTGCATCTCCTGGCCCTTGGCCCGACCGATATCGGCACCGATCTGGCGAGGCTGGCCGCCGGTTTCGCGCCCGGACCGCTCTTGCCCTTGCGCCACGCGCCGGAGGATATCATCCGCCTGGGATATTCCGGCGGTACGACAGGAAGGCCGAAGGCGATCATGGGCTCGGCCCGCAACAACGCCGCCATGCTGCAGATTCTGCTGACCGAATGGGAATGGCCATCGGAAGTGCGCCAGCTGATCTGTTCACCGCTCAGCCATGGCGGCGGCGCGATGTTCATGCCGACCATGGTCAAACGCGGCTCGATGGTGGTGCTGCCGGGGTTTGAACCAGGCGCGGTGCTGGAGGCTATCGAGCGATACCGGATCACCTGCGTCCTGCTGGTGCCGACGATGATCTAT
>Ga0116227_10015359_pt1 | contig 11356 bp, 8 predicted proteins | sample S1TSphgellanicum_FD_89693 | JGI IMG/M metagenome (GOLD analysis project Ga0116227, IMG submission 89693) | Host-associated microbial communities from peat moss isolated from Minnesota, USA - S1T2_Fb - Sphagnum magellanicum MG | ecosystem: Host-associated > Plants > Peat moss > Unclassified... | reverse complement strand
GGTGGATCGTCGTCTCGGCCGGCGTGGTCATGCCCGCTGCCCCTTCGCCTCGGCGACCGCGGCGTCGATATCCGCCCGATGCCGTTCGTACTCGGGCAGGTTCTTCTTGCGCTCGGCCGGCTCGGCGGCGAGCAGGCGCTTGTAGAAGTCGCGGGCCGCCACCGGCTGCTTCGCGACCGTCGCGGCGAGGGCGGCGAGCGCGAGGCCGAGCAGGTGTGTCGGATCCTGCGCGAGGATCGAGTCGGCCTGCGCCCTGGCGACATCGGGGACGCCGACGACCTCGCCGAGCCGCCCGAGATCATAGCGCTGGTCGAGCGACAGCGGCCCGATCATGCCGAACGATGCCAGCGCCATCGGCGCGAAGGTCTGCACGCTGTCCTCCTTGCCCTCGGCGTGCAGCCGCATGACGCGATCGTAGAGCCGGTCGGCGCGCTCGGCGGGAGACATCGCGGAGATGTCGGGTGCCCGCATCCCGGTCGCGGCGCCGCCGGCAAAGGGCGCCGCCGGCGCGCCCTGATCGCCGTCGGCACTGGCGGTCGCCCCGCCGTCCGCAGGCGCCGCCGCCGCGCTCGGCGCGCCTTCGTCCGGGGTGGCGCGGCGGGTGCCAATGCTCCGCCCGGCCACGAGCGCGATCAGGGCGAGCAGGGCAATGGACGCCACGGCCCACGGCACGGTGGTCGCCGCGCGTGCGTCGGCCGTCGGCACCGCGCCAACGGCGCTGCCACAGCGATGACAGAATTTCGCGCCGATCGTCAGGCGCGAGCGGCAGGCGGGGCAGAGCGCACCGTCCTGTGGCGCGCCGCAGGAGGCGCAGAACCGGCCCCCCGTCGTCGCGGCGGCACAGACGGGACAGGTCGTGGCGGTCGGTGTGACGGGCATAACAGAAAGGTACACGGCCGTGCGCGCGGCATCACGATGCGGCGGGTTGCGAGCGTTGCGCCGTGCGGATGTACTTTCTCCACGCCATGCACACGCCATGAATCCGTCGCGACCCGAGCCATCGTACCCTACGCAGGTGAGCGACGACCAGGAACTGGTGGCGCGGATGCGTGCGGGCGATCAACTCGCGCTGGCGCGCTTCTACGACCGTTGGTCGCGGCCCGCGTACGCGCTGGTGCTGCAAATGGTGCGCGACGCGGACGACGCGGACGACGTGCTCGAGAGCGCGTTTTACCAGGCGTGGCGCCAGGCGGACCGGTACGAGCCGGGACGCGGCACGGTGGCGACCTGGATTCTGACGATCGTGCGGAGCCGCGCGCTGGATCGGCTGCGCGCGCGCCGTCGGCTTCGCGAGGAGCCGCTCGTGACGGGGACGGATGGCGGCTCGGAGCTCGGCGTCGTCGGCCGGGACGGCGCCGAGGACGCGGAGCGACGGGAACTGGTGGCCGACGCGTTGAAGACGTTGCCGCCCGAGCAGCGGGAAGTCGTGGAGCTGGCGTATTTCAGCGGATTGAGTCAGACGGAGATCGCCGAACGAACGGGTCAACCCCTGGGCACCGTGAAGACACGGACACGGCTGGCGGGGCAGAAGCTCCGGGACCGGCTGGCCGTATTGCGGACTGACGAGGGGGTTCGATGAGGCGGGAGGCGAATCACCAGGAGGCGAGCGAGGCGCTGGCGGCAGCCGCGCTCGACGCGCTCGCGCCCGACGACCAGGCGGCGGTGCTGGCCCACGTCGACGAGTGTCCCGACTGCGCCCGCGAGCTCGCCGAGTTGCGCGAGGCGACGGCGCACCTGGCCGCGCTCGCGGTGCCGGCCGGGGACTCTGCTCGCGCGACCGCCGAGATCGACCTCCGACTGGCTCGCGTCCGCTCCAACGTGCTCGCGCGCGCCGCCGCCGCGGTCGCGGAGACGCCGCGTGTCGTGCCGATCACCAGTCGCGCGCCCGCCACGGTCACCGCGCCCGCCCCGCGCGTCCGCTCGGCGCGGTCCCTCGGGCTCGTCGCCGGGATGGCGCTTGCCGTCGCGGCGAGCCTCGTCGTGGCGATCACGCTGGCCGACCGGGCCGGCTTGCAGCGCGAGGTCGCCCAGTCGCGCGCGGCCGCGAGCAATGCCGCGGCGGCACTGGCGGTGAGCGAGCGACAGCTGGCGATGGTCACCGGGCCGCAGGTCGCCGTCGTGTCGCTGGCGGCCAATGGCGCGCCAAAGGCGACGGCGCTGATGTTCTGGGATCGCGGCACCAACTCGTGGTCGATGTACGCGCACAACCTCCCGCCGGCGTCGAGCGGCCACACGTACGAGCTCTGGCTGATCACCTCGGCCGGCCGCAAGATCCCCGCGGGCACGTTCGCGCCGACGTCGGCCGGGACCGCCCACGTCCAGATGACCTACGCGCTGGCGCCGACCGACCTGCAGGCGGTCGCCGTCACCGAGGAGCCCGCTGGCGGCGTGGATGCGCCGACCGGGCCGATCGTGATCGTGGGGACGGCCGCCGGCAAGTAGTCCCACGCCCGCGGTCGCTGGCGAGCGCGTCGGACCGCCCCTACACTCGCAGCGGTGCGGACGCGGCGACGAATCGGATCCCTGCGGCATCTCGTCGGCGCGCTCGGTCGCGCGGCTGCTGACGCCTCGGTCGTCGCGTGTGCGGGCGCGTGTGTGGTGGCGCTGGCAGTGGTGGTGCCGGCGGCGCGCGCGCAGGAGACGGCGCCCGACACATCGGCGCACGCGCTGGCCTGCGGCGAGGGGAAGACCGCGCTCGTGCTCGGGGGCGGCGGCGCTCGCGCGCTGGCCCACATCGGGGTGATCCAGGCGCTCGACAGCGCGGGCATCCGCCCCGATTTCGTCATCGGGACGAGCATGGGTGCGGTGATCGGTGCGCTCTACGCCAGCGGCTATTCCGGCCGCCAGCTCGACTCGATCGTGCATACGCTGCCGCTCGCCCGGCTCTTTCGCACCGATCCGCCGCGCGTGCCGCTGGCGATCGGCGACGTGCATCCGCTGCTCGTCGTCGAATCGGGCTCGCGTGGACTCTCGCTGCAGAGCCTCGCGACGCGCGAGAGCGACATCAATGCGCTCATGGACGCGCTGATGCTCCGCGGCAACCTGCTGGCCCGCGGCTCGTTCGCGGCACTGCCGATCCCGTTCCTGGCCGTCGCGACCAACCTCGATGACAAGTCGCCGGTCGTCATCGGCCGCGGCGATCTCGCGCAGGCCGTCCGCGCCAGCTACGCGATCCCGATCGTCTTCTCGCCGATCAGCATTCACGCGAAGGTCCTCGTCGACGGCGGGGTCTCGGCGAACGTGCCGGCGCAGCTGGCGCGGCGCGAGGGCGCGACCCGGCTCATCATCGCCGACCTGACGCGATCGGACAACGCGATCAATCCCGACTCCCCCCTCGACGTCAGCGGACGGCTGATCGACTTTCTGTTCGAGCAGCGCGCCGATTCGGCGGACCCCGGCGACATCTGGATCAAGTCACCGGTCGCCGACGTCGGCAGTCTGCAGTTCGCGTCCGCCGACCTCGATCGGGTGATCGCGGTCGGGGCCCACGCCGCCGCCCGCGCCCTGCGCCAGGCGACGTGCCTGCCGCCGCGCATGGCGCCGCCGGCCACGACGCCGCTGCCGACGCGACTCACGGCGGTGACCGTCGCCGATGCGTCGGCGCGCGAGGCGCGGGTGTTGCGCGAGACGCTCGGCGTCACGCCCGGCGAGCCGCTCGACGTCGAGATGCTCCGACCCCGCCTCGCCCGCCTCGCCGAGGGGGATCGCTATCAGGCCGTCTGGCTCAACCCGGACGGCGCGGGCGACAGCGTCGCCTTTCACGCCGAGATCAAGCGGGCGCCGCGCAGCCGCGCGGGCGTCGGCCTCGCCTACGATGATGATCTCGGCGGCCGGATCTTTGTCGGTGGCACCTGGCGACCGGTGCCGGCGCGGGACGTCCAGACGATCGCGCTCGTCACCGCCGGCTCGCTCCGGGAGTCTGCGACCCTCGCCGTCGCCGGTGCCGATCTGGTGCGATGGGGACTGGTCCAGCCCCTCGTCACCGTGGGCGTCGAGCGCGAGGAGATCCGCCAGTTCGACGAGAGCCAGCATGTGATCGGCGAACTGACGACGCAGACGCTGACGTCGACGATGGGGGTCTCGCGCGAGTTGCCGTCGGGCTGGTCGGCCGAGCTGGGCGCCGAGACGCGGGCGTGGACCGTGCCGGACGCGGCGTCGATCGGCACCGTTGGCGGGGTCGCCCTCGTGCGCAACGAGACGCCAAGCGGGGATGTGCGGCTGCTCGGTGACGGCGAATGGACGGTCCGCTACTCCCGGGCCTCGCTGACCCTGGCCGAGCCGCTCGTCTGGTCGCGATTCTCCATCACGCCGCGGCTCCGCTACGCGATCGGCGAGCACCTCCCGCTGCAGCTCACGTATCCGCTCGGCGGGTGGGACGGCTTCCCCGGTCTCCGAATCGGCAACCGGCGGGGCGATCGCGAGTCGATGGTCGAGGTTGACGGCACGCGCACGATCGTGGGGCCGGTGCAGCTGCGTCTGGAGGTCGCGACGGGGCAGTCGGCGACCGGTGGCGCGGCGATTCCGACGGCCGCGTGGCTCGTCGGCCTGCGTGGCGGCCTCGGGGCGGCGACGCCATTCGGGCCGGTGCGCGCCGAGTACGGCGTCACCGATCGTGGACAGCGGTCGCTCGTCGTCCGACTCGGCTACTGGTTCTGACGGCGGTGCGGCTGGCGCGGCACCTGTTGCGCGTATATTGAAGGCGGATGCCGTCCGCGACTCGACAGTTCAAGCGCCTGCTGTTTGGGCGGCCGCTCGCCAGCGAGCGGATGGAGGAGGAACGGCTCCCGAAGATCACCGCCCTGGCGGTGCTGTCGTCGGACGCCATTTCGTCGGTCGCCTACGCCACCGACCAGATCCTGACCGTGCTGGCGGTCCTCGGCGCCGCCGCCCTGCAGTACGTGGTGCCGATCTCGGCGGTCATCGTCGGCCTGCTCGTCCTCGTCGGCCTGTCGTACCGCCAGACGATCTTCGCGTATCCGGGCGGCGGCGGCTCCTACACCGTCGCCAAGGAAAATCTGGGCGTGATGGCCGGCCTCATCGCCGCCGCTGCGCTCCTGACCGACTACATCCTGACCGTCGCGGTCTCGATCGCCAGCGGGATCGACGCGATCACCGCCGCCTACCCGTCGCTGCACCCGAGCAGCGTGATCCTCTGTGTCGGGTCGGTCGCCGTCCTGATGATCGTGAACCTGCGTGGCGTGCGCGAGTCCGGTCTCGCGTTCCGGCTGCCGACCTACGCATTCATCTTCATGATGCTGGCGCTGATCATCGGCGGCTTCGTGCGGCTCGCGACCGGCGGGCCGCTGCCGGCGGCCGCGCTGGCGCACGCCCCGGTGGCGCCGAGCGCGCTGGCCCCGGTCGGGATCTTCCTGCTCCTGCGGGCGTTCGCCGAGGGCTGCGCGGCGATGACCGGGACCGAGGCGATCTCGAACGGCGTGATGGTCTTCCGGAAGCCGGCGCAGAAGAACGCCGCGACGACGCTCGTCTGGATGGTGGCGATCCTCGCGGTCTTCTTCATGGGCACGAGCATCCTCGCCCGGCGATTCGGGATCGTGGACGTCTCGCACGAACCGGTCCTGTCGCAACTCGGGCACCAGGTCTTCGGGACCGGGACGATCTACTACGTCTTCCAGTACTCGACGTTCTTCGTGCTCGTGCTCGCAGCCAACACGGCATTCGCCGACTTCCCGCGCCTGTCGAGCATCCTCGCCAACGATCGCTACATGCCGCGCCAGCTGGCGGCACGCGGCGACCGGCTGGCCTATTCCAACGGGATCGTCGTGCTGGCGCTGTTCGCCGTGCTGCTGATCTGGATTTTCCGCGGCAGCACCGACGCGCTGATCCCGCTATACGCCGTCGGCGTGTTCATCTGCTTCACGCTCTCGCAGGCCGGCATGGTCGTCCACTGGTTCAAGACCCGGGAGACGGGCTGGCGGTGGAAGGCGACGCTCAACGGGCTCGGTGCGCTCGCCACCGGGATCGTCTCGATCATCCAGGTCGTGACGAAGTTCACGACGGGCGCCTGGATCGTCGTGCTGATCATTCCGGCGCTGATCGTCCTGCTGCGCGCGATTCACACCCACTATACCCATTTCGCCGAGCTGCTCAAGTTCGACGGGACGAGTCCGATCGCGCCGCTGCACCATACCGTCGTCGTGCCGGTCAACGGCATCTCCAAGGCGACGGCCGGGGCGCTCGTCTACGCGACCACGATTTCCGATGACGTGCGCCCCGTCTACGTCGAGGTCGATCCCAACGGCACGGCCGCGATGCTGCTCGACTGGGACACGTGGGATATCGGCCTCGAGCTGACGGTGCTCAAGTCGCCGTACCGCTCGGTGCTGCGACCGCTCGTCGAATACGTCGACGGGCTCCGCTGCAACACGGTCGGTGAGCTGGTCAGCGTCGTCGTGCCGGAGATCGTCCCCAAGCACTGGTTCGAGCACCTGTTGCACAACAAGACCGCGCTCTATATCCGCACGGCGTTCCTCTTCCGGCCCAACGTCGTCGTGATCGCCGTCCCGTTCCTGCTGGGGCACGCCGCCCGGTTGCGCGACCTGCTCAACCACGAGACCGAGACGCAGGAAACGGCCGTGCCGACGATGCCCGGCGCGCCGGGCGAGCCCGGCGCCCACACCGCCGCCTGAGCCGCGGTCGCGTGTCGCGGGCCGCGGCCGATCGTCTCCCGTGATGCCGTACGTCGATTCGACCCTGCTGCCCGGTGAGCGCGTCTGCTACCGTGCCGTCCGCAACCGCTGGCCGTATCTCTGGGCCATCCTCCCGACCGGCGTCGCCAGCCTCGCGGCGGCCCACCGGTGGTGGCCACTCGCGGCGGCGGCTGTCGCCGCGATGCTGCTCGTCTGGCTCTGGACCTGGCAGTGGCGCGCGGCGCTTGAATGCGCGGTGACCGACACGCGCGTGATTCTGGCCGTTGGCCGCCTCCGCCGCCGGACCGTCGAGACGATGCTGAGCGCGATCGCCGGTGTCTCGGTCGATCAGAGCCTGCTTGGTCGCCTCGGCAACGTTGGAACGGTGGTCTTCACCGGCGCGGGGGGGATGCGGGAGGCGGTCGACGCCATCGCCGACCCGCTGGAACTCCGTCGGCAGGTGCAGATCCAGCTCGCGCGGATCGATCGGGAGCGGCTCGAAGCGATGCGCGGGGGCCCGCTACCTTCCGTGCATGCACCGTGACAGGTACCACGCCGGCACCGCGCCGGCGGCGTTTCTCGAGATGCCGCACGAGAACCTCGCGCTGTGGCGGGCCGTGCACGAGCACGCGCGGGTCACCGAGGCGCAGGTCGCGCGGGCGCGCGCCATCGGCGGCGTCTGGCACCTGCTCGTCCTGAACGAACCGTGGTGCGGGGACGCCGTGAACACGCTCCCCGTGATCGCGCGCCTGGTCGAGCACCTCCCCGATTGGGACCTGCGCATCATCTCGCGCGATGCCAACCCGGACCTCATGGATACCCACCTGACCGGCACGTCGCGATCGATCCCGGTCGTGCTCGTCCTCGATGCGGACTTCGTGGAACGCGGCTGGTGGGGCCCGCGACCGCGCGTCCTGCAGGAGTGGGCGCTGAGTCCCGCTGCGCGGGCGATGCCCAAGGAAGACCGCTATCGCGAAATGCGGCGCTGGTATGCGCGCGACCGGGGCGCATCGGCGATTGACGAGCTGCTGACGGTGATCGAGCGCGCGCGCGCCGCGGCACTCGTCTCGGCGAGCTGACGACCCCCCGCCGATACCAGTCGGGTAACGCAACGCGCGCCCGGGTCGTCGGTTGGGGAGCCATCGCCCCCATCTCGCCCCCCGTCCCGTGTCCCATCCACCCCCGACCCGCACGCCGGCTGCCCGACCCGCCGCGCCCGCGCCGCCCGCGCCGGGCGGGGTCGAGGCGTCGGCGGGATCCGGACCGCGTGACGCGACGGGGCGCGAGACAACGGGGCGCGAGGCGGGCGCGCCGCCGGCGATCGTCATCCTCGGCGCGGACGCGCTGCTGGCGGCGAGGCCCGCGACCCCGGCGCAGCTCGCCAACGCATGTCTCGCCGGCGGCTACAGCGCGGCGGTGCCCGCCAGCTGGGGCGATGAGCTGATCGCCGCCGCCGCGCTCGAGCGGCTCGCCGGCCGGGGCGATCGTCCCGTGGTGCTCTGCAGCTGTCCACGGGTCGTCGAGCGGCTGCGTCGCGTCCCCGCGCTCAGCGACACGATGCTGCCTTTCGTCGCGCCGGCCGTGGCGGCGGCGCGGTACCTGCGGGCGCGTGCCGGCGTCGCCGGTCTGTCGATCACCTACATCGGAGACTGTCCCGGAGCCGTCGACCCGTCGATCGACCGCGTCGCCACGCCGGCCGCGCTCCTGCGCAGTCTGGCGCGGCGCGGCATCGTCGTCAGCGATCAGGCGCTGACGGTCGACCCACGGGCGGCGCGCGACGGCCGTCGGTTCTACTCGGTGCCCGGCGGCGCGCCCGCGCCGAACTGGATCCTCGCCGAGCGGCGCGGCGACCACGTGATCGAACCCGAGGCGGTCGACTACGTCGCCGAGATCGCGCACCGCGCGAGCGCCCGCGACCGCACGGTGATCGATCTCGCGCCGCGGCTCGGCTGCGCCTGCAGCGGGTCGATCCCCGGCACGCCGTGGGCGACGGCCCGCGACGCCGTGATCGCGATCGAGCCGCCCCGGGCCGTCCATGAGATTCTCGATCACGACGTGCCCGTCGACGTGGGCTATCACCCGCCGCCGTGGTCCGGGTCGGCGAGCACCGGCGTGCAGACGGATCCGACGACGCTCCACGTACTGGCCGCGCAGCACGCCGCCAATCCGCCGGCGCCCGGCGCCAGCGCGCGCGCGCCGAGCGCGGGCGGCGGTCCCCTCTCCGTCGGGCCAGCACCGGCGGCGCCGACGGATCCCGGATGGCGCGGTCCCGACCGTCGCCGGTGGGACGGGATCGAGCGGCGACACGGCTGGGTGAACGGACGGCCGGCGGGGTGGGTCGACCCGGCGCCAGCCGCCGCTCCCTCTCTGGCCGCTCCCGCGACGGCCGCTGCCGCGATGCCCGCGCCGGGGACGGCTCCGGCAGTGGTCGGTGGTGCGCCGCGCACATCGGCTGGCGTTCGCACGGAGCCGCGGACCGGACCACTGCGCGAGCCACACACGTTCATTCGGGTGCCCGCGCCACCGATCGAGCGCCGGCGCATGGTCGGCATCGCGGTTGCCTCGAGCGCGATCGTCGCCCTCGCGACGACGGTGCTGACGCTGCACTTCGTTTTCGGCGTGCACCCGGCGGTCTCGATCCCGCGGATCTCGTCGCGGGCGTCGACGGGACGCGGCGGAATGTCCGTCGCATCCGGTGGGCACGACTCGGTCGGTCGACGTGACTCGGTCGCCGTGCCGCCCGAGGCGGATGGCGCGCAGGCGCCCGACGCGACAGTGGACAACGGAAGCGAACGTCCGCAGGCCGCTGCCGTCGCAGCCGACGCGCCGCCCGCGGCGGCGGTCGCGCCTCCCGATCCGCCTGCCGCGCGTCGCACCGCCACGCGCCGGGTCACTCGACGCCCGCGCGTCGTGGGCGGAGTGCCACGCGATCCCGCGACCCGCGCGACGGTCGTCGCGCCCGGGGCCGCGCCGATTCCGAGCGCCTCGACACCGGAGCCGGTTGCGCCCGCCGGCACCTTCCCGATCGCGCCGCTCAAGCGAGGCGCGCTCACCGCGTCGTCGGCCCCTCCGTCGCCGACGCCACCATGAGGAATCGGCGCGCGCCGGGATAGTGGACTAGGTTCGTCCGCATGCACCGCCCTGCGCGCGAATGGGTCGCGGCCGTCGTGCTGTTGCTCACGATCGGACTCGCCGCCGTTCCGATCGGACCGGCGCCGCGACTTGGCCCGTTCCTCGATCCGTATCGCGGCGTGTGGAGCACCACGACGACGACGCACCTCCGGACATTCCTGCTGCTCCGCGATACGCCGGGCCTCGATTCGGGCGTCAGCATTCACTACGATGCGCGCGCCGTCCCGCACATCTTCGCCCGCACGGAGCACGACGCCTATTTCGCGCTCGGCGTCGTCGTCGCCCGCGACCGGCTGGCGCAACTCGAGATCCAGAACATGGCCGCCAGCGGCCGGCTCACCGAGCTCGCCGGCGCCGCCGCCCTGCCACTCGACCGCGAGATGCGCGGGCTCGGTCTCACGCGGGCCGCCGAGCGCACGCTGGCCGGCGTCGACACCGCGAGCAGCGGCTGGCGCGCCGTCCTGGCCTACACCGATGGCATCAATGCGTGGATCGATCAGCTCCGCGCCGACGAACGACCGTTCGAGTTCCATCTCCTCGACCGCGCGCCCGAGCGCTGGTCACCGATCAACAGCCTGTACCTGCTCGGCCGCATGAGCTACACGCTGGCCAGCGACACCCACGAATTCGAGCGGGCGGCCGCCGCGGCGCGCGTCGGGCGCGCTGCCGCCGACGGGCTCTTCCCGGTGCACAGCCCACTGCAGGAGCCGATCGTGCCCGCGACCGTGCCCACGCCCCGCCTCCTCGGCACGCGCCTGCCACCGCCCGGTGCGCCCGACACCCACGCCCTGCTCCTCGCCGACGCCGATCGGCGCCGCGCGATGGACCCGGACCGCGATCGCGGCTCGAACAACTGGGCCGTCTCGCCAGGACGCACCGCCAATGGCGCCGCACTGCTCGCCGGCGACCCGCACCTCGATCTCACGCTGCCGTCCATCTGGTACGAGGCCCATCTCGTCGTCCCGCGGCGCCTCGACGTCGCCGGCGTCACGCTCCCCGGCGCGCCGGGCATCGTGATCGGCTTCACCCGCGACCTCGCGTGGACGTTTACCAATACCGGCGCCGACGTCACCGACTACTACGCCGAGTCCGTCGACGATGCCGTCCATCCGACGCGGTACCGCGTCGACGGCGCGTGGCGAGCGATCGAGCTGCGCGTGGAACGGTACCGTGACAAGTACGGATCCGTGATCGCCACCGACACCCTGCGGTTCACGCACCGCGGACCGCTGCGGCGGATCGACGGGCGCTGGCTCTCGATGCGCTGGACCGCGCTCGAGCCGAGCGACGACATCGGCGCGTTCGTCGATGCCGCGCACGCGCGCACCGCGCGGGATTGGCTGCACGCGATGGAGCCATACCTCGTTCCCGCGCAGAACATGCTCGTCGCTGACCGCGCCGGGACGATCGCGATCCGGTCGACCGGACACTTCCCGATTCGCCCCGGTGACGGGCGCGGCGACTATGTCCGCGACGGATCGACGTCCGCCAGCGATTGGCTCGGATTCCGGCCGGTCGCGGACTACCCGACGGCGATCGATCCGGCGCAGGGGTTCCTCGCCTCGGCCAATCAGGAG
>Ga0116227_10015358_pt1 | contig 11356 bp, 7 predicted proteins | sample S1TSphgellanicum_FD_89693 | JGI IMG/M metagenome (GOLD analysis project Ga0116227, IMG submission 89693) | Host-associated microbial communities from peat moss isolated from Minnesota, USA - S1T2_Fb - Sphagnum magellanicum MG | ecosystem: Host-associated > Plants > Peat moss > Unclassified... | reverse complement strand
AGAATTATATAGAAAAGCAGAAGAGGGGAGAAAAAATAGAAGGAGAAGGGGAAAGAGGTGTAAAAAAGGAAGAAAAAATAAGAAAAAAAAAAAAAAAAAAAAAAAAAAAAAAAAAAAAAAAGAAAAAAAAAAAAAAAAAAAAAAACCCATTGGATCATTGTATCCCTGTACTTACATCCACATGTAAGGTGGTTACATCCACATCCACATCCACATCCAAGGTAGTTAAAGCTATGTACTAACATCCACATGCAAGGTAGTTAAGGCTATGTACTAACATCCACATGCAAGGTAGGTAAAAGGAGTAGGGGTACTACAATATATGAAAAAACTCACCTTGCATTCCAACAATTTGTAGTAAATTCTGGATTATGATGGACTTTAAGTTAGTGAATGACTAATAATTTTTTTTGCTTCCTACATTTTTTGCTTAGTTGTTTATGATAAAGTACAAAGCAAGGTGTTTACTTCATACATTTTGAACCTATTTAGAGTGTGCTATTATTTACCTTATATATGAGTGCTTGAGTGTACATATTATTGATTTGGTGAATATTTTGGTTGGAGTGTCCTTAATCAGCAGCAGGTTCATGTAGCCAGTTCTATGGGCAGAGTTGTTCGACTTCTTTCCAAAAAGAATTGAGAACTGTGGTTATACATCAGAACCGGGTATTTGGTTTTTGATATCCGTGGTTATAACGTCAGAGTCAAGTATCTGATGTTTTGACAATCAGGGTTATGAATGAACCCTGTGAGACCACCTTGATACCCAGCGGGGGATTGGGTGCAGTTTCTAATAACCGCCCCCACACTGTAGACGACACTACCTTTACCTGTACTCGCTTAGAACGAGTGCTTTAGGACTGAAGTGGGCAGTATGATACATGATATAGCTAGGGAGCTCTTGTCCAATGACAAGATGGTAGGAACTTTCTGAATGCAGCCCAGGTATGGAAGCAAGGATGCTTTGCAGATTGGAAAGCTAATGTATGAAGAGCAAAACAAGTGGAGAATAATTGAGTGTATATTATTCGTTTTTTATGTTACAATGTTGAGAACACAGGGCAGCCTGGAACAGCCACATCAGGAGCGGTGGGACATTGAGCCAGAGGGCAGTGATTGCCCTGGTTTCCCCACCAATCCAACCCACCTTGTGTGGCTTGCCCGAGAAAAATCCACAAAGCGATGCCCATGAACGCTGTCCCTGCGTCGAGAGCAGCAGACAACACATACGTGTAGCGCTTCCACCAGGCCTTGTAGTGTCTGAAAATGAGATAATTAAAGATGAGGCCGACTGTTAGAAACATGATATTGTTGACTGCAGATGCAGGAGGCATTGTCAAGCCTCCCATCAGCAACACAGGTATGTTGATCCACCGGATCCAAGTTGACTTGGGGAGAAGTTTTGTCGCAACCCAAACTGGGAGTGGTGCAAGAGCTCCAGCAAGGAAGAACCAGTTGAGGCTATTGTATAAACCAAGCGGGCCAAAAGTTCTGAGTGGACCCACAAGGCCCCAGATAACTGAAGATGTATAGTACACACCGTCACTTGGGCAGCTCCAAGGGCTGCCTGCTGGTAGCAATGCTGGATTGCATATGTTGGGTATGGACGTGAGCAACCACCATGATGTCCCCAAGCACGTAATTGCAGATATAAGAGAGCCAATGACCTGGTGACCAATCCTCCCCCCATGTACATATACCTCTCTAGTCTCAGCTTGCAATTTTCAACAACTGTTCTGTTCTTTAGGGTTTAAGGTTTGTCCTGTGTGATCAAGGTGCAGGCCTATCAAAGCATGAAATTGTGGCAGCATATAAGCAATTGTGAAATTAGTTTTGATGCTGGAAGTAACACAATTTGCAAACATCAAAGTAACAAAAGCCAGGTCAATATGTGGAGGCAATTTTTACCTGGGCAATGAACATAGAGCGAGGTGGGATTTTGGTGTACTGCCCGAGCTTCAAGTCTTGCAGGAACATAAGAGAATTGTGCAAATTACTTGTGCCGTATATCCTGAAACACAAGTTGGCCACTGGCTTCCCTGGTAATAAATAGCCCATGAGGTATTCGGAGAGGATGCTGATGCTGGGTGCCTGAACATTTCACACACAAACCGGTTCAACAATGTGTATGCTCAGGACTCTTGAGTAAAGCTCTACTATGACTTCTGTTCCAAGGAAGCTTGTGGAAGCAGCCAGTAGCCTTTCATAATACTAGTGAGGACTAGTGAGAATGGTACTGCCAGCAGTGGCACAATGTTAACAGAAGCTTGGCACTTTCACACAAGTATCATGCACATATCAACAGCGGAAAACTGGCTATATGGAGGTGAGAACAAGCCTGGTTTGCAGTGGCAACAAGGACTCCGAAAGGTAGTGTGAACATGATGGCAATGATGCATCCCAGAAGTACACCCCACCAAGGCAGCTGCAGTTGCTCCTTGTAGCCCTCTGCTCCCACAACTGCCAGAGTCAGGCAGCCAATCAACAGAATCACAAACCATTGCAGTGGCACTGGTGCATATGCCTCCATTAACCGTGTGTGCACATCTGAATTCTTCTTCTCATCTGTCCTATCACTTCCCCATGCATTATAAAAGTGCTGCAATAGCTCCCTGCACAACAGAGACAACAACACAAGCCACAGTCTCAATCTGTCAGAGAGCTTCATCTTGATCAACATGAACCATGGAGATCATGTTGTGTACATAGCCCTTACCAATGTCTGACAGACACATACAATATTGTTTGTGGCTGTAGTGCTCAGGGTCTCATTTGGCTGTGCACTGTGGGTTTCAAGCCAGATCTTCTTAGAACTCTGAAAAGAAATCAAGGGGTGATGGGTGTCTAAGGCTTTGCATGGCATACTTTCCATGGAAAAAAAGCAAATGGGTGATGGCTATCTAAGAGCTTTGCATGACATACTCTCTGCAGCAGAGAATTCCAAGAGCTTGTGTGCAGAACAACAACAGAAATGCTAGCTACTGGTCTAAGAGCATTGCATGGCATACTTTCAATGGATAAGAAGCAAATGGGTGATGTCTGTCTTAGAAGAGCTTTGCAAGGCATACTTTCCATTGAAAGAAGCAAATGGGTGATGTCTGTCTTAGAAGAGCTTTGCATAACATACTTTCCATGGAAAAGAAGCAAATGGGTGATGGCTATCTAAGAGCTTTGCATGGCATACTTTCCATGAAAAAGAAACAAATGGGTGATGGGTGTCTAAGGCTTTGTGTGGCATACTTTCCATGGAAAAGAAGCAAATGGGTAGTGGCAGCTCCAATGACTGCAAACCCCATTGCAGTTGTCATGGCCATCATGATACTGAGATGCAGCTTGCTGTAGGAGTTGTAAGCATCCAAATCCAAGGTAAGAAGACCAGGGGACAGAATCCGCTTGATGTCATAGGGGGAACCATCATTTGCATAAGATCCACTGGAGAAGAAGGGGAAAGTCTTGGCATCATAAGCATTTGTCCCCCAGTAGGCAATAGGGATGAGCACATAGAGGTAGAGGAAGAAGCCCACTGCAGCATTGACCAAGGAGAACAAGGGAACTGCCAGAGGACTCCCTCGGAAGGAAGAGATAGTTGCCCAATCTAGTGCAAAAGAACCAATGCCCAGACCATTTAGACCAGACCCAATCTGCTGTGCAGTGACGGAATTTGGCCATACAAAGCACACCACAGAGACAGTAGACAAGGAGCTGAACAAGTAACCCGGGAGCAAGTAGTAGGCGAAGCTTGCCACTAAACAGATGCAAAAGAATTGGATTCGTGAGAATGAAGAAGAAGAAGAAGAAGAAGATCCCTTGCTATTGCTACAGTTGTTCAAGCCTGATTTCGCTACAATGTTCTCCTCCTTCTCATGCATTGTCCTGAAGCAAGAGAAGACATGGAAAAGAGTCAGAGGAAGAAGAAGAAGGTCAGAATGGGTTTTGCTCAGACAATGTCAGATCTCTAATTGCTTGATTCTAGAGCTCTCAGCTCATTACAACACAGCTTGGGTTTTGTGACTTAGATTTTTCAACTTGGGATATTTGCAACTTGGTTTAGCAACTAGCTAAGTTGAGCTGTGTTGTAGTCCAAGGCAACAAGGGATTTTGCTGGGGCAATGTCAGATCTTTAATTGCTTGATTCTAGAGCTCTTAATTCACTACAACACATCTTGAGTTTTGCGACTTGGGTTTAGCAACTTGGGGTATTTGCGACTTGGTTTAGCAACTAGCCAAAGCTGTGTTGTAAACCAAGGAGAAGACAAAAATGCTGCTGCAGCAAGCAGCAGGTCGGAAGAGAGAGAAGAACCTGAAGAGCGAGACTTGGACTAATGTGTGCGGCCACCACATATGGGCGGGCTCCACCAGCACCTTGCGGTACAATCCCGCAAACCCGTATCCTAATAGCTGCAATTTCAGATCAAAGCTTAGAGACGAGAGTTTCAGCAACAGCATGAAGGAATGCAAGGACTCGTGGAGAAGGAGGAGAGTTTTTTCGCTGCTCCTTACCTGAGTTGCTACAACAAAGATAAGGCTGGGCATAAAGTCCATTCTCTGCTTGTAGAAAGCTTTGACAACGTTGACGACAATTGTGCCAGCGGCTCCGCCTCCAGTGTTGGCAAAGACGGTGATCAGTACGTGTTCTTTCATGGTGAACGGGCCTGGATTGAGTGAGAAGTCCCAGCTCCACCACCGACGACCGTCACGATTCGTGATCAAACCAGGCAGCACTAATTGTATGGACTTTCTCGGCAGCAATTTGGCCATCAAGTGTCCCAAAGGAAGAGCCACGATCTGTATGGAGATGGCGGAGATGTGCAGCGGCTCCTTGCGATACCCGAAAAAAGTGTTGACGATGGTTAGCAGCATATTTCCTCCCACCCCAAGTACCACTGTCCTGAACGTCAAGCATGCAACAGTGGGATCGTCGACTGTGGCCACAGTGAACGCCACTTCTTCGATGATGGGTGATGATGAGACCTCCTCCTCCAGAACTTCCTCCGAGTTGTGAACTTCTTGCAACTTCCCTGCATTCCGCTCTGTTGTCGATACATCGGAGAAGCAGCCGACAGTTTCTGCACTCATTCTCTGCATGCCCAGGAATGAAAACTTCGGCATGAAATACAAACTGCGGAGATGAATACAAACAAATGCTGCAAAATCTGATCATGGGTGCTTACTGATCGTCATCAAGCTCAAAGAAAAAACTCTGGTGGACAAGACCCAATTAGCGCTTTTCAATGCAACAGTCCTGAGTTCGTAATGAGTCTCAAGAGGATGCCAGATTTGGAAATGGCAAACAACCCAATTTTCAAAAGACCTTGTCACTCATGACTCTAAACGATTCTAAGAATTATCATCATCATCAGCAAACAGCAGTTTGACAATCTAAATTTCGAACAAGGAAGAATAATACAACTACAAATTACGGTACTGCATTCACAAACATGAGATCTTGGGGCGAGTCTAACTTGCGCATGGATTTCTAATGTTTTTTTTGTTGGGGGGTGGGGGGTTTGGTTTCAGTAGCTACAACTTCACGGAGGAGAGGGACTGACGAGCTCTACCAGCAGCGCTGCTGGATAGGCGGCGGCGGCTTCCTCTTGCAGAGGAGGAGCTGTGATCTTCGAGCTGTTGCAGCAGTTTGATGATTCATTAACCGTGTGTTCCATGATGACAACACATGCGCAATGCTGCACCTTTCTTCCTTCTTCTTGACAATCGCAATGCTGGGTTCTTCTTGAAAATCGCAATGCTCTGTTCTTCTTCACAAGCGCAATGCTGCTTTCTTCTTCATAATCACAACGCTGCTTTCTTCTTCATCACCATCTCCATGCTTTTTATTTCTTCGCAATAGCAATGGGTTTCTTCTTCACAATCAGCGTGCCAACAACGTTATATGTCAATGAATGCCACGAACTCCACCTGCAACTTCCCCTTCTTCTGCACCTTCTTCACCTTGCAGCAACAGAAGAGCCGCCTCAGGCCAGCCTAAATCACCACTTTTATGGCCGATTTGGTGGGCCTGAGGAAGAAGGGGGATGAGCCTCAGACCCCACCTAAAGCATCACTTTTATTGCCAATTAGGTGGGCTCCAGGAAGAAGTGGATGAGGCTCAAGTCCACCTAAATCACCACTTTTATGGCTGATTGGGTCAGCCAAAAAAGGGGGAAGAGCCTCAGGCCCACCTAAATCACCACTCTTGTGGCTAATCAGGTGGGCCTGAGGCTTACTCCGGAAGAGACTGAGGCCTACCTAAATCACCACTTTGATGGCTGATTAAGTGGGTCTGAGGCCAGAGGAAGAAGGGAGGAAACAGAAGAAGAGCCTCAGGCCCACCACTTTTATGGCTGATTTGAACTGATCCCCAGTTTTGGGGGAAAATCATTGTTGTAAACTAATTTCTTTTAGAACACTCCAAAGACCAAAAAAAAAATGAACTAGAGAGAACTGGCAGGGTTTGGCCAATTTTGGCTCTAGCAAGTATGTGCCCGAGATTGGTAGGGTGAAGTTGTGGGCGAGCTAGGAGCCCAAAGACTCAGCCAAACTCCGTCAGCTTCCTGGCGATAAGCTGCTATAGAATTGACAAGGCATGCTGATTAGGTCTATGGAATTGGCACCCGTGTTGAACAGCCAATTCCGTATGAGAATTAGTCAATTAAAAGGGAGATTAATAACTAAGAGCTGTTAACTGAGTTGTAATAAGCAGAACTGGGGCTTTCCTGGCTATAACTTGCTGGCAGAATTTGGATAGTACTTGTTTCCCGTCATTTTCTCCTTGTCTGAGTGTGTCATATAATGAAGCCCTGCCAATCATAATTAAACCAAAGCACCCAAAAAAAGGGGGGAATACAAGGAACAAAATGGAAGGACCCATGTCCAAGAAGACAAAAGAACCACCTAAGAGGGTGAACCACAATGGGAACATCAAGTGCCCGAATCCCCTCCTATCACAAGAAGTATATCAAATAAGGAAAGGGGACAGCAAACCACAAGGGGAACATCAAGTTCCCAAACCCCCTCCTCTCCCCCAGAAGCATATCAAATAAGGAAAGAGGAGGGCACACCACAAGAAGAACATCGAGTTCCCAAACCCCCTCCTATCCCAAGAAGCATATCAAATAAGGAAATGGCAGGGCACATCACAAGGGGAACATCAAGTTCCCGAACCCCCTCCTATCCCAAGAAGCATATCAAATAAGGAAAGGGGAGGACCTCCGGAAAATGCCTTACCTAGAAGAACCCTCACCTACTGTAACAGCATGTCTCGTATTGTTGTAATAAATTGTTGCATGTTTACATCAAATTGAATAGCCTAAAATATCAAATATCCGTAGTAAGAACTAAACATGCATCAAATTTTAGCACTAAAAAAGGCACCCCTTTGGACACATTCTGCACCTAGTTACATCTTTAATGTGAGCTCCTAAGGGGCAGAATGTGCCAAAGGGGCACTTTTTCTTAGTGTAAAGGGCTTTTTGGGGTTGATTCTTTCATAAATAGCAGTTTAGTCTTTTCAAGAAATTTGAACATCCCTCAAAATGGGCACTTCCTGTGAGAAGGCCAAATTTTGCAATCTATATATGCCTGAAAAGTACCACAGGATCTGCCCTAAAAAAATCCTTGATGGCTAAAGAACTCTCTACAAGCCTGGACTGATCATTGTCCGACTAATCACAGATTTTGGTGCTAATTATTATATTTTGTGATGTAGTTATGTTCGTACCCATGATGGGGATGTAATCTTACACGCACCTTTGGGGCTTGTGAGTACAGAAAAACTGAAGCGTGGTAATTGAGATTGCTATCATATTTGGAGAATAATCTCTCACATCATTGCACCCATCTGCATCATTTGCACCACCAAGATTGCGCCCCCTTACCATTTACGGTTCTTCAAAAGCAAGGGACACATTGTGGGTTCAACAATATGTTTCAGAAAAAGAGCCTGCAAAGAAAGAGTGGGAGGCAAAGACCAAAAGAGGCAAGCAATGCTTGCCAGAAACGACTGGTTGTTTGGTTGTTTACATGTCTAAGGCTCGGGGACAAAGGAAGGTGTTGCGAAGTATGTTTTGGCTTCTCTTCTTGTTGTTGTAAGTGATAGGTGAGGCACCCAGGATGTAGGACAAAAGTGTCATTGATTTTTGTTTATCCAAATCTTCACCCACTAGTCTCTCTTAGTACATCTAGATAGAAGAAGAGTTTCATGTCATTTGATAACAGACAGGAGTCTGCCTTTGAGGTACCTATTTGAAAAGTGCTTTTGAGTCCATAGAGGTTTTCTGAATAGTTTGCATCTTTTGTCCTCCGAACCAAGTCAATGAATCTCCTCCTTTAGGTTGTCATTTGAAAACTCTTAACCAAATGAGTTATCCATAAAGTCACCCTGTCTTCACTATGTCGTTCACCCCTTGTCCCCTCTACTTTCATCCCCTATCCCCTCTTTGAGAGGTGTTGCAAAGTGAGGAAATTTTATTAAATATCAGTATGAAATGCTGAAACTCTACATTTAATGCACAAGGTTCGAGAGTAAAAGTATAGTAGTAGGAGCAGTGGAAATATATGTAGCAGTAATGGAGGCGCTCAGGAAAAATGAAAGACAGGATGAAACTCAGTTTACCACCAAAATTGGTGGTTGGGTCCCAGTTATTTTGTTTCGTAAAATTCTCATTCCTAGTTATACATTTGATGGCCTATTATGCAAAAACTGGCTGTCTCGCCCCCTACTTTACGGATCACTCTAATATGTCATAGCCTCTACCTGATGTTAATCTCCTCTTTGAAGTTGCCATTGAGAAAGTCTATTCTATAATGTGATAATGTTGCTCGGGTGTCCATTGCTTGCAATAATTGTGATTAATTTTATGGTTGCATAGTTCGCTATAATGTGGTGTTTGTTCATATCCTTGAACCATTAACCTAGCCCTCAATCTCCAGAAATTATGGAGTCTTATAATATACAATTTTTTTTGGCATGAAGTGTTGTTTTGATCAGTAGGTGTTGAAAATATGGATGAAATTTGTTGAATTTTGAAGATGCTTATGTTACTATTCTTGGGGGAAATATCTCCCCTGGTGATTGTCCTAGAGACGATCATGAATAAGGTGATGTGCCATCAAAAATAAAATAAAATTCCCCTTTTCTTCATGGATTTTGATTCCAAGGATACATTTTTTTAGTGATTGTGTAATCATGATATAGCTAATACCCCAAATCAGTATATTTCCAAACTTGCAAATCAATTTGTGTATAACATAAATTCATGTAAAATAATGTGCAATACATGATGGTCACAACTTTTTTTACAACCTAGGCAAGTCAACATTTTAAATTATTAACCCATCAAAGCCCACATGTTCAACACACCATGAACTTGTTCAAAATGTCCTATGGTTAATTACAATAACATCCTGGATCTTGTAATCAGCTGTCTAACATATTTGAGGATGTTAAAGTGTTTCTGCCCTTTTCTTATTTTCACCGGGTGCAAAAGAAGTATTAAAGAAAAGAGTCACCCTATAAGTCAAACAAACAAACAAAATTATCATATGTCATTGAATTCATCAGCCATGAGAAGGTGCTTAAAGAAAAGAGGATTTAAGTATAACCAAGTTATCTAAGACATAAGAGCAAAGGATGGATGGAAAACTGTATTCACAAAGGAGAAGGAATTATATTGGAAGATGAAGTACATCCACATGCTCCTACTTATCAAAGTGAAAGGGAATCACAATATGTCTCAAAGCACTTGACATTATCATTGCCATACCATATGACAACCATATGATCTTAAGGTATGAAATTAGTCTAGGTTTTTAGTTAGGCATCTTGTCACATAGAACCCAACTCCAAGGGTGAAGGAAACTTACTTTAGCAGATTCTTCATGGCATCCATAGTTATAAGGTATCCAATCGCTTTGGCTTTTTAGCAAGGGGTTGTGGAGGTCCTTTAGTGCTTAAATGTCCCAAATAGTTTGTTTGTTTGTTTGGTTTTCTTTGGGGGTTTTTTCTTGGGTGCATTCCACTTCACATGAATCAACTAAAGAGTTCTCTTGGTTCGAATCAATACTATAAAAGTTGGAAATACTAAAAATGGGAAACCCAAATTTTGGAACAATTTGCAAATCGAATACTGGTGGAGAACCCAAACCATGACATGGACAACTAGGCATCAAATGTCAAGCCCAAGGAAATATTGTTGGAAAAAAGATTGGAATTTTTTTTTCAAGGCAAAAAAAGCCACCAAAAATCAAATTTAAAAATAAAACAACTAAATTTCTAACATGGCTCAAGTAGGTAGCCAAAAAATACATAAGGACGTTTAATATTTTTTTCTTTCATATTTTTCTAATAGCCAGATTTGGCTCAATTGGCATATGAATGATTGCAACCTCAACTACATCACATAAATTGAAATAAATAAATAAATAAATAGTTCATATTTGCACAAGGCAACATGTGAAATACTGAAAATGTTGACTCCCCAATTCTTAAACTATTGACAAATTCAGCACTAGAGCTGAAAACCCAAACCATGGCATCAACATTTTGTTTCAGTGTTTCAATCTTTAATATCTAGAATTAATTACTTCAATGTTTATCCAAAAGATCATTATACTATTCAAGGTCTTTTCAAGTAAATATAGTCCAAACAACAATATAATCTCAATTTGTAGAATGTTGGATTATAAATTCATTTCATCTCTTGACCTCATAGATTTCTTAGAGAGATTATTGTGAACAAGTGCATTGTTGATGGAGGTTTCATTTCTAGCCTTTTGAAACATTACAACCTATTGAGTAATCCAATTGTTATAAGATCGTTATACTCCCAATGTCTTTTTGCATCTTCAAATCTTGTCATTGTCCCTTTCTCACGCGATATATTGTGTTCTCCATTTTGTGAAAGCTCAAGCACATGCACTATAATTGCAACTATTCAAATATTATTGGTGTATTCTCATTCAAGTCATTCTAGACAATCAAGGTTTCCGAGGTGGTCAAAAAGTCATGAAGTGATTGATTATTAAACACAAATGTCTTTATGAATACGATTCATTCAATAACATGTATTTCTATGCATAAAGCACTTCAAGGCTTTCTTCTTTGTATTTGAAAGCACGTCCCCCCACCCCAAAAGATGCTTTCTTCAATTGAAGGGATCTTCCACCATTCACATGCAAACCTTCCACCATTCCAAATTAAAAGCCTTTCATACTTCACATTTCAAAAAGCTTCAAGCCTCCCCTAATTTTTGGGCCTACCCCCCCCCCCCCCCCCCCCCCCCCCCCCCCCCCCCCCTCCTCTGACAGATCTCACGCAAAAAACCCTCCTCTCCCCCAATCTCCCCCATGATAGTGT
>Ga0116227_10015357_pt1 | contig 11356 bp, 10 predicted proteins | sample S1TSphgellanicum_FD_89693 | JGI IMG/M metagenome (GOLD analysis project Ga0116227, IMG submission 89693) | Host-associated microbial communities from peat moss isolated from Minnesota, USA - S1T2_Fb - Sphagnum magellanicum MG | ecosystem: Host-associated > Plants > Peat moss > Unclassified... | reverse complement strand
TGAGGGGAGTTTTAAATTCTCCGCTTTTTAAACCCCATTATTTATTTTTTTAAAAACCTATATTTCCCCCCCCCCCCCCCCAACGCCACAAAATGCTATTGAAATATTTCACTCATATTGGTACTCTAATAAAATCTTAACCCGTACCCACCAGAGTGGACCAGCACCCACCAGTGCACCATGATGGATGGATGATAAGTGATCTTACAACAGTTTTCTGTTGGCTTCCAGTTCCTTAGCTAACCATGGTGGTTAGCTCAGTTGCTGTTTTTTTTTTTAACCTACCTACTAATATAACCTGTAAGAACCTTGTTAGTAAATAAATAGGCAGTAAAAAACAGGCCTTTAAACTGTGTTCAAACCATCTACTTACCTAGTAAAAATCTTTTTACTTATCTATCTATTTACCTACATCTTATAGAAGGGGGGGGGGGGGGGGAAGGATTTTTTTTTCATTTTTCCTTTTTCCTTTATTCCTTTCAAGTTCTCAATATGTTCCCTAGGTTCCCAATGTGTTCCCCAAGGGTGTTCCCAATAGCACCTTGCTTTAATCCCATATGTTTTGCCCAAAGTCCTCCCCTTCTCACCTATATAGTTGGGCACTCCATCTTTCCCAAAGAGTATTCTATTTTGGAGGAGTCTCCATAGTTTCAACTTTTTTTTTTGCAATGGGCCAATCAAATTCTTGCTACATGTCTCATTGCTAAGAACTCTAAAACCATATAATATCCTATATTGTGAAATGTTGATGTGGATGATAAGGTTTTTAATGAACCTATGTTGGATTTTTTCATCATTATCTACTATGTAGCTCTCGCCAAATATCATCCAAGGTTACATTGTGTTCAATAAGCAAATTTTCAATGCCCTTCATTGGGGTGTTCTGTGTGCAAAATATTTTAATTTAATTTAATTTAATTTAATTATTTTAGGTTATGCCCTTTTTCTCCTTTTTCTATTCAATCTTGAATTAAACACCCTACCATTATTCTTGAGATTTTCCCCTTACAAGTAGTTGGTTTCTTTTTCTTTTTGCATTTTTCCTTTAATCTTGAATAAAATACCTTTAATGCATCTTTATTTTACACTTTTAGAAGAATACAAAAAACATCATATGTGAGTGAGGTTTCAAGCTTATGTAGTTTCAAACCTAAGTTGGCCATCATGGGTAGAAGACCTCCTTTGTTTTTTGGTGGGAAAATTTCACAAAAATGCAAAAATAAAATTCCCTATTTTTCAGGTTTAAAATTCCCCATTTTTTCTAAAATAAAAATTCAACAATTTTTTTTCACTTGGATTTTGTTTTGGGGCCATTTTTCAAAGCAAAAGCTCACTTTTTGGACTAGTTCTAAAAACCTCTCACCATTTAATTAATGCTAACTCTATCTTAAAACTATATGTCCTCCTTCAATTCCCACAAACTAATGGGAAAAAAAGAAGACCATCACCATGGGTTTGTTAATAGTTGTTATAAGTAGTGTTCTTTAGAACAATTGTAACATCCGCCCACTAAACATTTGAGTGTCAACATGCAAATTTCACTATGGCTATATGCTATGGTCTCATGCTCATTGTGTGTACATTGCTTAACAACTTATCCTAATTTTGTACACTTTAAAAGCTGTTGCGTCTTTGCTCCCTTGTAGTTCACTTAATCGCGTCACCAAGACGCACCCCCTTAGTGCCCCTCTCTTTCTTGCAAAACAAACAATCAATCCAAACTATAAGATTCTAGAAAATTGAGAAGCTCTATTGAGCCATTGGCACAAATGTAGCCCGTATTAATTAATTATTTATTTATTAATTTATTTCAAATTTTTCTAATGTTGTGTCACATGCAAGCATGCCAAGAGGGATTTATTTATTTATTTATGTATTTAGATTTAGCATTAGATGGCAACAAGTTTCTACAACCTACCCAAAAAGTTAAAAGTTAAAAAACTAGTACAAAACATGGGCCTCTAAAATACAAGTAGAAATGTCATGAAGTTTTTTCAAATATTTTTGGGGAAATTTGATGAAATGTTTTTAAAAAAAAAGGCAATATGCTACAAAATATTCCTTTTTGAAAACTTCGCATTTGTGTGAAATTTTGCAAGGGAAAAACTATGGCTGATCCCAAACAAGTTTGACACCAACTATATTAATTTCAGAAATATTGACAATTTAAATATATAATTTTCAAAGTTAAAAATGTTTGTGAAGGGAAAAAGAGAAGCTTTTAGTGTATTTGGGAATATTTTATTTTTGAAATAAAATAAAACAAAATAATTATTTGACAATGAAATGATGAAATCGCCACTTGTAGACATATCCAAAATTTCTTGGTCACAATTTTAGATGGGAAATTCTCATACATTTGATTTCATAAAAAAATTGCCAGATTTCTATACATCTTTCAAGTAGGTAATTAAAAAATAATAATAATAATTGATGATTTTAGGGAAAAAAAAACTATCTTGTGGCCAAATTTGGCTAAATCTTAATGTGGGTTATAGCCACTTTGGCTAAACATCACAAAATTGACCAAAAAATAACAAGGGTGCTTAGGAGGTAATTTATCCTCTCCCTCTCTATATAGTCAATGGAATCAAAGAGCTACAAAGCATAGTACTAGGAATTTGCATGCAGCTTTGAGCAACCCACCTAGATGGGCTATGTGGCCTCTTTGCAAAGGCCCAGATGTTGGTTCTTAAGTGGGCTTCAATCCAAGAGGTACTGGAATAGAAAGTGTGGGGCTAAAGGATACCCTAAGGGGCCTGTTCTATGAATACCAGGGTTTTTTTTTTTTTTTAATTTTTAAATTTTTTTTTCCCAATTTTGTGATGTAGCTAAAGTGGCAATCATCCATAAGATGATTTAGCCAGATTTAGCTACATCCTAGATATGAAAATAGAAAGAAAAAACATAATCCTTCCATATTCTTGGCTACCTACTGGAACTTATCATAAAAACCTGGCAATTTTGATTTTTGTTTTTAAAATTTTATTTTGGCCCATTAATGCTTGGATTTGTGCTTGTATTTGTTGCTTCAAAAATTTAGCTCTCTAATTTTGCATTGGGTTTTTTAAATGGTAGGAATTTATTTTGGACCAATGAGTCTAGACTCTAAGACCTTGTGTTTACACACACATATACGTAATATGCTAGTGTGCTTGCTAGTGGCAAGTGATGGTTTTAGCTAGTGGTAGATTGAATTGAAATTTAAGGGCATGTAGAGCTTGAGTTGCTTTCTAGGCCTTTAGATTGCTAGGAATAGCCGGTTAATTTGCCCATTGAACTCTCATCTTCAAGCTGGATTCAATAGCCCCAAAAAACTATCACATTAATAATGACCTAAATGGATTTGCAAACCCTAAAATAACCTAATCAGGGTTGCAAACCCCCAAAAAATGGTTCATGACAATTTTGTGTTGTGTTTTGAGCCGAGTTTGAATATGGATTTTCTTGTTTGTTATACAAATCTTTGCAATTTTGCAAAATGTTTCAGAGCTCTTTGGCATCTGGTATTGATCTAAGTAAATGATACAATGGGTTTGCAAACCCTGTAATGACCCAAATAGGGTTGCAACCCCTAAAATGAAGTAATGGGTTTGCAAACCCTATAATGACCTAACTAGGGTTTCAACCCCTGAAAGGATGGTTTCATGACATACAACATTCTTGAAGTTGTGTTTTGAGTCAGTCTGTATCTCTGTGTTTTGAGCCATGAATGGATTCTTCAAGTGTTATTATTGTACACACTTTTGGATCATCGATTCAATCCAAAACTGAATGGAATTAGTGAAGCCAAATGGCAAGTTAGGGTTTAGGTTTTACTTGTTTGTATGTGTGTGTGTGGACTGATTGGAATTAGCTGCTGCAAATTCCTGAATTACATGTGAATTTGTGGTACCCTTTAAATCCTAAACCCTGAAAACTCTAAATCCACCCCACCTGGAGCTTGCAGGTTTCGGGTTTGCTGGGATTTAAGGAGAATGGTGGTGCTTATGCTGGTGTTAGTGGTGTTGGTCTGCATCCTCGTCGCGCATTTGCAGATCAATTTCTTGAATCTCGTAGCCACTCTTAGCAGACATGAGTTTTTTGTGCAGATTAGAAACCTCGAAAGCTCGTTCCAGTTGTTTGACGACTTGTGTCATGGATGGTCGAGCTTTGCCCTCTTGCTTCACACATTGCTCCGCAACATGTGCCACCATGGAGATGGCCTCCAGCTCCAATCCTTGAGGAGCATACAACCTGGGATCGAGAATCGACAGCAGCGATGAGGTATAATCTAAAATCGAAGGCACTGCTATTTCCACAAGGCTTGCAACTCCTGAATTCACTTGGTGAATCGCCTTCTTTCCAGTAAGAAGCTCCAGTAACACCACTCCAAAGCTATACACATCGCTCTTTGTCGTCAGATGTTGGAGTCGAAAGTATTCAGGATCCATGAACCCTAGAGTACCAGCTCCAACCATGGACAGATGTGACATCTCCTCAGATGGACCCATTATGGATAACCCAAAATCTGACACTTGAGCCGACCATGAAGAATCCAGCAAGATGTTTGAAGATTTGATGTCACGATGGATGAGTGGTGGGTTTGCATATGTGTGCAGGTATTCAATTCCTTTTGCAGCTTGCAATGCAATCTTGATCCGAACATGCCAATTGTTCAAAGCAGCTGTTTCATCGTGTTCATAGTCATCTTTGTTGTTGCCATTATTATGAAGATGGTCACACAAGGTTCCATTGGAGATGAAATCATACACCAGAATTCGTTCTGCACCATCATCACAATAGCCAACCAACTGCACCAAGTATTTGTGGTGGACACGGGTGAGGCTTTCAATCTCCGTCTGGAATGGGCTCTCTATGTCCTCCAACTTCTTCCCACTTTTGTCGGCACGTTTGATTGCCACTTGTTTCCCATCAGGCAGCTCTGCTTTGTACACCTTCCCGAAGCTACCAGCTCCAATTTTGTGGGTGTCGCTGAAATTGTCCGTGATGGCAGCTAACATGTCGAACTCAAAGATCTCTGTTTTGTTCAGAAGGTCACGTCTGCTCCTGCTTTTGCACATTCGAACAATCAATCAGTCAGACACATGATGGGTGTTGACAGCTTTTTTTTTTCAGAAATTCAAGAGGATGGCACTGAGGAACATTGGAAACTGACCTGTTGGAGGATGCCAAGCTTTGCACCCTTTGACGATTGATGCCATCTTCCCTATTGTCCAATTCTCCATTCTCCGTCCCATCCGAGCTGTTGTGAACCCGAGCAAGATTATTGTCATCCGATTGTCTGGTGCATTGACAAGAAGAGTTACGCCTCTTCATTATCCAGCAGCACTGCATGTTCCAGAAGCACCAGGCGATCGAAAGCAAGCCTGCCAGGCTTCCAACTCCTCCAATTACAGACAAGGGTACTAGTACCCTCCAGTCATACCTGTTCGTGGTTTTGGGCTGTGGAAATTCTGCTGTGATCTTGGTGCATTTTCGGTCTCCTTGAAAGCCACAGCTCTGTGACTCGTAATAGCCTGTTGGGCACTCCACACTGCAAGCTATGCAGACAGCATTGTCGGGCTGATTACAGACCGCAACACTGTTTCTGGTGTTGTTGGAATAGTATGAGCTGAGAGGGTAAGTCCCGGAGAGACAAGAGCTCGAAGGTTGACAAATTCCTGGCTCCACATTGAAAGGAGGAGGAGGATAGGGAGCTGAGGCAATCTGAGAAGACCTCACTGCAGTGTTGTTGCTGCTAAACCCTTTCCCCCAGCAGATGAGTGCAAGATTCCCAACCTCAACCCCACAAGTGTAATCCTCCCCTGCAGCAATGGACGCAAACTGAATCCCCAAGGGAGAATCGAGCTGTGAGAAGGAATTGGATCCCCAGCAGACCACCTCACGTGTATCTACTTGTAATCCACAGCTGTGAGCTCTTCCAAGTGCCAGAGCTGTGAAGAAAATTGTGGAGTTTGATGCTGTTGTCATCATTGTTGTCGAAGCTTGACCAAAGGAATTGTCCCCCCAGCAACTCAATCTGCCATCAAACTTCCTAAGTCCACACATGTGGCGACTACCCGCACTGATTAATTGGTATTGCACCTGTGCTGCTGCATCAACAGAATGTGTGATGTTGAAACCATCATTGCCGTCGCCCCAGCATGTCATATTCGAATTTGAATCCAACCCACAAGTGAAATTTGCACCAGCTGTAAGAGAGACAAATGGTTTTGCTAGTGGAGGTGATGAAGCTCCCTGTTGTCCTCCTGCTTGCTTGTTGCTCCTTGACCTCCAGCAATCCACAAAGCCAGTTGTGGCTTGGATAGCACAGACATGTAATTCTCCAACTACTATTTGTGTATACTGGTTTCGAGACAGACGAGTGGGCTTCAATGAGGAGATATTGCTGTTGCTGCTACTATTGGGAAGAGGCCAGCAGAAAGGCTGACGAGTGGACTCTCTGAGCCCACAGAAAAAATCTCTGCCACTAGCCAAGCCAGAAAATGCAACTGCAGTTAAATTGCGAGCTGTGAATTGTAGAGAAGTGTTGTTGTTGTAGTTCCAGCAGAAGATTGACTGGTTCTGGGCATGAAGTCCACACACTGGAGGAGCTGCTGATGCTGATTCAAGTCCATAGTTGTTGCTGAAGGGTGTGGCCATGGAAGTCATGGAGCCTAAGCCCTCTGTGCCAGGGATGAGGCATGAAACAACAACAATGGCTGCATAAAGTAAAAACCAAAAGCTCATGGATGATGCTGCTGCTGCTGCTGCTGCAGCTACAGTGGGTGACCATCTTGACGAGCTGAATTGCATACCTCAGATTAGTTTCAAGCACCTTGCTGCTGAAATTGTGAACACATCTCAAAAACATCTAAAATCTAAATGTTGATCACAATTGTTCTTTGAGCTGCTCCAGCAAGTTGAGTTGCTGTATTCAAAAAACCCAGGGTTCTCTACTACTCTGTTTGGCTCAGAGATGCTTTGCTGCATGCAGGAGGCCTCATGAAAAAGCTTTCAAATTTCCCAAGCTCAAGTGCTGCTGCTGCTTGCATGGAGCTGCTGCAACTGAATTTTGAACAGTAACACAACCACCAAAGCATGAACTAACTAACTCTGTGTCTCCACAATTCTTTCTTTTGTAAAATTTGTCTCCCAGTCTGTTACTCTGTAACCATCAACATCACAACTATTGAACACATGCCACGCTCAATTTGGATGTCGATGAGCAGCCTTCTTAAAAGCAACCCGTCATCAAAAATTCACAAGAGAAGAAAATTTGCAACAAAAAACATCAATCTTCTAAACTTGAAAGGTGTTTTTCCCAAAAACCAATACCATGTGAAGGGGGGTGGAAAAAAAAACACAGAGCTGTCTTTGGGTCTTGGAATTCAATCGAATTCTAGCAGTTCTCAAGAGATATAGATCTTTTGGGGGGATTATTGAGACTCGAGGAACAATTGAGTCCATCATCCTTTGTATTGTAAATTTAGTCTAAACATTCAACACTTCTTTAAGTCTTTCGCACTCATCACAGCAGAAGAAGTAGTTCCAGTGCCCCCGAATCCTCTCTCCACCAACTTGTTTTCTTTCTTTTGCCGCGTGCCCGCAATCCCTGGAAGCGCGCAACGACCCATCATCTCTCTCTCTCTCTCTCTGCGTCCTCTCTGCGTGGGAGAGCGTGCGCCTCTACTCTCTCTCGCTTTCCCAATTGCTGCGCGGTGACCGCCATCGCCGCGCGGTCCCTGCGCGGGCATTCAACGCGCAAAACAAAACCCCCGTTGAACGGATTTTTTCTGTTCCCTGTACCGAAATTTGGTGAGTTACAAAGAGAATTTTCATCCATGTCATGGTTCTCTTCATCCATTTGATTACCTGTGTCATCTTCATCCATTTGATAGGTCACGTTCATCCATCCGCCTCAATATGTCATGCTCATCCATTCAATATATGATGTCCATCCATTTGACATGTAATGTAAATCCACTTGATATGTCATTTTACATCCATCTGATATGTTATGCTCATCCACTTGATCATTTTTCATCCATTTGATATCCAATACTGTTAATCCACTTGATAGGTCTTTTTTCATCCATTCGATATGTAATGTTCATCCACTTGATGTGTCATCTTTTCATCCATTTTATATGAAATGTTCATTCACTTCATTTTTCATCCATTGGATATGTGATGTCCATCCACTTGATATGTCAATAACAACCATCAGGCCATATACCAAGGGGCCTCACCCCAAAGCGCCCATACATGTCAATTTTCCATCCATTTGATATGGCATGTTCATCCACTTGATAAGTAATTTTTCATCCATTTGAGTCCCGTTATGTTCCATGAGTCATCCTGTGATTTGGTATGGGTTTAGGTTCCTTCAAAATTACATCCATGTGATATTTTCTGTTCATCCATGTGATGTTGTTAATTCAACTATTTCATCGAAAAGTTGGCCATGCTTTGGATGATTTAGAAGGAAAAGTTTTGCAGATGGACCTACTTTTTCAGTTACATTAAGGACCCCATAAGTAACTCGCCGATTTCGGCACGTTTTTCAGGTGTCATATTAAAGGGCAGAATCAGCACTTGCAGCTGATTCTGTCATTTTCCTACCCTACACCACTGATCTCTTAATCTCAATTGTGAACTGAATTTTTGGCACATTGGATGATATAGCAATGCGCCTATTGGATGACAAAATCCATTGGTCAATAAAAAATAATATTTTAATTTTTTTTGCATCCTCTTGTTGTGTTCACATTTGGTTGTTTGTGGATTGCTTTTTTGTTGATCTTTTTGGGTAATAAACTTATCCGTAAAGTCAGGCGATTAGGGGGCAAGAACGGCCAATTTCGGCATAATAAGGCATCAAATGCTTTAACTGGGAATGACATTTTACAGAACAAAATAACTGGGACCCAAACTAGTTTTCCCACCAATTTTTGGTAGTAAACTAAGTTTCATCCCCTGTTTCCTTATTCCTGAGCGCCTCCACTGATGCTACCTATATTTTCACTTCTCCTACCTCTACAACTACTATAATTACTTTCGAACCTTGTGCATTAAATGCTGAGTTTCAGCATTTGATACCGAGATTTAATAAAATTTCCTTACTTTGCAGATACCACTAAAAGAGAGGATAAGGGGTGAAAGCGGAGGGGATAGGGGTGGAAAAAGAGGGCGTCTTTATGGATAACTTTAATATCTTGTTTGTTTGTTTAAATTTTGTTTCACACTTTATTCCTTCATTCTGAACATATGACAAACACCCCCAAAAGAAGAAAACCCAAAATTTTAAAAAAAAATTAAGCCCAAAAAATATTTAAAACCTCCAGTTATTTTTAGTTATTTTTACTTTAATTTTTAATTTTTCATACTTTCATTACCAAAAAATAAAATAAAATTTACTAGCAAAATGATAGAAGTGTATTCTCTCCTCATCAAAGGCTAACTATGAACATATATAAGTTCATTTCTTATTTCACTTTCTTCTTCTTCTTCTTCTTTTTGCTACACCGTTTCAATGTCATGAAAATCAATAGATGTCCGAGCAACCCATTGCACAATCACAAGCTCTAAACACCATTTTTCCAGTCGTTTAAAAAGCATGCTTAGTTATGCAAATTGTGAGCTTGTCTATCATCCCATGCAAAAGCCTGCATGCCCCTCTCACCAACCTTAGAAAGGAGAACCTAGTCTCACAAAAGCTTAGGTATTTTGGGTCACTTTGGTAGCACAAAATTCTGGGATATTACATGTGAACACAGCCATGAATTATTACGCACATGACCCCCACAATTCAAGGGATAGAATTTCTTGCCTCATTTGATTCACAATCGTCTTTTGACCATGGTCATATTTTGATCATGTTGGGGTCAAAGTTTTTCCCCCGAATTTTTTTCAAAAGTCTAATGTAGCATAACCCACAAATTCTGGGATATCAAATAAATCAAATAAAGGTAGAGGAAAAGTATATGATTTTTTAATTATAAAATTATCAATGTGGGATATGCCTGTAGGCTTCCAGCTCTTGATTTCTTCATTTTTGTTTTTATTTTTATTTTTATTTTTTTTCCTCCCCAAAATTGACACATTCATCCGATGGTAGTAGTAGGGTTGCCTATAATGAATGATGGTTCATGGGATAAAAAAAACTCATTAAAAAACTTGGGTCAGTCAGCTTCAGAAGAACATAAACTATTCGGATCAGAAATTTGTCAAAAGGCTGAAAATAAAGTTTCTATGGTCACTTGGAATATGTAAGGGCATATACAAAGAAAACCCATCACAAGGTTGTGGAGGATCCCAAATTCCCAATGGGAAAAATGAGCCTGAGGCAAGTGTTGCTAGACACGCTACAAAGTCTATGAACTTTTAGTCAGCAGCTTGAAAAAAAACATTGTTTAAGTCCATAGCTGACCATACCGTAGTATAAGACTAGTTGAGTTCTTAAGGCCCGGGTCTTCCTATAAGGCTATTATGTTCATTGGGTTTTGGTTGCCTCCTCCCCCGTGTAATTACACAAGAAGCAAAAGAATCATAATAAATAAATAAAGGAAAAACACCCGGCAAGGGAACAAGAGAAGAAAAAAGAAAGGACCAAACTATGCATCATGTCGGTAGTATTGGCAAGGATTTTAAGGTGCGTTTACACTTGGTGTTAGGGACTCTAGCGTTGAGTCCCCCTAACACCATGCTAGTCATTTAGGACTTAATCCTACTTATAATGGTGCATTCACACTTGATGTTAAGTCAGTGCTAAATGAAAATCTAGATAGCATCCTAGGTGGCACCGAATGTTAAGTGAATGGTAGCTTATCGTAAAATGTTCAGTAGGTGTAAGTCATAAATGACTAGCATGGTGTTAGGGGACTCAAAACTAGAGTGCCTAACACCAAGTGTGAATGCACCTTTATTAACCATGAAAATTTTATGTTAAGCTAACATTCACTTAATATTAAGCTATGACCTATTTAACATTGTGCGCCACCTAGGATGCCACCTAGGTTTTCATTTACAAATTAGAATTTTGCATAAGGTAATAATACACACACATGAAGAAAAAGAATAAGAAGAAATGTCGAGAAAAAGTATACATTAAGAAGGCCACTTACTAACAGTGTTTATTTTGACAAAGTGATGATCATCCATAGGAAGATTTAGCCAAATTTGCTTCATTTTTGGCTATTAGCAAGATATGAAAGTGAAAATATGTAAGATCTTTCTATATATTCTTTGCTACCTACCTGAACCATATACAAAAATCAGGCATTGGGGGGGGGGGGGGGACAAAATAGTGGTTTTAAACGCGTTCCCCCCCTCACCAACCCCCTTTTTTTTGGAAATTTTCCCGCCCCACGGC
>Ga0116227_10015356_pt1 | contig 11356 bp, 12 predicted proteins | sample S1TSphgellanicum_FD_89693 | JGI IMG/M metagenome (GOLD analysis project Ga0116227, IMG submission 89693) | Host-associated microbial communities from peat moss isolated from Minnesota, USA - S1T2_Fb - Sphagnum magellanicum MG | ecosystem: Host-associated > Plants > Peat moss > Unclassified... | reverse complement strand
TCAACTCACCGCCCGTGGGGTCGAGCTTGTTGGCGCGCCAGGTGTCGACACCGACGCCGCTGTCGGCGAGGCTCGACAGCGGAGCTGTCAGTAGACCTGCGATCGGCCCGAGTATTAGCAATCGCCCGAACGGTGGCAGTGTCATTGGGTCGCTTCCTACTCGTGGAACCGCACGCCCGAGGGTGCATTGGAGCCGTGGATATTGGCGTGACAGGTCAAACACCCTCGGCCCATCACGCGCACGTCGGGATGCAGGCCGCTGCCGAGCGCCTGCTTGGTCTGCAAGTCGTTGGGATGCAGGACGTTGGTGTGGCATTGCTCGCACAGGAACGGAACCGGCGCCAATAACAAGGTGTTTTGATTCGAACCATGCGGCGTGTGGCAGTTGAGGCAGTTCTCACGCACCGGTGCATGCTCGAACAGGAACGGACCGCGCTTTTCCGCATGGCACTGGTAGCACGTTTCATTGACCGTATTGGTCTTCAACAGCGGATTGGTCAGCGCGCCGTGCGGATTGTGACAGTCATCGCAGCTCATTTGCCCCTCGGGCAGCGGCATGTGCGAGCGGCGATTGAATTGCAGGCGGATGTCCTTATGACACTGGGCGCAGGTGTCGTTGATCGAGGACTTCGCCATCAATCCTTCCACCGAGAATTTCGCCATCGGGTTGTGGCAGTCGCTGCACGACAGATCGTTTCTCTGGTGGACCGACCCCAGCCAGTGGTCTCTCGGGCCGCCCGAGTGGCAGGTCAGGCAGGTCTTGGTCTGGGTCGCGATCGGCGTGCCCGAGTCGCGCGTATAACCGATGATGAGTCCCTTGATGAGCGGTTTCGCGGCATGCTCCGATCCCGGCCCATGACAGGCCTCGCAGACGGGTATGGTCGGATCGGACCGGTTGGCGACGTGCAGCCCCAAGGAATGCAGCGTGTGCGTGAAATGGTCGGCCTCGAGCTTGTGGCAGGCAATACAGGTCTTCTCGCCGACGGCGTGCGCGTCGGGCGCCTGCGGATTGGCAGCGACGGTGGCGCGCGCAAATCCCGGTGCCGCCCGCGGCAAGGCGCTGCGATCGACATCGGCGGCCGAAAAATTGGTGGGCGGCAGGGTGTCGGCGGACGCGGGCTGCGTGGTGGAACTCGAGCGAGTCGGTTGCGATTGGCCAGCCGCCAGGGCAGCGGCCATGACGCCCACACCTAGGATGGCCGTGAGCGCGACCCGCCAACCGGATTGATCCACGTCCCCCTCCTTCGCGGTTCCCGAGTCACACCCCCTGGGGCAACCTCCCGGGCACCGTAATCAATTTGGGCTCTGCGCTCTGTACGCTGCCGCTCGCAACAATCGGATCATCGCAATCGAAACCGGTTGTCGAGAAGGCCAAAACCATGAAACCATCGTTCGTAATGGCGAACGATCTGAACAACATTCGATACTTTGCGGCCATCGTCGAACATGGCAGCCTGACGGCGGCGAGTGAATCCTTGGGCGTCGCCAAGTCGATGCTGAGCCAGCGGCTTTCGGTTTTGGAGAAGGAGTTGGGCGTGCAGCTCATCAGACGAACCAGCCGCCGCCTGCATGTCACCGACATCGGCAAACGTTATCACGCACAGTGCCTGGTGATACTCAACGAGATCGCCAGAGCGTCGAGCATCACCGACAGCATCCGGACCTTGCCACGCGGCAAGCTGCGCATCGCGTGCCCGCTGAATTTTGCTCAGGTCGCTCTCGCCCCAATCTTGAATTCCTTCATGCTGAGATACCCTGATGTGCAGGTGGCGCTGGAAACGACGAATGACACGGCTGCGTGGAAGGACAACGGCTTTGATTTCGCGCTGCACATCGGACCCGGCGTGAGATCCTCGACTTGGGTCACGTCATCTTTCGCGGTCGATCGGGAGATGCTCGTCGCGAGTCCCGGTCTGCTGGCCCGTTTCGGTACGCCGCGCACGCCGGCCGATCTGAGGTCGTTGCCGTCGGCGGCCGGACAGCATTCGCCGGATCCGGGTGGACGCTATGTCTGGCACTTGCGCTCGGTACGAAACGCCCGTCAATCCGTGCCGCATTTCCCGCGGCTGCTGAGTGAGGATCTGTGGGTCCTTCGCGAAAGTGCGCTCGCAGCCTGCGCCATGGTGTCGCTACCTCCCCTGCTGTGTCGCGACGCGCTCGATGACGGACGACTGGTGCGGCTCCTTCCCGACTGGATCCTCCGGGATCATAAATTGCTGTTGATGTACCCATCACGCCGCGGCTTGACTCTCGCTGCCCGCACCCTCATAGACTTCATCTCACGCCACATGCGCTCCCAACTCCGTGGTCTTCAAGATGGCACGTTGCAAGTGCGGACGCGTGCTTATCGCGATCGTGACGCTTCGCCTGGTTCGAATTCGGCCCCATCGTGAGGGATTGTGCAACGCGACGGTCACCCCGGCCCGCCCCGACCCTGCTATAAGTAGAGACCCCGCTTTCTTGCGTCTCGACCAGGAATCCACGCCATGATTAACGATCCATTTGCACAAAGCGATGAGCCTATCTCGGGGCATCGACTGCCCCTTCTCTATAACGTCGTCTATTGCAGCAAAGCGACGGCTGGAGTGGATGCGGCGGGGGTTGACGCCATCATTGCCTGTTCCCGGAAGAATAATCCTGCGCGCGGCATCACGGGCCTGCTCGTGTTCGGCAGTGGCGTGTTCTTCCAGTGGCTCGAAGGGCCAAGGGACAACGTCCGACACTTGCTCGCCAGCCTGCGCCAGGATCCTCGGCATGAATCCATCGTGCTACTCAACGAGAACGAGGAAATCCGTGAGCGCCTGTTTCCAGACTGGGACATGGAATTGGTCGAGGCGCCGGAAATTCGCGACGTGCTTGAGGACGCTTTGGCGACGGCCGAGGACACCGGGAGCAACGCGCAGGCGCTGCGTCAAATGCTCGAAGAGCTCGATGCCGGCGCATTACGGACGCTCGGCGCACCGAACGGCTGACAGGCGCCGCTCTACAGGAAGACGATCCCCTCCCGAATGGCATGTTTGGTCAGTTCGGCGACCGTATGCAGACCGAGCTTTCGCATGATGTTCCGACGATGCACTTCGACGGTCGCGGCGGAAATGTGTAATTGGCTCGCAATCATGCCGGTACGGTGCCCTTCCGCGATGAGTCTGAGAACTTCCCTCTCACGGCGCGCAAGCGGCTCCTGGGGCCTGAGTCTCCCTTCTGATTGCATGTCCTGCGCGAGCAGACCCGCGATATCCGGCGAAAAATAGCCCTGATTCGCGGCGACGGCGCTGATCGCGCGGATGAGTTCGGTCCCCGCCGCCGACTTCGTGACATAGGCACAGGCACCTGCCTGGATCATCGCCGCGACGAAACGCCTGTCGGCAAAGGCGGAGAGCGCGATGACCTTCGCATTGACCCCCGCGTCCTTCAGACGAGCCATCACCTCGATACCATTCAGGTCGGGCAACCGGATGTCGAGGACGATGACGTCAGGACGCAGGCTGACCGCTAGCTTCAAGGCTTCACCGGCATCACCCGCCTCGCCGACGATCTCGATGCCGGCCTGCTTGCGCAGCACCTCGCAGAGCGCCTCGCGCACCATGCGATGATCGTCGACGAGGAAGACGCGGATGGCCATCTATGCCTCCCGATCCGGCTCTTTGGTGCTCGCCAACGGCGCCGACAAGATGGCGATGGTGCCCGCGCCCGGCGCCGACGTGATCTCGATGGTTCCGCCGATCAACGCCAACCGGTCGCGAATGCTGACGAGCCCGTAACCGCGCCGTGGACCGCTTGTCACCGACCGGGTGTCGTAGCCGACGCCGTCGTCCGATATGCGGATGATAACCTGCGCCCCGTCGCTGCGAGCGTCGACCCGCGCGATTCGAGCCTTGGCGTGCTTCGCGACGTTGATCAGGAGTTCCCGGGCGCACCGGTAGACGATGGACCTCGCATCTTGCGCGAGGGGTTTCGGAAGGTTGTCGTCGACGACATCGACCGTCAACCCAAATACCTCCTCCATTTCGTCGGCCAGCCAGTCGAGCGCGGCCGACAGCCCGATTTCGTGCAGCACGTCGGGCGTCAATTGCGCCGCCAACGAGCGAATGGCATTGACCGATAGATCGATCAAGCGTGTGACGGCTGAGGCCGTTCCGTGTACGTCCGCATCCGCATGATTGACCAATTCGGCGAGGCGAATCTTGGCGGCGGCCAACGTTTGGCCCAGGTCATCGTGCAAATCCCGCGCAAGATTACGCCGTTCACGGTCCTCGACGGACTCGAGGTCTGCCGTCAGCGTTTTTAGCTGCAGGGTGCGCTGCGCCACTCGTGATTCGAGCTCTCTGGCCTGAGCAATGGAATCCTCGAGAAGCCGCTCGCGATGGACCCGGTCCATTCGTTGCAGCATGACCTCGAGCAACGACACACGGAATGCCTCTGCGGTCTCCAGTTCGATATCGGACCAGGCAAACGCGCGCAGCCGCGTGCTTTCCAACCATTCCGCAAACGAACCGCGAGGGGTCAGGCGTACCCCATGCCCACCGACGTTGATCGGTTTTGCCGGATCGCCGGCCCATCGCACTGTCGCGCGGGATTCCGGTCGGAACCACACGACGTATTCGCGCGCTGCTTGCGACAAGGTGATCGCGAGGATGCCGCTCGCTGTCGTGGCATAGGCATTCGAATCAGGGAAAAACACGGCGGCATGATCAGTATGGAAAAATGGTTGATTGATGTGGTTCAACCCGTCGACCAACGATCTCAATTGCGTGGCCGTCGGGGTTGCGCCAACCGTTCGGATGGTCCCTTCCAGAATGACCGCGGCGCCGGTGGCGTTGACCTACTTCAATAGCTCCGGCGACGCAATGGAACCCGCGAAATCCGCCGTTTGCGAGCACCGCGCGACAAGTGCGTCGCGGATCACCCGCGCATCGTCGCGCAACAGCGCGTCGGATGCTTGAACCTTCGAGTCGATTTGCAGCGACAGGATCTGCCCGAATGTCTCGCACACGACCCGGACTTCCGCCGGCACGATTCGAGGCGCGTAGTGATGCAGCACCAGCAGGCCCCAGAGCCGGTCATTAAAAATGATCGATACCGAGAGTGATGCGCAAACACCCATGTTTCGCAGGTACTCAAGGTGAATGGGGGAAACGCTCCGCAGGTCGCAATCACTCATGTCGATGTCGCCACCGGTCCGCGGGTTCAGCGCGGGAACCAGCGGCGCCGGGTCATACTCGACGGTCGCAATAGCGCGCAGCCAGTTGCGCCGGTACAGTTCACGGGCCTGCCGCGGGATGTCGCTCGCCGGATAATGTAATCCCAGAAACGACTCGAGACCTTCTTTCAAGTCCTCGGCGGACACGACTCCGGCACCGTCGGGTAGAAACCGGTACACCATGGCGCGATCGAAACCCGTCATCTGCCGAATTGCCGCCGCGGCCACGGCAAGGCAATCGTCCAATCCCACGCTATGCTGAACGGCGGCTACCAATCCCTTCAGCTGAACCAACGGGGACACCGGCGCCGGCAACGAGACCAGGGCATCCTCGATTTCGAGAAGAGCGGTGCGATCCTGCGCATGCAAGGTGAGATTCAGCATCGACGCACCGCCACGGGCCGGCACGCCAAAAAACAGGGTCGGACGCACGTTCGGTGTGGCGGCACGAAGCGTGTCTCGCACGAACGCTGCGCCAGCAGGGTCCAAAGTATTGGTCACGTCGGAGCCGAGCAAGGCAGCGGGCGCAAGCCCCAAGAACCGAAGCGAGTCACCGGCGACCTGTTCCACGGTCATGGTTTGCCGATCGATGACGAGCAGCATGCCATGTGGTTGAATCGAGCCCGGCAAATGAATGGGCTCACGATCACACGTAGTCAGATCGACCTCGCCAAAGCGAACGGCGCCGACGGTCATGACGATGCGCCGCAGAGCCACTCTTCGAGCGACTCGAATGTCGCGAGCGCGGCGGCGGCGGCGCCAGCCCGGCTCTCGGCAGTAACGCAGCATTCCTCCAATGCGGTAATGAATACGGTCCACATTGACGTCAGTGCGACGCCATAACTGGCCAGAAAAGCCGCTCCGTTCGTGGCGGACAATCCCAACTGACGCTCAACGAGGGGTAGCAGAGTCCGGCCACCCAGGGTGGCGCCTTCCAGCACATAAGCACTGCCAAAGGCCGCGGCCGCATCGCCGCAGGTGGGAATCGTCGGGCACACTGGCAGCGATCTGATACCGGTGGCGCCCATACCCAGAGCGGCGAGGTCGCGCGTCAACAGCGGCACCTTGCGACGTGCGTCGTAGTCGGGTAAGCCTCCATCGAAAGAGGTGGTACCCAATTTACCTTCATGAGCGGCGTAATAGCCGAACGTCCTTTCGAGGTAGTCGCGGTAAGCGCTTACGCTGCCGAAGCGTGACTGGATATTCAGTCGTTGATCGAGATGCCCATGCGCCGACCGGGTCGCAGACCTCAGCACGGCGATGGCGCTCATTTGCAGGCCGGTTTCCGGTACTCGCATATATGGATTTCAGGTATTCCTGTCCAATTCCCGCATTTGTACGATACCGCACAATGGGCCAATGCAGGACAGGAAAATGCAGCGTGACGACAAGCAGCTGTTGACGGAGGAGATGTACCTGCGAGTCGGCGAACTCGCCGCCCATTTCGGTCGGTTCGACATGTATGCGAAGGCGCTGCTCGATCTACTCACAAAGAACAGCGGCCAAGCCGCTCGAAATACCGGTGGCGAGACGATCGAATCGCGGGGCAGTGCCATTTTGCGGCTGATGACCGCTCTGCAAGTGCCGCATGCCACACAGGACGAATTTCGGCGCATCGATGCCGAGATGCGCTCGGTGCTGTCACGTCACGTCATAGCAGCCGTCAACCCCGCCATCATCGCGGTTCCCGGGAGCACTCAAGATGCGAGTGTGAATACCGCACGACCTGCCCGCGATTGGTTCGAGCAAAGCCACGCCGACCCCGCGGCTACCCGAGCCTTGATCCGCTCGCTCGAACGGGACGTGGTGCAGGTCATCGCGTTGTACCTCGACCTCGCCAAACTCATTCGCGGCATGCAAAACGGCGTACGCTTCCCGGGGCGCCTAATCTCGGCCGTCGTCGCGCTGGCGACCCCAATCGTCTCTTAGCCACACGACCCCCGCTAGAGTACGCGCTACCATCGGGACCCGTCCGGCGGCGGGACTTTCTGCTCGATGATTTCGTATAGCGCCGCGGTATAACGCTCGGCCGATTCGAGCGTCTGTGGCGGTCGAATCGAACTCGAGCGCGGTTCGCCGCCGCTACTGAGGCCGCGTCGCCACCAAAGACGGCCGGTCGGCGACCGATCGATGCCAGTCGGCCAAGCGGGGTCTGCCGGACGACCAAGCTGGGATTATTTGCCGAAAATCGAGCCACTCCAGGGCGCAAACCAGCGCAATGTGCCCGATGTGGAATTCCCCCTCGAGGAGGGACGGGGTCTCTTCGATATGACTCAAGGCGCCGGTGACTTTACCGCGCTGCGCATCGATCCAGGTCGGCCAGCGGTAGGCCTCCGGGCGCACGCTCTCGAGGCGCACCAGCACACCGGCATCCATCACACCGTCGGCGAGCGCGTGCAGCTTCAAGGCGCGCCATCGGAGCGGGTCGCCTTTGGGGAAGAGGCTACCGCCCGCGATGGAATCGAGATACTCCGCAATGACCACCGAGTCGAACAGCCGGTCGCCGTCGTCCATTTCGAGGACAGGGACCTTGACGAGCGGATTCTCGCGCGCAAGTGCCGGATTGGCGTTGGTGGGCATGGTTGGCGTGGTGACCTCGACCAGTTCAATCTTCGAAGCCAACTGCAGTTCCCTGGCGGTGGCGATGACCTTGCGGGCATAGGGCGACGGTTTGGTGTAGTGCAGTTTCATGCGATTCCCCGAAATGTTGGCCAGATCCCAAAGTGATTGCCCAGGATCACAAAAACAATCCGCGCGAGATTACCACGGGGCCTTCGAGGGGGAGTAACGTATGGGACAAATGACGACGTCGCGGTTACCAGTTCTGTTTCTGTCCCACGGCGGCGGCCCGTGGCCCTATGTCGATGCGCTCAAGCAAATGTATGTGCACACCGAGAGCGAGCTAAGGGGACTGCCCGCACGCTTGAGTATTCGACCCAAAGCCGTCCTGGTCGTTTCCGCACATTGGGAGACGTCACGGTTCTCCTTCGCAACGACCGCGACTCCACCGATGGAGTATGACTACGGCGGCTTTCCACCACATACCTACCAGATCCGCTATCCGGCGCCGGGTGATCCCGCACTCGCGGAACATGCGCGCAACCTAGTGTCCGCGGCCGGCATCGACGTTGCGACGGATTCGCACAAGGGATTCGACCACGGCGTCTTCGTGCCACTCAGCCTGATGTACCCGCGGGCCGAGATGCCGATCGTGATGGTCTCCGTCAAATCGGACTACGATCCCGTGGAGCACATGGCCTTGGGTCGAGCGCTTGCGCCGTTACGCGACGAGGGTGTGCTGATCGTCGGCAGCGGGCTCACTTATCACAATATGCGCGGCTTCAATTAAGATAGCTCCACCGCGGACGCAGTGGCGTTCACGCATTATTTGACCGAGTCGGTGGCCCTCGAGAACGTGAATGCCCGTGACGAGCGGTTGTTGCATTGGCAACGTGGACCACGTGCGCGACTTGCCCACCCGCGCGAGGATCATCTCATGCCGCTGCTGGCTGCCGCTGGCGCTGCGGCCACCGACCGAGGACGGGTCCTGTTCGCCGAAACCGTCATGAAGATTCCGATGACTTCATATGTCTTTGGCGAGCTCAATGACAACTGAAATGCGTGAAGAGTAGGCGCCGAGCAGCGCTTGCATGAAGCGATTCTGATATCGACTCAAATCGCCACTTCCTGTTCCTCCCGCCCCGACCAATGATGTATTCGAACCGCGCGCGCCTTGATGAGCACCAGCCCGGGCGTATCCACTCCCTGGTCCGCCCATTCTTCGATGTCCTTGTTCCAGTGCTCTTTGAATGCCGCCTTGTCCCGAATCAGCTCGGCCTCCGCCTCGATGGCGACGAACACCCGCTTTCCCACCAGCGTCTTCGAACCCACGAAGGACAAGCCAATCCTCGGTTCGCGCTCGATGTCCCGGACCGTATGGGATTGATCGAAGGCGAAAAAGTAGTTTATCCCGTCGTATTCCACATCGCCGTTATTACTCATCGGCCGTGCGGCCACATAGCCATTCGATGCACGCGTAGACAGCATGGCTACGTCTATTTTGGCAATCGCCTTCGACACATCAGCAACTGTAATCTTTGTCATCGCTACCGATTCCTATACATGCGCGGGTTATGCCGACGCATTCTCGGCGGCGCGACCGCAGGTACCCAGTCATCGACACCGCGAGGTGCTGTCAGACATTTCGCTACGAAATTGGAAACCGTCTAATATCCAATGAGTTGCCTGTCCCGACGTGAGCAGCCCGGGCGTGACCGCTCGAATTCGATCGGGCATGATTGGCTCATGCCCAACAACGCCCGTGCCATCGCCTCTCTGACCATCTCATTTGGCTTGGTGGCCATCCCGGTAAAGCTTTACTCCGCCGTCGTTTCGGGCGAACGGATTTCGTTCAATCTGCTACGTCAAAAGGATGGTTCACGCGTCAAGCAACAATACGTAGCCGTCAACGACGGCAAGCTGGTCGATCGTTCGGAAATGACCAAGGGCTACGAATTTGCCAAAGATCAATACGTGCTGTTCTCCGCGGAGGAGCTAAAGGAACTGGACGACGTCACGACACATGCCATCGACATCAGTCAGTTCGTGCCCTTGGAATCCGTGGATCCGGTCTACTTCGACGGCACCTACTACCTGGCTCCCGACAAGGGCGGCGCGAAGCCCTATTCGTTGCTGGCCACGGCGCTGCAAAAGACGAAGCAATGTGCGATTGGGCGATGGACGTCGCGGGGCAAGGAACACATCATCGTCGTGCGACCGCTCGATGACGGCCTCGCCATGCACCAGCTGCATTTTCGGGCTGAATTGCGCACGATCAAGGAACTGGGGATCGAGTCCGCCGCCGTATCGGAGGCTGAGCTCAAGCTGGCGAATCAGTTGATCGATCAATTGGCCGTCAAGCGATTTGATCCGAACGAATTTTCGGATGAGCACCGCGTTCGAGTCGAAGCCGCCATCCGGCGCAAGGTCGAAGGCAAAGAGGTTTCTCTAGCCGAATCGCCGGTGAAAAGCGCCGGTGGCAATGTGGTCGATCTTATGCAAGCACTGAAGGCCAGTCTGAATGCCCGCGGAACGTCGAAAGCGTCGGAAATCAAAGAGCGCAAGGCGCCCAAGCGCGCACCCGCGCCTCAAGGCTCCGGCAAGAAAACCACGCGCCGATCGAATGCATGAATATTCACGGGCCGAATTAAGGCGCCTATTTGGACTCACGTCCGCGTTGGTGGCGGCCCTTGCGCGCGCTCGATACATTACGGCAAGCGCAGTACGCGGTAAGACGAGTTATACGTTCCAAGATCTTGTGATCTTGCGGACCGCGGGTGCCTTGAAAGCGGCCAAGATCTCGACACAGAAGATTACGGCGGCCTTGGCGAACATTCGCGCGACCATGGCTCCGGGTTCCATGCTCACCGCCTTGGCGCTTGCCGGGTCCGGAAAGGATCTCGTGGTACGCGAGGGGGCGACCGTATGGGAGGCCGCATCACGTCAGTACCCGTTACCGCTCAGCGAAACCAGGACGACCGTGACCGCACTCATGCCCTCCCCCTCGCGGCGTCCGGCGCTCATCGAGGCCGACACCCATTACGCCAGAGGACATGCCTTGGAGGAGTCCGATGTGGCGGCAGCCCGGGCAGCGTACTTGGATGCACTCCGTGTGCATAAGGACCACCAGGATGCCCGAATCAACTTGGGCCGCCTCCTTCACCTCAACGGAGAGTTGAAGGCCGCAGAAAAGATTTACCGAGCAGCCAAGAATTCGAATGCTCTTCTCTCTTATAATCTAGCGATATTGCTCGAGGATCTAGGCCGGGAGGAAGAAGCCATCGCCTCTTACCGCGAAGCGCTGGCGAGGGACCCCACGCTGCATGACGCACACTTTAATCTATCGCGACTCCATGAACGGGCGAGACAGCCCCGGGAAGCGCTTCGTCATTTATTGGCCTATCGAAGACACATCGTGCGGATTTAGACTGCATTCGGGGTCAGTTTGAAGTCGGTCTGGAACGAACTCAGCTACACCGCGTTCTCGCACGCCTGGTCGCTCTGCATCGAAGAACAATTTTACCTCGTATTACCGCTGGCGGTGGCCGGTGGGTTCTGGCAGGTCGGACATTCGCGCCGCGCCTGGATCGTGCTCGG
>Ga0116227_10015354_pt1 | contig 11358 bp, 11 predicted proteins | sample S1TSphgellanicum_FD_89693 | JGI IMG/M metagenome (GOLD analysis project Ga0116227, IMG submission 89693) | Host-associated microbial communities from peat moss isolated from Minnesota, USA - S1T2_Fb - Sphagnum magellanicum MG | ecosystem: Host-associated > Plants > Peat moss > Unclassified... | reverse complement strand
TCGCAACTGCGGACCATCTTGCTCTGGCAACGGTGGCACCTTCGTCATCAGCACCCGGTACTTGTTTGGTGCCAGTTTTCGGGCGGCCTCCAAGGTAAGGATCAGTGCGTCCGTATCCAGACTTGCAGGAACTGACGGGATGACCAACAGGTCGCACCCTTTCGCCAAGGCCTCGAAGTCCGCAGACCCCGGTCGAGCTTCAGTGTCGATCACGATGTGGATGAAGTTACGGGCTTGATAGACCCCTTCCTTCTCATCGGCGATTTTGAAAGGAAACGAGCCTCTACTCGCCCAGCGGCTGGCTGACCTGTTAGGGTCACCGTCGATCAGCAGGGTCGGCGCCAATTCTTGAAGGAATGCCGCGAGATGAACCGCTGTCGTGGTTTTGCCGACACCGCCTTTGTAGCTCGCCACTGTGATTATCATGATAAAATTACGCCCTTTTGGAATTTTAGAATTTCACGGTTTTGAATAGATGAAACTTCGTGTGTATGTAAATATGAAATGGTGAAATTTCACGGTTTCGTCATTCTGTGGTTTTGTCATGCCATAATTCTGTGTGCTTGCAATTTCATACTTTCAAAACTACAATCTGTCCCACGAGTCATGGTTTTAGAATTACAACCAGTCAAAATTATATAATGACATCAGGATGTAATGCTAAAATTATATACTTATGAAAGGAGGAAATGGCGCCCCTCTGTCGAGTAGAATTATGTAAGTATGAAACTACGTAATTCCGTATTTACATAATTTTGTAGTTTTGTCCGTCGGAATATGTATCCAGGCGAAGTTCGTCTCACCACCCATAATTTTATCAGTTTATACTTCTGTAGTTTTGCCATTACAAAACTACAGTCAACAAATTATTCTCGTCTGAATACTTGCCATTTTATAGTTACATACTGACGAAATTATAGCTGGAAGGGCAGGGGGCTCATCTGGCCGCCCCAGCCGTCGAATACGCACATGTTTCGAGGTGCTTGGCGTAGACGGTATCCAAAACGCCAGCATTGTCCGCGAGCTGAGCCAGATTCAGGTCTCCGCCAAAATTCACGTCCAGAAAAACGGGCCCATGGTCGGCAAGTGCAATGTCCCATGATCGCGTCCGAATCCCGGCAAACACCGGCGCAGCCGAGACAACAAGCGTCTTAATCCGCTCCCAGCCGGGGATTAAGGTGCCGACAATTGGGTGTCCGGTGTCGGGGTGGCTGCCGTTGATTTCCAGGACGGCGCCCGTCCCGGACACGACCCTAAAAATGCCCCCAGTCTCCAGGTCGATCGCCCCCAACATATTGCCGCGGCGCCAATAATTATCCGCCGGGTTGCTTCCCGTGGCGATCTTCGCCACGGCGCGATGAACGCCTGGTCCGGCTTCTGCCTGCAGAACCAGCACCCGGACGGACCAGAGCCGGGGTCCGAACAAAGCGGCGAGGGCAGGGGCCTGACGTAGCCGGCGCTGTACGAGATAGCCGCGAGGCGAGATCATCGTCTCGGCCAGCAACGCTGCCGGCTGCCGGTCGCCGCCCAGCAGCACGACTTCATCACTCACCGGATCGTAGCGATCGGCGCTGATGACCGAGAGGCTGTACTTGCCGCCGACTTCTTTCATGAACAGCGGGTAGAGTTCGGGCTGCCGGAGGAAGGCGGCCAGAGCATCCGCATCGGTCAGATTGGGGATGCCTGGGATGCCGCGGCCTGCCGCGCTGATGGCGATCAGCTCGGGGATCGGCATTTGCACACCGGTCATGATGGTGTGGAAAAGAATTTTATCCGCCGCTGCGCAGTACCAGTATTGAGGGCATCGCGTTGAAAGTACGCTAAACAACGCCGCCATTATCAACCAAAGACCGCGCAGTGACCGAAAAGCTCGGATTTCCGGTGCAAAGCATGAGGCTCAATTTGGAGGATTGAGGCCAAATTGCTGCTTTTGGCTGATAATGGCGAACAACGCTAAGGAAGCACGAAACCAGAACATAGCCCGCAGCCGCGTGTCCACAGAATGGGTCAGCATTTTGGGAACGGTTTGGAATAAAGAGACATATTCTGTGGACGTATTTTTGGCCCCTTTGCCCAGCAAATATGACCGTCCACAGAACGGCCGTTTGAGAGACGGCTTCGCCAAGCGGCTGAATTATCAAAGTTTTTCGCTTAGCGTTGTTTAGCGTACTTTCAACGCTATGCCCTCTATTGGCTATTGCAGGCGAGGTGCATGGCATTCTGGGCGTGCTTGCCCACAAAACGCCGCTTCTCCTCGAGCGGGATCGAGGGGTCCCATAGCCGGTAGTAAAAATATTCCTGCGGGGTCAGTTTCCCTGGCCCGCGCCAGAGGGCCAGAATTTCGCGCAGAATAGAATAGACGCTGCGCCTGGCCGAGAGCGCCAAGCTCAGGTTTTCCGGGATATCGATTCGCGGAATGTCGGACAGCGAGTCGTAGGTTTGGGCTTCGATAGTGGCACTCATGGCGATTCCTTTGCTCTGGGGATTTGGCGGTGAGATCGACTGACTGGTAGCCTTGGACGGACAGATCCAGGGTTTGGGCCGCGGCCAACGCCTCCTGCCGCAAGCTGGCGAGCGCTTGCAGCCGCGCTTTGCGCCCTGCCGCATCCGCCTCATCTTGCGGCACCTGCCATCCGAGATTTCCGAGGGAGAGGCCGATCGCCTGCAGTTGTCCCACCAGCCCCAGCACCATTTCTCCCGAATGCCCTCTGATCTCAAGGGTCTGAGAGGCTTCCCAATGCGCAGGGACACCATTGGCCGCATCCACGAAATCGGTGCTGTAATCCAGAAACTCGGTAACAATCCCGAGCACCTTGCCAGCGAGGAGATCTGCCCGCGCCATCAGATCGTTGACGTGGCGCTGCGTGGTGATGGCCGAGGGCGATTGGCTGGAAGCCACCAGGTCGGCCACCAACAGGGTGGGCGGGACGGTGATCGTTGCGGTTTCCGAAAGATGCAGAAGCGGCGGCCCGTTGGGTGGGGCGCTCCGCAATCCTGCGCATGGGCGGCAGATGAGGTGGCGAGACAGGCGAGTAATCCAAGAAAAACGCGGCCCACGGCGAACTCCATCCATGGTTTGTGGAGGTTCGCTAGCGCAGCGTTTTGCGAATGGAGGGATCGGCTTGCGTTTTTAACGCGTGAAGGCAAAAGAACTCGGCTGACAACGGGCGCGGCTCGGCCGATCCAGCGCGGCCAAAGCTTTGTCTCGCCTTTGGAGGTCCTGTTGCCTATAATAAGACGATGACCCGCCCAACACGATCCCGCGCCGAGCTATTGAACCTGCTGCGCGCGCACGAGGCGGAGCTGCGCGCGCGCGGCGTCGAGACGATGACCTTGTTCGGATCGATGGCCCGCGAGGATGCGACCGGCGGCTCGGACGTGGATTTGGCAATCCGTCCCGGAGCGGGATTTTCCGCCGGCGGCTTCGATCATTTTGGCCGGTTGGATGTTTTGCGCGATCGCCTGAGCGCCTTGCTCGGCTGCGAGGTCGACCTCGTCGAGGAGACGGCCGTGCGGCCGCGGCTGGCCCGCGTGATCGAACAGGAAGGTGTGCGTGCCTTCTAGCCGGCCGGAGACCCGGTTCCTCGACATTCTGGATAATATCCGGCTCATCCAAAGCTATGTGGAGGGCATGGATCGCGTTGCGTTCGATGCCGACAGCCGGACGCGCGACGCGGTCGAACGCTGCCTTGAACGCGTGAGCGAGGCGGCGACGAAGCTGGGTCCGCAGGCTGACGAGCTGGCGCCGGGGATGCCATGGCGGGCGGTCCGGGCCTTCGGCAATGTCCTGCGGCACGCCTACGACCAGGTGGATCCGGCACGGATCTGGGAAATCGTCACCGGCGATCTACCGCTGATGGCCGAGGCCGCAGATGCGGCGCTGCTGCGTCTGGACAAAGCGCAGAAATCTTAAGCGCGGCTACAGTACGCCTTTCAAGGCGTGGCGGTCGAACAAGTCGCCAAATTCCAGATATTCGCCCAGCACGTCAAAGCTTTTGTGCCGGCCGAGGCGCTTGAGGTCGGCCGGATGCACGCCCCGCTCCATTCCCGTCGTGAGCGCGCCACGTTTCAGGCTATGGCCGCCGAAATGCTTGCCGTCGAAGCCGGCGGCGCTAGCTCTAGCTTGCACCATGTCGGCGAGGGCGCGTGTGGTAATGGCCTCGACGCCGATGCGGGGCAGGGCAGGGGCCATCCCACCGGGGGCCTCACCGGTTTTGACCTGTTTCGCCAGCCAGATCCGGCGGAATACCGGGCCGGCGGTGATGCCGGCGGCCTCGCGCCAGCGCGCCAAAGCGCGCACCGGGCAGAGTTCGGTCTCGCCATAGGGCAGGGGGACGATCACGGCGGCGGCCTGCGAGCCTTTGCTTTGCGGGATGGTCAGACGCAGGCCGCGCTCGGTCTGTTCCAGCCGCTCGACGCGGATGGCCACCAGCTCGGAGCGCCGCAGCGCCCCGGCGAAAGCGACCAGGATCAGCGCTTTGTCGCGCAAGCCGCGCAGATCGTCGGGAATTTGTGCCAGCATCTGCCGCACGATGCTGGCCGTGGCGGCGGCTTTCTTTTCCGGGGCTTCCCCTTTCCGGGCGGCGTCCCGCCTGATGCCTGTGACCGTCTCGGCGACGCAAACATCGCCGGTGGGAACGGCGCAGCCGGCGGCGCGGTGCAGATAGCGGATCGCGGCGCGGCGCAGATCGATGGTGTTGGGTGCCAGGCCGCGACGGCGCTCGGCCGCCAGGAAGGTGGCGACATCGGCGCCGCAGGCGGGCAGGGGGGTCAAACCGCGATGGTCGCACCAGGCGCACCAGGCGCGCACCGCAGCGCGATAGGCGATGCGGGTGTTTTCCGCTTTCGCCATGCGCTGGAACATCAGAGCGGAATCGCGCTCGGCCGCCAGCGAGCCATCCATCACCGGCTCAATGGCGTCGATCGTATCGTCGAACCAGACCCGGACCGCCCGCGCGCTGCCACCGACGGGGGCATCCGGGAGGGTTAGGGTTGCCGGCAGGCTGTCTTCCCCGCGGTGCTGCAGCGGATCGACGGCACCGTCAGCGGTCATTTCTAGTTGCCATGGCCTGCTTCGGATGCTGAAATATGCTGCGGGCGCCAGTCTTTCACGAGCTGCTCGAATTCCATCCTGAGACCATAGGCATCAGGGTAGGCTTGCCGGAGCGCGATCAGGCGCAAGACGGATAAAATATCGTCGGAAATTGCCTTGTCGACCATCCAGAGGTCCCGAACATCGGACCGGCCGCAGTCATCGGCATTCCACCAGGCCAGCAGGAAGTCGGCGACGCGCTTCGATTGCCCGGTATCGCTCTGGGCGTGGGCGATCAGGCGGTTGAGGGCAGCGAGCGGCGGATCGATGTCGAGCACGGTCATTTTCGGGCCTTTGGCGACAAAATCGGCGGCGGAATTCGCCCTGAACGGTAGCTTTACACATTCTTTGCCCCTTAGCAAGCTACTTCCGACAAGACAATTTATCGCAAGTAGTATTGGTTTGATGGGATAAATTAGCTATAAAATTCAATGTATTAGTGGTCTCGTCGATTGTTGACATGCCCTGAATGCATGATCCCAACGGCTCATCAAATTGGCGAACTTGTCAAACTGGGGCAAACTGGGCAAAACTTGATAAGTCTAGGATACTATTATGGCCAATGAAGCATTTTCTACCCCTTCGAATGGCGGCAGACGGCGTAAGCCGACACCCGTTACCGCCTTTCTTGCAGCGCACCAGCTATCCGCCCGTGAAATCGCCCAGGTGTCCCGTGCGCTGGAGGAGAAGGGGATCAAGGGCTTGCGTGCCACCAAGGTTTTGCTCGCCAGCCCGACGGATCACCTGCGCGAATTGGATGAAGAACCAGTCCCGGTTTCCATCGTAGAAAATGATGGCCAAGTCGAGGCGGGTATTGGCCCGGCTGGTGCGCTGGCGACAGCACTTGATGCGGCCCGCACCCGCGGCGCGGTCCTGAAGGACGAAATGTTATCCGATCCTGATATGCTGAGCACCGCGGGTCTCGCCGAACGGCTCGGCATGTCCGAGGAAGGAATTCGCCTGAAGCGTCGGCGCCATGAGGTGCTTGGCGTCGAGGTTGCGAAGCGGGGGATCAGGTATCCTGCATGGCAGGTATTGCCGGGCCGGCAGCTACTGCCTGGTTTGCCGCGCCTTTTTGCCGTTTTAGGCGATGATCCATGGCGCCTGCTTCGATTTTTGCAGCAGAATCATGCTGAGCTCCGGGGCAAGCCTGCCTTCGAGGCGCTACAGCAAGGCCGTGTCGACGAAGTTCTCGCCGCGGCCGAGAATGCCGCGTTGGGCGCTTTTGCCTGACCAGCCCGCTCTTCGGCCAAGGAGCCATCACGGATTTCCGTCGGGCATGTCCAGTAACAATCTAACGAGGTCAGTGTTGATGTAATAATTATTCCGTCCCGCCTGGTGCTTTTCGACAAATCGATTTTCCGCCAGCAAATCCAGGTATTTCGCCGCTGTTTGCCGTGATTTCAGGTTGAGGTCCTTCTGCACATATTCGATCCGCGTATAAGGGTGGCGGAACATATTGTTCAGCAGCTCCTGGCTGTAAATTTGCGGTAGCTCCCCGCGCATTCGTTGTTTCACGCTGGCCATTTGGCTCCGAATACCTTCGACGAGCGCCAGCGTTGTCTGCGCGGTCATCGCCACTGCATCCAGCATATAAACCACCCAGTCCTGCCATAGGCCGGTGTCCCGGACTGCTTGGAGGAGCCGGTAATATTCCGATTTGGTGCGTGTGATGTGTCCGGAGAGATAGAGGATTGGGATTTCCAGCAGGCCTGTGCGGGTGAGGTAGAGAACGTTGAGAATACGCCCGATCCGGCCGTTTCCATCTGGGAACGGGTGAATGCTCTCAAACTGATGATGGATCAGGGCCATTTTGATCAACGGATCGAGGGATGAGGTCTCATCGTCGTTGATGAACCGTTCGAGAGCCGACATCTGAGCGATGATCTCGTTGCCGTCCTGCGGCGGCACGAACACAATTTCCCCGCTGGATTCATTTTTTAGGGCTATCCCCGGCGTGACACGGAACCCGTCGTCGCGGCGCTTAAGCACCTGGAACATGTCAATCAGCGTGCTGTTCAGAATTAGCCCTTTGGTCTCGCCAAGGCGGGCGTATCCCAGACGCAGTGCATCCCGATAGAGGGCAACTTCCTTTGCGGCGGGGGATTGCGGTCCCTCGGGGAATAAATCGGCTTGGAAAAGCTCATCCTGAGTTGTCACGATATTTTCGATCTCGGATGACGCTTTGGCTTCCTGCAGGGCGAGCGTGTCGATCAGGATACCCTGGTTGGGGATGGTGGCGGCGCGTCCTTTCAGCTCAGCCAAAGCGCGATTTGCCGCCGCGAGGGCCCTGAGAATTGGCACGGTCTCGAGATCGATGTCGGGCGGGAGCCTTGGAATACTGTAGGTTGGTTTTAACATGACACCGAGAACGTGTTAAAGAAATCGATTTTTTTTAACATGAAAAGCCGATATGTCCAAGAATTCGACCTTTGTCGACATGGCTATTCACGGCGGCATCCCTTTTGGAAGCGGCAGCGGCCTGGCGCCCGAACTGTGAGGGGAGCGCTCTGGAGGCATCTTTTGGCGCGATGGGTGCCGGGCCAAGCGTGCCGCAGGCCGGTTTGGACGGCTCCTTGCAGCCAATTTCAGTGCGTTCCAGGGGGTACGGCTGGGGTTCCGCGGCGATTTCCAGCCGATTTTGGACCTTTTTACGCACGGTAATGTGGTATTACCGTGCGTAATATGGCGCCAAATATCGATTGCCATAATTACGAAGCTCGTGGCAGGGTTTGGAGGGTGTTTTGACGCGGGTTTGCGGGGCTGCGCGGCATCCTGGTGGCACCGCAACAGGCAAGCCGGTGGACAGAGTTTTCTGGTAGATCAACGGGTTAGGGGAGGGCAGAGGTGCGAAATCGGCGGATTGATACGAGGTTTGGCACCGGGGTGCTGCCCGCGGTAGCTAATTGTGGGGCCGGCGCGCAGACCCATCCGGGCGACACGGCTATATATATGGTGGCGCGCGCGCCGAGTTGCGCTGGCACGCGCCGATGAGTGCCGAAACCGCCGCCCTGATCGTGCCGTCAAAGCCCACCGAGACCGCGGCGCGGCGCCTAGCGCGGATCGCCGGCGAGGCCCTGCCTCCGGAACTCGCCCATCTTGCCGAAGGCCCGATGGCCGAGGCGCTGGCGAAAGCGGTTGCCTTCGCGCGCCGCTCGGTCTCGCCCACCACGGAAAAAATCTACGCCGATGACTGGGAGGCCTTTTGCGTCTGGTGCCGGAGCAAAAACGCGCCGCATCTGCCAGCCCCGCCGGCGGTGGTTGCGGCCTACCTCGCCGAGCGTTCGGAAACCCTCGGGCGCAGCGGGCTGCGCCTCGTGCTCGCGGCAATCGGCTTTTATCACCGCCGGTCCGGGCATGTCTGGGTTTCGAACGATCCGGTGATCAGCAATGTCATGCGCGGAATCCTGCGCGGCCAGCAGCGCCCAGTGCGCCCTGCCGCCGCCCTGGCCTCTCCGGAAATCCGCCAGTTGCTGGGAACCTGCCGGACCGATGCGCCATTGCCGGAGGGTCTGTCGGACCTGCGCGACCGCGCGCTCCTCTTGACCTGCTTTGCAGGTGGCTTGCGGCGCTCTGAGCTGGTCGCCCTCGACCGCCGCGATGTGAAAATGAAGCCGGATGGGCTGGAGCTTCATATTCCTAAGTCGAAAGGCGATCAGGAAGGCGAGGGGGCCAAAGTGCTCATCGCCCGCGGCGCCCGCCCTGAGACCTGTCCGCTGCGCGCGATGCAGGCCTGGCTGAAGGCGGCGGCGATCACCTACGGTCCGGTGTTCCGGCATGTCACGAAGGGCGGCGCGCTGGAGGGCCGGCTGACCGGCAACGGGGTCTGGCGCATTCTGCGCAGGCGCGCCGAACGCGCCGGTCTGGAAACCGCCGCAACCGAGCGGCTTTCGCCGCACGGCATGCGGGCCGGGTTCATCACCGAGGCGTATCTGCACGGCGCGCTGGACGAGCAGGTTATGGCGCATGCCCGCCAGAAGAGCATCGAGACGACGCGGCGCTACCGCAATCGCGCGAAAACGGTCGCGGCCAGCCCGACCAAATTATTGGACCTCTGAGGGTGGGGTCTCGTGCCGCGCAATCGACGTCATCCCGCCCGGCACGCCACGAGCCCGGCAATATGTCGCCGGCATGCCACGGTGAACATATCGGGATAGCGGGTAGGGAAGGGGCCAACGCGCTGCATCTGCCCCACACCGACTGGCTTCGGCATGAGCTCGTCATCACCGGGGCGCCATCTTCATTGTCCGAATTTGAAGCCGCGGCAGCCGGTGCCGGCGCGATCCCCTGGGAGTATCCGGATCTCGATCTTGAAGAAGAGGATCGTGTGCAGGCGCTGGTCCAGCCACCGGATGGCTCGCGCGGCCTCGACATCGACTCAGCACGTGTCCTGGCGCGCGAGCTGCGCGAAGCGATTTTTGGCCATCAGCAAAAAATCCTCGCGGCCGTGGCGGGGAGCCGCTCCTGTCCGTTCGACCTTCACCAGCTCTTCCAGGTCCCAAGCGAGATTCTTCAACTCGGGCCAGATCATTCCGCCAGCCTGGCCTGGCTGCAAGCGAACTGGGGGACAACGCGACCGCTCCGCCATGTCCAACGCCTTCCCGATAAGCTCGTGACTGGAAAGCGAAAGACCACGCGGCTCCGGTTGGAATTCTGGTCGGCGGACTGGACGCCGTGGGCAGCGTTCGCGGCGATCCGCAAGGCCTGGCCCGCACTCGGGTTCGAGGTCCGGCCGGATTATGACGATGGCTGAGGTCCTGGAGGAAGAGGAACGCGCGGAGGCGGGCCCGGACCAGGCGGTGGTTTCCGCCGAATCCCCTTCCGAAAACTGGGAAGACTGGGACCAGCCTGAACGACGGCGCCCCGCCGAAATGCCTACACTTCATCTGGACGGGTTCGACGGGCCAATGGATTTGCTGCTCGATCTAGCCGAGCGCCAGGTCGTCGATCTCGGAAAAATGTCGATTGTTGCACTCGCCGAGCAATTTGCCGCCGCACTTGAGGCGCTTGGCGGCCTGGTGCCGATCGAGCAGCGCGCGGATTGGGTGGTGCTGGCGGCCAGGCTGGTGCTGCTTCGCGCAAGGTTGCTGTACCCGGCAAATCCCGAGGCCGCGGCGGATGCAGAACGCGAGGCCGACGGGGAAATCCGGCGGATCAGAGAGTTGGCGGTCATCCGCGCCGCCGCCGCCTGGCTGCAGGCCCGGCCGCAACTTGGGCAGGATGTTTTTCTCCGGCCGCGGCCGGAGGAGACCAGGGAGGTCGGCTATGTCGCGCTGATGGAAGCCTGCCTCGTACTGCTGCGGGGCCGGCCGGCGACCGAGGCATTTGTTCCGGCGCCAAAGTACCGCCAGGTCATCCCTGACCTCTGGCGAATCAGCGATGCCATCGAGCGGATTCAAAAACTGCTGCCGGATTATCCGGACGGGGCGGCGATGACGGCTTTTATGCCGGGGATCGAAGCTGAAGATTCTAATAGGACGCTAAAAGCGCGAGCGGCCCTGGCCAGTACGTTCGCGGCCGGATTGGAACTGGCGAAGCAAGAAGTTCTCGGTCTTGATCAGACGGCGATTTTTGAACCGATCACCTATCGTCCCTCCCTAACAGCGTCCGCCGCGGACCGAAAACGCGCTTGATGCTGGAACCCGAAATCGCCGCGACTTGCGGAACCAGGTCATTTATCGGTCGCCTAACCTGCGCGCGGTTCACAGTAGAGGAGCAAAAGAATGACGAAGCCGGAGACCAACGCCGCACAAGCCGGGACGTGGCTGCGATCCGAAAACTCGGAGATGGCGACCGGGCAAAAATACGCCAGCCTGGTGGCAGTGCTACTCTTGATCGTCGCCGCACTATTCACCCTGCGGGAATTTTTGCCGGCACTCGCCTGGACGGTAATTTTTGCCATTGCGCTGTGGCCGTTATTCCAGCGGGCGGCGGCCCGCTGGCCCCGCCACCAACGGGAGCTTTTGCCTAGCTTGTTTGTTCTGGCCGTCGTTCTGGTTTTTGTGATTCCGGTCATCCTGATCGCCGTACCGCTCGCCGCCGACGCGCATGCCGCGCGGCAATGGCTGGAGCAGGTCCAGCAATCTGGACTGCCGCCGCCGCAGTTCCTTGGTCACTTGCCCGGCGGCAATCAGCTGACCTCGCTATGGCAGCAAAAGCTCAGCCAGCCTGGCCAGATTTCTGTCCTGACCAAAGGGGCGATCCAGGGTGGCGGCGCCAAAGCCGCAACAACGTTCGGCCGGGAAACCCTGCACCGGCTGGTGCTG
>Ga0116227_10015353_pt1 | contig 11359 bp, 22 predicted proteins | sample S1TSphgellanicum_FD_89693 | JGI IMG/M metagenome (GOLD analysis project Ga0116227, IMG submission 89693) | Host-associated microbial communities from peat moss isolated from Minnesota, USA - S1T2_Fb - Sphagnum magellanicum MG | ecosystem: Host-associated > Plants > Peat moss > Unclassified... | reverse complement strand
CTAACTTCCATGCCCTGAAGGTATGCCTGGGCCATGACTGGCGGCTGCGGGCGGAACGGCGGAGGAATTGCCGTGACCCCATCATCACCCAGCGCATTATACGTGAGCACTGAATAATTCACCACATTCGCAGTGTCCCACATATATTCATAGCCCTCAGTCGCCTCCGCTGCCGCCACCCATGGAACCTTACTTTGCAGCGCGACATTTTCCACCGCGCTGGAAGTCCAGTAATTATACATCCTCTGCGGGTCTTTCATGGCGCGAGTGTGGCCTCTCCGATCCATCACTCCATCCACCACATATTCTTCTCCAGGGACCCTCACAATCGGAATATACTTCCCAGGCCACTTCTTCTTTTCCGCGAGCTGATCCCCAACGATTACATACCGCCAGACCTCTTCCCGCGTAACATCCCTCGAGCGAACCTTTTGTTCCTCAAGTTTCTGCCAAAGCACCTTCGGCAACTTAGACTTCAGCACCGGCGTTACTTGCCCGGTCTTGTCATCTGTAAATTCATAAAGTTTATCGTCAACCTCAACCTTTTTCCAATACTCCGCCTCTAAGATATAATCTTTACTTACCCATGCGTCGTTGAAGCCCAGGGGTGTCTGCCCAATCAACCCTTTCAGATAAGGATAACGAGCCTCCACGTCCTTTTTCAAAGTCTTCGAGAAGATAAAATAAAACCTCGCGTCACTGCCATCTTTTGTCTTAATGTCAGGATCACAAACAACCCCCAGGGGGTCAGTAATCGCCCCCATGAAAAGACTTTGCGAGAAGCTGTTCCCATCTTCCCAATCTGTGTAGAGACGGAAATACCCAATCCCCGCTGTCACCTGATAGGTAACCGCGACTTCATAAATATCATTCGCCTCGCTGAGGTATTCGATCCGCCGGATTATGCCTTCCCAAACATCCGCCGCTGCCTTGGTCGCCCCATCACCCACAGGCTTAATCGAAATACTCGGCCTATTATCAATCATCTCATTTATCAGCATGAGATTATGCTGCCGCGTATGATTGATTGTCAAACAAGGTTTCGCGTCCACGTCTCGCGTGGACCTTATGTCATCCGGCCATTGAAAACCATTCTCGCTATCAGCATTGTGAAACATCCAATCTAATCGAAAATTCTTCCTCGCGAAGTCTTCCCAATCAATCGCACGCTCAAATTCATTTTGTGCCTCCGCAACAATCGGATTAGCAATCCCATGATCGTTTTCGCTCGGCGCTTGTGCAAATTCCATTACCGCATCCATCCTGTTCCCGAGCGTGCCAAAATGCCAACCCGCTGTCTCAATGCCTTAAGCCCAGAGGGCACAACCAAGTCATCTTCAAATTCTTCACTCTTCCCCAAGCCTTTCCGCTTGGGTGGTTTGCTCATCACAGCAAAATATCTAAACGCATCTGCATCATGGGAGCTGTCGTCATGCACCGGCTCTTTCGAGATAATCCCACGTTGATTTGGCTCCGTCTCATAATGATACCGGCGGAGGTTTTGCAAAAAGTCCGCACATTCTTTCTCATCAAAATAACATCTGTCAAAAATCGTCCTCGCAGCATTGATGCCATCAGCAACGCTAAGCTTCGGGACAATCCGGACCTTGAAAGAGGCCTCTCGTGTCAATTCTTCCACACTCATCTTTGTGCCAATGGTTTTTGCCCTGGCATCATGTGGCAAGAAAATAGTCCCATAGAGGTATCTACGATCTTGGAGGTACTTTAAATAATGCCCCCAATACTCAAGGTTGTTTGAGTAATGATGGATTATGTGGTACTCAAAGCCGACCCTTTGCACAAACAACAGCGTAGTGGAGTCTTGCCTGCCCAAATCGACGAAAACATCTACGCTGACCGTCCCGTCATATGGCACCTTGCAAATCCGACCCTCCTCAGTGGTACGGCGAATTTCATTCGCATAAACCGCCCCGTTGAGATTGGTAACACATTCCCCTTCCCAAACATTCAAATACTCATCAAAGTTTTTTGCCTTAAGAGTTTCCATCTCTTGCATGAGCGTCTGCGGGAACCAGGGATTGTCCCGCCAGGAAATTCTCTCAATCAAACAATCCGGAGGAGTATGCGTGACGAACCGATCAAACGTATCGTCCTCTTTGAGTTTTGGGTTGAAAGAAACCCAAATCTCACTCCCCTCTTTCCGGATCGTCGGGATCAAGACATTCCAACTGTTACGCGAGGTATTTTCCGCCTCTTCCACCCAACAAATATCCACACCCTCGTAAGATTTAATCCGCGAGACGTTGTGCTTCAGCCCCTCGAATGAGAACTGCGTACCGTTCTTTCCGTGGATATACTGTTTTTGTACGTCATAAAAACCCTCCAGGCCCATCGCAACAATCTGATCGCTCAGGAGCTTATGAACCGAGTCTGCCATCGAGTTTTGAAGTTCACGGCAGCATAAAATCCTCAACGGCTTTTGGCTGCCCAAAATGAGAAGAGCCCTGGCAATACCCCACGATTTCGCGCCGCCTCTTCCCCCATACAAGACCTTATACCTTGATGGGCGAAAAAGGATCGAGAGTTTCTTTGGAAATTCTGCGGGCATCGTTTGGGACATAAGAGTTTGGTCCCACCTATGGTTTACAAAGGTGGGACCAGTCCTTTCACTTTTTCTTAACCATCTTCATCTTGTCGTCTTTTTTCTTATCTTTTTTCATATCGCCTTTTTTCGGCTCTGCCTTTTTCATCTTCGGCCAGTCCATCTCTTTTTTCATCTCACCCTCCTTAGAGCAGAACAGCATAGAGCACAACCGTGCCATTGAGGTTATTCGTCGGATGAGCGTTTCCGATGACCACCACAATCGAGCCAGAGGCCGGCGTCACGCTCACAATATAAGCTGCCGAGTTCTTTTCATAGAGCGGAAGTTCCGTGGTATTCGTTCCATCCACCAGCGTGATGTAAAACCGGCTGTTCACCGTCGCAGAGCTATCCGTAACCGTCAGGGTATAAGTCGCTCCCGGCGCAAGCGTGAGCTTATCAGTCGTGATGATGCTCTTGGTCGTCGCGACCGTAACTGCACCGCTCACTGCCGTGAGCGCGGTGCCCTGGCCAGACGTCGCCAGATAGCAAAGCCCCGCAAGGCTAATCGCCGCACTCTGCGGCTGCTGCCCCTGCGTCAAATAAGTATCAAACGCGGCTTTTTCCTGCCCCGTCGCAATTGCAGGCGAAAAAACGGGCAATCCATCAGTATTTAACGACATGTCTTAAAACTCCAAGGTTGGGCACTTTGTTGTGCCAGATACTGCCAGCGTTTGTCAAGTCTTTGCCCACAACACCGGCAATTTGTGGGTTTCCTCTCAGCCTGGAGCCAAGCTCTCCGCTAAGTCTTGAAAAGTATTCACACGGTCTATCCAGTCCTGGCCGAATACCCCGAACGTCGAGAGGCTTTTGTAATAAGCGATCTGCCTATTCGCCAAAGCATCAAACAAGTAAACTTTTCCGTAATTGGCCAGATAGCCCTTGGTGGCGAGGATCGTCGCGGGGCCAACTACCCCATCGACCTTGACCCCCACCACCTGTTGCAAAATCTTTGCACTCTCCCCGCCAGCATTTACCTCAAAATGGAAGACCATCGCGTCCACCCCGGAGGGGAGATCATTTCCATTAACAAGGTTCCAATAATTCGCGATGTAAAAAGGACTCACATCTTGCTGTTTCAGCGCCATCATTGTTTGTTTTGTTATTCTTGTAAGGGGCACGTTCAGCCAGGAGGCCCACATCCGTGCAGTCACCCCCAAGTTCGTCATTCCACCTGGGTCTTCCGGATTGTCAACGAAACCCCCCTCGACCTCAAAGAGTTTTCCCAAAATTACTTGAAAATTCTCCATCATGGGGTGTGGTCCTCCGGGGATGAGATTGTTGTGTGTTCAGTTATAAAAACCTTGTCCTTTTCATTAAACGCAAAAGTCACAACTCCTAAGAGAAAAACCAGGACCGCAATGATCCCCCCGACCTTTTGCCAAAAGACCACCACCCCCTCTTGCCTATTCTTTGCCGCCAGGGCGTTGGCGTCTCTTACGACCTTCTCCGTTATCAGCGGCTTCAGCTCATCCGTCTGGGCCTTGAGCATCGTATCGACCTGCTCCACCACCTTTGCAATGCTCGTCGTCACATTCGCATTAAGGCTTGCCATGTCATTCCGAAGGAGCCCAATTTGTTTATCCGTTTCAATAAACTTCGCGTCATGCCCATCCGCCCTGGTGAACAAAATCCCCATAAGAAAATCTGCCGACGGTTTTGGGCTTTCAGTTCCCGACATATTCAAGCCCCAACCCATAAGCTGCGAGAACAAAATCTCCGTAGAAGAAACTCCTGTCGATCCCTCTTTCTTCCCCCCAAGAGGTGACAAAATCGTAGGAACCTTCAAAGGAGTCCATCCATATCGCATGGGCTCCCCAACTGCCGGGCGTCCCCGCAGCAGTCCAAACTATTTGGTTTTGGTTTTCGACAGCTAAATTCACGCAAAGCAATACCCCACCTGATAGGATAGTAGTTTTCCTCATAGAGGTAAGGTTTTTTGGGTCAATGTCAATGACGGATTTCAGCCGAAATCCCGCAATGTCGTTATTGAGCCACCAGTTGAAACCCGCCTGTGGGTTTGTTCCTTGATCCGAGGACGGCACCGCTGGGTTGTACCCAGCCATCCCAGAGTACGCCAAGGTTGCATCATCATCCGCCACAACTCGGCTATTCCCCGACCGCGCCAGCAGCGTTTGCACCGCATTACAGCACGCAGTTGGAAAACAATCCCCAATTTTATCATTATGCCCAGTTACCCTCGGCGCACTCATAATCCGCGAGTACGCCCCTGGAGGTGGATTTGTATCTGAAACTCCCCCAACAACCGGCTTTTCCCAAGGGTCCTTCAACCCAAGTTTCATCTTTGCAAGTCTATCAGGTAGGATCATTTCAATTCCCCTGGCAGTCGCGGACTTCAGCCCTAACCGCGAGATAATCTGAGAGCATCTTTGTGATCGCTGCGTCCGGCGGAAGCAACGCAAGTTCCTGCCCAGCCTGTTGTTCAAAAGCCTTTGAGTAAGTCGGCACAATCGGGCAGACATGCACAAAAGTCTGGGAGGGCACAGTTGTGCACCCTCCCATCACCAAAGCCAAACCAAGCACCTTAAGCTTTGCCATCTTCCAGATCCCTAACCGCTTGCCTCTGGGAGGGGCTATCTACCACATCCTGCGCCATCTTTTCTTCCAGTTGGACAGGCTGCGGTTTAACAAAGAGCTTCCCCAGGAAGGTTTTTTCCAGCAACCAAGCACCAACAGATGACAGAAGTTGCCAGATGAAATAAACCACCTTACGCCCCTTTAAGAATGAGCCTCGCCTCGTCGGCGGTGAGGCCCGTTGCTTCCGCTGCGCCAACCGTTGAGGCCGTCAAAATCCCCACACCCGCCTCAACATACGGCAGGAGCGTCGCAACTGCCTTAACAATATCGTCCAGGATCGAGGGAAGCGTCACGCTCGCGAGATTTGCCTGAAGGGAGGCAAAATCCGTCGCGATCTGCTGCGCGATTGGTTTGGCGATGTTCGTCTCAACTGTCGTCGCCACACTCAGCGCCGCAGTCGAGATCGCACTCACGTCTTTTTCAATCGTTGCCAGCGTGCCGCTATTGATCCCCGTCAGGGCGCTGAACGTGCTCAGCGCACTCGAAAGGCCAGAGCCAATCAACTGCAAGTCAGTCACAACCGTCGCGGAGATCGTAGCCCCGCTCGTGCCAAAAATCTTCGCCCATTCAGCTTCCAGATCAGCCAAAATCGTCGAGAAAATGCTCATTTCTTATCTCCTGTTACCAGCGGCTGCACCGCTGTCAGCGTGGCGTCATTTGCCACCTCTTTCACCAGCCCCACAATTGCAGCCGGTGATTTTGTCTGCGCTGCATCCTGCGCATCAATGAAAAGTTGTGCCAACGAGGCCTCTGTCAGCGCACTATCCGGGCGGATTATATGCACCACCCCGGCAGCAATCGTCCCAACCAACACCGACAGCGACGTGGTATGATCTAGGTATTGAGTCAAGACCCCAATAGCCGAGCCAAACAACAAAACCAGCCCGTTTACATTCGCAGGGCTATCGAGGAAATTTTTCAACCAAGCCATCACAGCCTCCTAAGAGAGTTCGTACCAACTACCAAGGGTAATAGTGGCGCTTGAATACGGATAAACACTCGCATTTGTCTGATAATTCTGCCCAGCTGGCACAATGTAAGTATGCGTAATCCGCGCAGTGCCATTATCCGCAAAGTCAATCACATCTGTTATGATAGAATTTCCCTGCACAACTGTCACCAATTGCGGGCCAAAGTGCCCCGAAGGCCCAGTGTAAGAAGCCGATGCACAGACAAAAATTGGCGAGGCGCCGGTGTTTGTGTACGTCGTATTGAGCGCCCGAACTGAGGTTTTATTGTTGTAGTTTTGCCCAATTCCCAGACTCGTCTGGCTCGAGGCAACCGCTACAGGGTTGAGCAACTCCCAAACACTCGAGTTTGCGTTCCACAGAAAAACATGGTTACGCCCGACCTGCATTTCTTCCCCGACCAGCGCGCCGCCCGAGGTGTACTGTATCGCTGCGACCCCAACCGAGTTGACGTTGAGTGTCGCGGGGCCAGTGTTTGTATTCGCAACCCTGACAACAACGATTTCCCCATCTCCATAAGAGGTAATCGGTGGGGAGAGCGTCGCGACCAAGGCGTTGACCGCTCCGGTATCCAGCGAGAACGAGAGTGAACCGTTTTGCACCTGGGTTATCTGCGGAGCCATATCCCCGGCAGTCCCAGCATTAACCAAAAATGTATTATTCGCATTGCCATTAGCGGCAGCGTAAAAGGTGCTCCCGCTGATCGGCGCATAGTTTGGCGAGCCATTGGCCGGAGCATAATAAGGTGACCCCTCGATCGGCGCGAAGAGGTTCCCAGGGTCAATCGATCCATCGCTTGTCACAGCGTTCCAGATTTGGTTTCCGTACTGATCCGTGACCAGCTGTTGAAAGGCGCCGAGGCCCCAAATTGCAGCCCTACCATCTCCATCCAGCACAACAGGGTTTGCGTTTGGTATTGTCAAGAGGTAATCTTGATATGTTGTCGCTGGGGTGGTCGTCCCGACTTGGTAGGTATAGACAAAGCCCCCTGCTAGGGGGACGCCGTTCCCATCACAAAACTGTTGCCGTGCGTTTGGGAGCAGTAAACTCACTTCTTCGCCCCTTTTATCGCCTCAAGCAGGCCGTTTCTCTTCGCCGGAGCCCTGGGCTTTGGCTCACTCGCTATCTGCACGACAGGTTTTGTCGGGGAGAAAGTCTCACTTTGCTTCCAGTTCCCCTTTTTGTCCACCCCATCCCGCGAGACAATAAACCCATTATCAATTTTGCGGATGCGTATGCTCTCCCGCTCATCGCTGGGCATAGCAATGCCCTTGTCCCGCGAGGCCATCTTACCTAACCACCGTAAAGAGATAAACCTCATTGGCAGTCGGCGTGATCGACGAGGCCGTACTATTCACAAAAGTAATCGCCATGGTATTGGGGGCACTTACCCGTTCGTTTACCAGCCCCAGGCCTGCCTGCGCACTCGGCTTTTGCACGTTGAGCACATCCCCAACGATGAGCCCTGGCACGGTAAACGTCTGCTCCACAGTGGTATTGGCCGCTACCGCCGCTGGGCTGATGGTAATCATGCCCTTTGCCAGCCCAGCGATGTTGACAAAAGCGCCCTGGAAAGTAACCCCAAGGGAGGGGCCTACCAGCGCATCGTTATAAGTTCCTTGATACCCAGCGACCATGTTACTTGCCTTTCAACTTTTTGTTTGCCTTCGCGTCGATTTTCTTTTCTTCAGCCTTGCTCATCCGCCCGGCATTCACTGCCTGCGAAGCACGAGCTTTTGCATTCGCCGCATGGCTTTTATCCGGTATCGGATAGCTCTTACCCGGCCCGGCGAAGTCTCCTTTTGGGAGCGCCTTCCGCGCCTTGGCCGTGAGCTTCATTTATCGCAATCCTTGCAATGCTTCATCGCGGCTTTCAAGTTTGCCTTGACGCCGGCGTCAGCTTTTTTATCCACCTTCAAGGCATGGGAAAGTTTCTTTTCCGCCTTGTAGAGCTTCTCTTGGGGTTTTTTCATTTCATTTTCTCCAGCGCCTTCATGGCAGCCTTGAGGCTATTGGAGTTGCCGTTTTTGATATCTGGGTCCGCTGGGGGCTTCGTCGTTTTTGCAAGTCCCATATCCTCGAATTTTTCGCTTTTGGCCATGAGAGTTCTCCTGATGCCAGGAAGGCATAGCACTTTGCCCTCTCTCCCCGCAAGGTTTATCTTCGCACGCAACGAAGGGCTGGAAGACTATGGGATGAGCGGGGTTTTTCCTATCCAATGGACCAGCCCGCTACCTCTCAAGGCCCCTGGAATGTCACTCGCAGGGGCATAGCTCTTTTTATGGAGGTTTTTCGCCACGACCACCCCCTCAATTTCATCCGTCTGCAAGATCCATTTAAAAACCGGCAGGTAAAGCCTGGAAAGTTGCGTATAAGCGTCCTGGCAGTCGGTGAGTTTCGCCTCGAGGATGACGATCTTTCCCCCGAGCTTGAGCACAAAATCCGGGCAACAGTAGCCTTCCCCATTTGCGTCTTTAAACCTTACCCAGAGATTACGTTTTGCCTTGGGAATTTCCCGAGCTATTGCTCTTTCATAAGCTAGGCCCTGGGCCTTGGAGCCTTTTGGCTTCGCCATTTGCGGCCAGGGGCACGGCGCCAACCTCGCCCATTCCAAGCCAGCTATCTCCCTATGCTTCATCTATCGCCACCGCCACGTACCAGACTTGTTTTTCTGGAGAAAACTTCGGGAGCACACCTGTTACCTTTTTGACCTTTTGGTCCGGTTCTGCCTCAAAGGTGACAGTCCCAGGGATCAACCTCGCGGCGTATAGCTTTTGGGGCCATTTATGCCAGAGCCAAATGCAATTATCGAGGTTTCTATACGCATCCCGGAGTTCAATTCTCCCAGGTTCCTTTTCAAAGACCACATGGTAAAAGGTCCACCTTGGCGAGTTCACTCTACCAACCCTACCAGATACCAGATGCCGACCAGGGGCGCGTAGTGAATGGGAATTTCTTCCACACTTGCCACCTGCGGGCCTTTCTTAAAACTTACCCAGCGGGGGTGCATATAGGTAGCAAACAACTTTTTGTAAGGCCCAAAGTCCTTTTCCAGCAGCGCCTGGAGCTTGGCGTTCATGTCCTCGCGGAGGGCGCCTGTTGGGCGGATTTTGCTTCCCAAAAGGGAGATCTTTTTCTCATATGTTCTCATTGGAGGGCCCCTTGATGGTCACACCTTGATGGGGCTGCCCTCAATAACAATCCCAGGCTTGTCCGAGGAAATCGCCTCTTTCACGTGGGGGCTTTCCACAAAAGTCACGCTAAGGCTCACACCGCTGGCCGGGGGAGCGGCATTCGGTTTTGTTACCGAGCGATCCATGAGATCTGTGGCGATCTTCAAGAGCGCCCCGTTCGAGAAATCCTCCGGCTTTTCTTCCAGCCTTTCCTGCAGCTCATCCAGCGCCGCCATTCCCAGCGTTGCCAGCCGTTCATGCACATCCAGGTATTTCGCTTCCGCCTGCGTTTTGTAATAACTCAAGAGTTCCTTAAACGCCGGATCATTCTGCAGGATGCTAATTCTTGAGGGACTATACCCAGTGACCAGCGCACATTCGCCCGGTGCCCTCCCCTCCGCCAGCAGCCTCGCCAAAAGATGATGAGTATTCCTCATCTTCTTCACGACGTTCGTTTCCACCCCGAGGGTTGGAGGGTTCGCCAGCACCTGCAGATCCCCCATGTTGAGTTCTCTCACCGGCGCGGCGAAGAACGCCTTGGCCTTCCGCCCGCGTGCCGAGCCGATCACTATGTTCTCCAAGTCAATTATGTCAGAGGTCATATCAGGGTCTTTCGGCGCAATTGGTTACAGGCGGGACCTTGTTGGCGGGGCGGGCGCTGGTGGACTATGGCATGGTGGGGGCGCGTGGGTCAAGGGGAAGGTGGGTGGATAGGTGAGGTGGGTGGAATGGGTGGGACGTAGTGGGACGAGGCTTGTTGTCCCCTATGGGCTGATGAGCTGAAGGTGGGTGGGGAGTTGGATGGGATTGAGTGGGACGAGTGTTTTTGGAAAACTGTATTTGAAGTTCGTAGATCTATACCAGCACAACAACGTGCCGGGCGGTCCCCCCGGCGGCAGTGGCCATGGTCTTTCCGGCAAAAGACGGGGCAAGCGGGGCGCATGGCCCCGCCCCCATACCTACAGGCTGGCTTCATTGGCCCCCCGCGCCGGGCAGGGAGGCAATGATAACCATGACATGGCAAAGCTCCATCATGGCAAAGACGGCAATGGCGACGATTAGGGTGGGTTTCCACATAGGGGACTCCTACGACTAGGGGGCGGGATTGCCCAACGCTGTTATGGCACAGCCCGTGCCTAGGTGCAAGCCTTTTGGATGGGCTCGGGGGCTTTTTGCGTGCTATCAACATTACAAATTTTTAACATTTATTTCCTTGCGTGCCAGCCCCCAAACGCATATATCCGTGTTGTGGACCGACGCGGTCCGGCCTTGTTCTTTTGACAATTGAATACGCCACCATCGGCCCGTAGGGATAGTCCCTACGGGGTGGTGGCATTAACAGGAGCACCATACAAATGGCTAAAACCAAAATTGACAACGCCACGACAACGCACGACGCCGTGGCAACCAATGCGTCCATTCCTTCCGTGGAATTGGTATTCGGCGGGTTTAACGTTTTGTCGGATGACCTACCGATTGAGTCGGTGGTTTATCTTTTGCAATATGGGTTCGCCCAATGCCTGCAGGACATGTCATTGGCGCAAATCCGCGCCCAGGCCGAACGGAAAGGGTTAGAAATGACCACGGCGGAAGTTGCCGAGGCCCTAGAAGCCCGTCGGGCGGAAAAGGTTAAAAACCTGCTAAACGGAACGATCTTTATCCGCAAGGTCGGCGCGCCGCGTGCCACCTCCTTCGACAAACTAGTTGCCCAAATTGTTAAGGAGCGCCTGACGGCCGCCGTGCTCAAAAAGGGCGTGGCGTTGCCCAAAGGCGACGCGTACCATACCCTGGCAGAGAGCTTTATGGCCAAACGTGGCGATGAAGTTCGCGCCGAGGCACAGCGCCGCCTGGATACAGTTGTATCCATTGACGTTGACGACCTGGATAACCTTTTCTAAACCCAAACGGCGGGGAGCAATCCCCGCCTCTTTTTGGAGCTAAAAACATGTGGGCCTCCACCATGATGCTAAACGGGCAGTTTATTCCCGTCATTAAATACAACCTGTCCACCGACCCAT
>Ga0116227_10015352_pt1 | contig 11359 bp, 11 predicted proteins | sample S1TSphgellanicum_FD_89693 | JGI IMG/M metagenome (GOLD analysis project Ga0116227, IMG submission 89693) | Host-associated microbial communities from peat moss isolated from Minnesota, USA - S1T2_Fb - Sphagnum magellanicum MG | ecosystem: Host-associated > Plants > Peat moss > Unclassified... | reverse complement strand
TCCAATACTACACTTTTCTCTTTTTCCATTTCTTCTTCAGGAAAAGTAGAATGAAAGACAATATCATTAAAAAGCTCTAGTGTACGATCCAGATATGGATTAAGGAATGACGCGTGAATGCAGGTGTATTCTTTAGTTGTATAGGCGTTCAGATCTGCACCAACACTTTCCAGCCGGTTTAAGATCTGGTTGGTATTGCGCTTCTCTGTGCGTTTAAAAATCAGGTGCTCTATAAAATGTGCAAGTCCAGATTTATCGGATTGCTCATCTCTCGAACCGCTGTTGACAATGATGCAGGCATGGGAAATTGCAGAGGCAGAAGGTACATGAAGTAAGCGAATGCCATTAGGCAGTGTGTGCACATTATATTCCATTGGAGGGCAAAGGTACGCAGAAATATATCACGGTATTATAATTTTTCCTCGCCTGTATAGCTGAACAAAATTTTAAGACGAGATCGTCTTTCTTGGATACAGTCGAACTGTCAATTTGACAACAATAAGCGGTTTGGAATGGGCATTGATAGTATGGCTATGTACTTAAAAATGAGTTAACACATGAGCATAGAAGAAAAAGGAAGTATATCCATTCACACGGAAAACATCTTTCCAATCATTAAGAAATTCCTGTATTCAGACAATGAGATCTTTTTAAGAGAACTCGTGTCTAATGCCGTTGATGCGGTACAAAAAATTAAACGTCTAGCGGCACTTGGCCAGTATAATGGCGAATTGGGGAATCCCTTGGTGGAGGTTGCGGTTGATGAAGCACAAAAAACCATTACCATTAGTGATAATGGCTTAGGTATGACTGCTGAAGAGATTAAGAAATACATCAACCAGGTTGCTTTCTCTGGCGCGAGCGAGTTCGTAGAAAAGTTTAAAGATGCTAAAGATGCCAACGAAATCATTGGTAAATTTGGTTTAGGGTTCTATTCGGCCTTTATGGTAGCAGACTTAGTTGAGATTCAAACCTTATCTTATCAGGAAGGTGCAGAGCCGGCTAAATGGGTTTGTGATGGCAGCACGGAATTTGAAATATCGGCTGGAACCAGAACAAGTCGTGGAACGACAATCATTCTACATGTAAATGCAGAATCGGAAGAGTTCCTGAGCAAACATAAGTTGGAAGAGATTCTGGATAAATATGGTAAATTTTTACCGGTTCCGATTAAGTTTGGTACCAAGAGCGTGCAGGAGCCAGATGGTGAAGATGAAGAAGGTAAAGCCAAAACAAAGAGCGTAGAAGTTGACAATATCATCAATACAACCAATCCGATCTGGACTAAGGCACCTGCAGATTTGTCAGACCAGGATTATTTAGATTTCTACAAACAATTGTATCCTTTCTCTGAAGATCCATTGTTCTGGATTCACCTGAATGTGGATTATCCATTTAACCTGACTGGTGTATTGTACTTCCCGAAAGTGAAGAATGATTTTGACATGCAGCGCAATAAAATCAAATTGTTCTCTCGCCAGGTATTCATTACCGATGAGGTCAAAGATATTGTTCCTGAGTTTTTAATGCTGTTACACGGCGTGATTGATTCACCTGATATTCCATTGAACGTTTCCCGAAGCTTTTTACAGGCAGACAGCAATGTGAAAAAAATCAACAGTTACATCACTAAAAAAGTAGCAGATAAGTTGGCCGAGCTTTTCAATAAAGACCGTAAAGCTTATGAGGAAAAATGGTCTGATATCGGTCTGTTCGTAAAATACGGAATGGTTAGCGAAGATAAATTTAACGATAAAGCTAAAGACTTCGCCTTGTTGACCAATACCAAGAACGAGCACTTTACTTTAGAAGAATACAAAGAAAAAGTAAAAGACATTCAAACCGATAAAAATGGGCAGGTAGTTTACATCTACAGCAATGATCCTTCCAAGCAAGATAGTTTTATACAATCTGCCAATAAACTGGATTATGATGTTTTGTTGATGAACTCAGCCATTGACAATCACTTTGTGCAGCACTTGGAGCATAAACTGGAAAAAACGGCGTTAAAGCGCGTAGATTCTAGTGTAGCCAGTAAGCTGATTGATAAAGATGAAAATGTTGAATCGGTATTGACAGAAGATCAGTCTAAACAGGTAGCTGCTATCTTTGAAAAAGCAATTAATAAACCAGGGTATTCGGTAGAGATTGTTGGTTTAAACCCAGAAGAGTTGCCAGTTACCGTAACGATGGATGAATTTATGCGCCGCATGAAAGATATGGCGCAAATGGGTGGTGGAATGGGCTTTTACGGCAATATGCCAGATAGCTATAAAGTAGCGATCAACGGAAACCACAAATTGATTGGTAAAATTCTGAAAGCTGAAAATGAAGCGGAGCAGGGCTTACTTGCAAAGCAAGCAGTTGATTTGGCTTTATTGGCACAAGGAATGCTGACCGGAGCAGAATTGACTGCCTTTGTAAGTCGAAGTGTGGAACTGATTTAATCCGATAGGATTCTGATCTATATATCTTGAAGAGGCCTGGCATAAGTGTCCAGGCCTTTTTTATATTTTAAATGATACTTTGCAGGTCAGCGGGCGAGTAATTAATCGATTTTAAGGTTTTATCATCGTTACTGCGATATACCAGGAACAAGGATTCTTCTTCTTTATAGTAAGCTTCACAACCCTGGGTGTTTTTGTAATGCGCAATAGTTTCATTGGCTTCTTTTAATGATTTACATGCTTTGCTCATGTTGGAGCGGTGAACTTCGTCAAAAAGGGCTTTAAATTTATCGCCAAGTCCAAATTCCAGGATTGCTCCGGATAAAACATACTGTAAGTCACACAGGGCATCAGCAATTTCAACAAGATTGTTATCTGCAATCGCTTGTTTTAATTCATCCAGTTCTTCCGCTAAAAGAGAAACTCTTAAATCAGCCCTTTCTTTGGCAGGGATGCCTGGCGTATCCTTAATGGGGTGTTTAAAGGTCTTGTGAAACTCTGCAACCTGGTTTAAGGGATTGGGTTCTTGCATAATTGTAGGGGCTATTTTAAATGAATTTGTAGCCAGCAAAATTAGGGGATTATAATTAAAAATAAAAAAATGTAAGGATGCTGTAGCGTTTTTGCATCAGGTCTCGTTTTTGGAGAAAAGTGTTAATGGCCATTGACAGAAAACTTTAAAAATAAATTATATACAGATGAAAACTTCAACTTTAAAAGGAATATTTAAAACATGTATAGCTGTTGCAACAGTTTCTGTTGTTTTGGCAGCTTGCTCTAAAGATAAGTATGAGCCACAGCGTGTAGCAGGGTTGTATGTGGTCAATGCGTTTCCAGATACCCTATCATTGGATTTTATCCTGGATCAAAGCCGTGTAAACGATAAGAACGCATTTAAATACAATACCCGGTTGTATAATGCCTTGAATGCTGGTTATTTAAATTTGTATCCGGGTATTAGAACTGTAGGGCTAGCTAAAAGAAATGGCAATAAATTTATTACGCAGAAGCAATTTAATTTTGGTTCAGGGCTAGGTTATACTTTGTTTGTATTGGATACATTGGCTACAAATGAGAAACGCTTCTTAGTGATCGAAGATGACATTGCTGCTCCGGAAGCAAACAAAGCAAAAGTACGTTTCGTAAATGTCAGCAAGGATGCAGGTGCCTTGAGTTTGGCGGTAAGTGGTAAAGATGCTGACTTATTTACCAATAAGGCTTTCTCTGAATTCAGTGCTTATACTTCCATAGATCCTGCAGATGCAGTTACTTTTACCATTAAGCACAGTGATGGAACTAAAGCGACTGTGGCCACGCTACCGAATGTTAAAATACAAGATGGTCGCTTGTATACGATTTATGCAAAAGGAATTCAGACAGCGGTTATTGACAGTTTGAAAACGGCTGCCGGCATCTACAATATACCCACAAAATAAAATCTGTTATATTTGAGGGTATTTGGACTAACAGCCAGATACCCTTTTTGTTCAAGATAAATTACACTTTATATCTATAATGCAATAGAAACCTGATGCTCGACTTTGAGGCTGTTTTAGCCGGCTGTTTAAAAAACGAAAATAAGAGTAAAGAATGGGTATATAAATCATTCTATGGCTATTTAATGGCTGTTGTTTTACGTTATGTAGCCGATAAAAATGATGCCGAAGAGTTGGTTAACGATAGTTTTATCAAAATTTTTAAGAACATAGCTCAATTTAATTCCCCACAAGTTCCGGATCAGCAGTTAAAAGCCTTTAAAGGCTGGATTGCCAGAATATCTTCACGTACCGCTATAGATTATTTACGGGGGAAAAGAACATTTTTGTATGTCGATGATGTTGTCGAAGCAGATCAGCCGATTACCGAAGTCAACGCAGTATCTCGATTGAATGTTCAGGATATTATGAGCTTACTGAACGAATTGCCTGAAACACATCGCCTCATTTTTAACATGTACGAGATCGAAGGATTTTCTCATGATGAAATTTCAAAGCTGTTAAATATGCCTGAAAGTTCATCAAGGGTTTACCTGACCCGTGCAAAGAATAAATTGAGAACATTGTATTTGGCGTCGCAGCGCAACCCTTATGAATCAACGAAAACACCTAATACACATCCGATATGAAGCCGGTTGATGATGAATTAATAGCCCATATAAAAGAAAGCCTAAGCTTGCATGAGGAGGCTTATGTTCCTGGTGCATGGGAAAATTTCAATAAAAAACAACAGCGTAAAGGCGGAGCAATGTGGCTGGTTCGTTTGAGTACGGCTGCTGCAATTTTATTGGTTGGATTTGCGGTTTTTTATATGAATAGAAGGCCTGAGCTTGTCATTAATCCGACGACGGCGGGTATAGAGGCGGATACTTCAAAACCGGAAGCAGTAAATTCAGGACCTGTTAAAATAGCAGATCAATTAACCGATCCGCATACTGTTGTGCGCAAGCCTACTCCATTGGCATGGAAAGTCATGCCTAAATCGGCCTCTTCAACTCCTGGATCAGTACCATCCGAAATTGATAGTCCGGTTGCTGTTTTGACGCCTTCGACTGATGGCTCAAGACCACAAGACAAGGTTGAAAAGCCATCAGCGGATGTTGTTGCTCCAAAAGAAGTGTTGGTTGCTAAGGTGCCTTCAGAGCAAGTCCAAAAACCGTCTTTTCAGGATTTCTTAAACGCAGAGACAGAAAAGAATAAAAGCCAACCGGCTAAAAATGCGATGGCCAGTAAAACAGAAAGTAAATGGGATCTTGGATTAATGGTGGCTCCGTCTATTGGCAATGATAAAAAAATCAATATGGGATACGGGGTTAGCATGGAATATGCCGTGTCTAGAAAGGTATCCATTAGCTCTGGCATATCTTATAATCAAATGGGGGCCTTAAAAACGATTACTCCCGGTTCTGGTGTAATGTATGCTCCTTCTGCCGCAGTAGCACTTGTTCAGGAAACCAAAACGTTAAAATCTGTAGATGCCAACCTTGTAGGTCTTGATATTCCTTTGGAGCTTAAATATCATTTTAATGATCGTTTCTATACTAATGTTGGGCTCTCTGCTTTTGCCATTCTGAATCAAAAGCAAAATAACAATTATGTGGAAGGAAAAGTGGAAAGTTCAGCTTCGAGTTTCGTAGACCGTTCTGCATTTAATTCCTTGTTTAAAGAGTCGGCTGTCTCAGAACCCATATCATCTGATGAAGTCAAGAACGATAAATATTTAGGCTTCTATAATCTTTCCATTGGGTATAAACAAAAAGTATCGGGTAAAAACTCCTTTTCAATTGAGCCTTTTATGAAATTACCGATAAAAGAATATTCAAAAGAAAATTTGCGCCTTATTGGTACAGGGGTACGTTTAAAATTCGATTTCTGACAATTGACAAGTAATTGTCATAAGCAGGGTGGATGTGGAAGCCTGCGTCCTGAATTGTTTAGTTTTGGATTTTCGGCGGGTAAAATTAGCTCAACAACATGATCAAGCGTATTTTTAATAAAAAGAACATCAGTAATACTATTTTCGTCGCCCTTTTGCTGGTACTAATTTTCGTTCCTGAAGCAAAGGCATTGATGATGCAGGGTTTAATGAAGGTTGGGCTTTTTAGTCCGGATAAAGGAGTAGAGAAAAGTGTAAAGACTAAAGCCTCGGGAAACCTTTCGTCCATCTTATTCAAAGATGCTTCAGGAAAAGTAACCGATCTTGGAAGTTTAAAAGGGAAAGTAGTATTTCTGAACTTTTGGGCAACCTGGTGTCCGCCTTGTTTGGCTGAAATGCCGGCGATCAATAAATTGTACAGTGAATTTAAAAACGATAAAGATATCGTATTCATCCTGGTTGATGCAGATAACGATTTTGATAAGGCAAAAAAATACATGGATCGAAAAGGGTATACCTTACCTGTCTATGTAGCGGCAAGTGAAATCCCAGATGTAATCTTTAAAGGAGCCTTACCCACTACGGTTGTTTTTGACAAGATGGGCCGGGTTTCTTATCATGAATCAGGCGCGGCAAATTATGCAAGTGATAAATTTATTGATTTTGTAAAAAAGTTAAAGGCAAGTAACATTTAACATCTTTTAACGTCATAATTAAACAGATTGGCTTTAAATTTGATTTATAATAAGTAATTTTGATTTGAGCTAACTTAATGAAAATGATACGCATATGAAGAACTTAGTTTTGATAATCAGTTGCATAGCGGGACTGGCATGGTCCACAGCAACGCAGGCCCAAACTTCCGAATTGCTGCCAGATCAGAATCCAAGGTATTTGGAAGCACAACAAAAATATGGTATTTCAGCTGATTCTTTAACCCGAGATCAGGGTGCAACGGTTCAAGATACGTATAAGGCTTATGATTGGTACCAGGCCCGCGAGGAGCGTCGTCAGTTGAGAAGAGAAAGGAATTATCAGTTAAATTTGGCTAATCCGTATTATTACAACAGACCTTACTATACCGTTGGATTTGGAAATTATGGTTATGGACGTCATCATGGATTTGGCTGGGGATTAAGTCATTCCTGGTCTGGTAGTTGGTAAAAACAACAATTAAAATTAGATATATAAAAATGCAGTTCAAAAAAATCATAACCATTGGGGCTATTGCCATTTCAGGAATTATCATTTCCTCATGCTCCAGACAAGTAACACGAGTAAGTACGGATCAGGCTATTGACGTGAGCGGTAATTGGAACAACACAGACTCCAGGCTGGTTGCTGAAGAGATGACTCAAACCATTTTGGGAGGTAAGTGGTTATCCAGTCACCTGGAAGATAAAAAAGGTAAAAGACCTGTTGTCGTTGTCGGCGCTGTTCAAAACAAAAGCCATGAACACATAGATGCCGAAACTTTTGTAAAAGATGTGGAACAAGCTTTTATAAAAAGCGAAAGGGTGCGTCTGGTACAAGGAGGTAAAAAAAGAGAAGAACTGCGAGCAGAGAAAGCCGATCAGCAACAAAATTCTTCCGTATCTAGCATGAAAAAGTTTGGTTTAGAGAACGGTGCAGATTATATTCTTCAGGGTTCGATCAATTCTATTGTAGACTCGCATAAACGTCAAAAAGTTGTTTATTATCAGGTTAATCTGGAATTGACAGATATTCAAACCAATGAAGTGGTTTGGATTGGAGATAAAAAAATTGCTAAATACGTTAAAAATTAGTCGGTTCATTTCCGGCTAAATCAACTATGATAAATATCAGCAAGAATACTTTCAGGGCATCAATCCTTTTGGGCTTGATGCTTTTTCTTTTTAGCTGCGCCAGTTATAACGATATGATTGGCGGGTATTATAAGCAAATTGCTGCGGGTAATTATAAAGAAGCGGAAAAGGAACTGGACAAAAATAAATTGTTGCAGAAGCCGCGCAACAAATTGCTGTTTTTGATGGAAAAAGGAAAAGCAAGTCACCTGAATGGAGAGTATCAGTCCAGTAACAGGTATTTCAATGAGGCAGATCAACTCCTAGAAAATGGACTTGGCGGCGTGATGGACGCTGCAGTGGGTACGTTGGTTAATCCAATGTCGCAACGGTATAAGGGAGAGGACTTTGAAAAGTTTATGATCCACTATTATAAAGCTTTAAATTATCTGTATTTGGGTCAGACTGAGGACGCCATTGTAGAGGCCCGGAGAATTTCTTTGCAGTCCCAGGAACAAGGAGATAAGTTTAATGATAAAGGAAATCGCTATTCAAAAGATGCATTTTCCTTAATGTTGCAGGGCTTGATTTATGAGTATGACAGCGATGTTAATAATGCATTTATAGCCTACCGTAATGCAGCTGAAGTGTACTTAAACAGTAAAGATCAGCTTTATTATGGAACGCCCATGCCTATGGGCTTGAAAGCGGATGTAATGCGGACTGCTGATTTAAATGGCTTTACCTCGGAGCTTGAGCGGTTTGAAGGTCTTTTTAACCTCAAATATGAAAGAAAACCCAAACCTGAAGGGGGCACACTAATCTTCTTCTGGGAAAATGGCCTTGCGCCTGTTAAACAGCAAGAAGAATTCTTTTTTTCACTGGTCAAGGGAAACAACGGCGATCTTTTCTTTACGAATATTGGTGGAACGATTATCATTCCTTTTAATCACGATTATAGTAATGGCAATTCAAATATTTCTGGCATCGAGAGCCTAAGAGCTACCTATCCTAAATACGTTGCTCAAAAGCCTTATTTTAGCTCGGCGACGGTGGTTAGCAACAGTGGTTCTTCAATCGCTTTAGAGAAAGCGGAAGATATCAATGAACTTGCTTTCCAAACACTTGATCAACGATTTGTAGGCGAAATGAGTAAGGTGTTGACTCGTTTAGCGGTTAAGAAGGGTGCTGAATATGTATTGCGCGAAAGTGCAAAGGGAACGGGAAAGAATGGCAAAGACAATGGTTTGCTGGAAGGTCTTGGTTTTGGTATGCAGTTGTACGGTTTATTATCTGAAAAATCAGATACGCGCAATTGGCAATCCCTACCGGCTACCATCAGTTATGCACGAATTCCTTTAAAAAAGGGACAAAATACCATTTCGCTCAAGTTGAAGGGGGCAAATGGAAGTGAGGAAGTTAAAACAATAGAAGTTACGGGAACTGGTAAAATGCAGTTTTACAACTATGCCAGTTTGCGTTAAACATTAATTTAGTACCATAAAATATTACCATGCAGGAGCCTTTTGATATCCAGATCGGAGAAATTGACTACGCCGTATTTCCGGAAGGAAACGATACTTATGTTATTTTTAAAAATGGAAAAGAATATGTCCATATCCAAAAGGATACGGAATCTCAATGGTTGAAATTAGACCAGGAGACTGCATTGCCACTGTTTGAAGCAGACGAAGAGATCAACGCCATCGGCAGGGAAATCGTGGCTTACGTGCCGGAGCCAGAAGAAGAAGATCCTGAGACTAACGAGCATACTGAAGCGCTGGACTAACCAGACCAGTTGTCCCGGTCCAGACTTCGGTAGTGAATGGCCTCTGCCAGATGTTCAGGCATTATGTGTTCAGTTTGGGCAAGGTCAGCAATGGTGCGAGCCACTTTAAGAATGCGGTCGTAGGCGCGTGCAGATAAGCCCAGCTTTTCCATAGCGTTCTTAATCAATGTTTGTCCGACTGCATCAATTTTACAAATATTACGGACCATATTTGGACTCATCTGTGCGTTATAGTGTATTTCTTTGCTGTTTTCAAAGCGTTTGTCCTGTACTAATCGGGCCTTTATCACCCTATTTCTGATGATTTCACTTTTTTCGGCTTCAGCAGCAGAGGTCAGGTCCTTGAAGTTAACCGGAGTAACTTCTACATGCAGGTCTATCCGATCAAGCAAAGGGCCAGAGATTTTACTCAGGTACTTTTGAACGACACCAGCTCCACAAGTGCATTCTTTTTCTGGGTGATTGTAAAAGCCGCAGGGGCATGGGTTCATAGAAGCAATAAGCATAAAGCTGGCCGGATATTCTACACACATTCTTGCCCTGGATATGGTCACATTGCGGTCTTCCAAAGGTTGGCGCATCACTTCAAGCACACTTCGCTTAAATTCAGGTAATTCATCCAGGAACAATACCCCATTGTGCGCCAAGGATATTTCTCCCGGCTGGGGGTTTGCACCACCACCAACCAGTGCCATGTCCGAAATTGTATGATGCGGACTGCGGTAGGGCCTTTCTGTCATCAGCGAATCTGTAGCGTTTAGCTTTCCAGCTACAGAGTGTATTTTGGTTGTTTCTAAGGCCTCATGCAAATTTAAAGGAGGTAAAATGGTTGGCAATCGTTTCGCAAGCATGGTTTTTCCAGCACCAGGCGGACCAATTAAAATGAGGTTATGTCCACCGGCTGCGGCAATCTCTAGGGCTCGCTTGATGTTTTCCTGCCCTTTAACGTCTGAAAAGTCATGCTCATAGCTGTTGACCTTGCTGAAGAATTCATCCCTGGTATTGACTACTACAGGGGCCGGATTTTCTGTTCCGTTGAAAAAAGAAACCACTTCGCTTAAATTTTTGAGCCCGTATACTTTCAATTCTGTCACGATTGCGGCTTCCCGGGAATTGTCGTTAGGCAAGACAAAACCTCTAAATCCGGCTTCCCGCGCCTGAATGGCAATGGGTAATGCACCCTTTATGGGTTGTAAGCCGCCGTCTAAGGAGAGTTCTCCCATGATGAAGTATTTGTCTATGTCCGGGTTATCGATCTGGCTAGAGGCCGCCAGAATGCCAATTGCAATCGGGAGGTCATACGAAGAACCTTCTTTCCTGATGTCGGCCGGGGCCAGGTTGATCACGATCTTTTGCCGGGGCATTTTTAGTCCGGTTGACTGGATCGCACTCTCAATTCTGCGCAGGCTCTCTTTGATGGCATTGTCGGGTAAGCCAACGATGTGATATTTGTTGCCCCCACCAATACTGACCTCTATGGTGATGGTCAGGGCATTTACTCCGAAAACGGCACTTCCGTAGGTTTTGATCAGCATAGCTACATTCTCCATTAATGAAGTGTGAAACTATAGTGAAATGTGGTCAATGTGGTTAAAATGGAGCAACTTTATTTTTTACGGGACAAAAAAAATCCCGGTCTGAGAAGACCGGGATCAAGATATTTTTTTGAATTACATTTTTCCTTGCGGCATTTTCGGCATGTTGCGCATCATTTTAGCGGCAGCAGCCGGATTCGAGAATTGTTTCATCACCTTACGCATGTCATCAAACTGTTTAATCAATTTAGTTACGTCTTCTACCTTATTTCCTGATCCTTTAGCGATGCGCAATCTTCTGCTTTGCTGAATGACATCTGGATTCTCGCGTTCATGCTTGGTCATGGATTGAATAATCGCTTCCACATTTTTGAAAGCATCATCCTCAATTTCCACGTTTTTCATCATTTTTCCAACGCCGGGGATCATACCCATCAAGTCTTTCATATT
>Ga0116227_10015351_pt1 | contig 11360 bp, 6 predicted proteins | sample S1TSphgellanicum_FD_89693 | JGI IMG/M metagenome (GOLD analysis project Ga0116227, IMG submission 89693) | Host-associated microbial communities from peat moss isolated from Minnesota, USA - S1T2_Fb - Sphagnum magellanicum MG | ecosystem: Host-associated > Plants > Peat moss > Unclassified... | reverse complement strand
GAATCCGGTTCCGTAACCTACCGCCCAACCGTCCACTACGCCTATCACCCCTGCGACGACGCCGTGCTCTCAATCCATGAACTCGCGGGAAAAAATTGGGAGGCACAAAAGACCCAGCGCCTGCTGCAAGACGAAATCATCAGCGGCGTCGATGAGCTGGGCGTGCTGCTCATGGGCCATGCGCGCGGCGCCTACTGGTATGGCTCGCAACTCTCAATCGAGGATGCCCGCGCGCTCTGCCCGCATAATAACGCGACCAGCCTGCAGGTCACCGCGGCCGTTTTGGGCGGTGTGATCTGGGCGATGGAAAACCCGCATGCCGGCGTGGTCGAAGCCGACCATATCAACCATGCGCGCGTGCTGGAAATCGCGCTGCCTTACCTCGGCACCATGGCCGGCGAGTATTCCGGCTGGACGCCGTTATTCGAGCGTGGGGTGCTGTTTCCCGAAGATGTGGACGCGGCCGATCCCTGGCAGTTTAGGAATTTTCGCGTCGTTTGACACCAGGATGAGAAGAAAGCAAACGAAGTAAGAAGCAGCGCTTTTTTGAAAAAAAGCGCCGAAAAAACTTTTGATTCCTTTGGTCTGCGCTGTTGAAACCGCCCTCGGCCCAGTCTCACAAAAGTTTTTTGCTTCTTTTTCAAAAAAGAAGCTTTCTTCCCTTATCAATCTTCGCCCAATCGCCCTGCGCCTGGTTTACGATTGCCGGCGGTGCGTTGATTGGGCCAGTTCGCGGCGGATCGCCAAAACAAGATTGGGATTGGCGCGCCGAATTTGACTCACCCTCAATGCGCAAGCAGAGCCGGGAAGAGGACAAATTTCCCACCGTTCCAGAAAGAGCAAATCGGCTGCCGCGCGGTGATCGCGCATCTCAACCAACGCGTTACCAACCGCCGTTGTAAGGGGACGATCTGACATCAAACGATTCAACCTTAAGCCATTTTTCTCTAAACCTGCGGCGACACCCGTGACGCGACATCCGTCAGCACGCCGCGGGTTTCAATGCGGAAGGCCCAGGTGGCCAAGGCGCCGAGCAAGGAGGCAATGATGAGGCCGATTAATAGAGCTTGGGTTCCGATTGCTTTCAACAGGATGGGAAACAGGAAGGCCGTGGCAACCGCGCCGATCTTGGCGAAGGACGCGGCGAAGCCGGCGCCGTAGCCGCGTATGGCGGTTGGAAAGACCTCGCCCGCCAGAAGGTAGGTTTGCGCATTCGGGCCAAGATTGGTCATGAAGTTGAAGAGCATGAAGCCGGTAAACAGCAACGGCATATCATGCCCGCCGCCTACGAGGGAAAGTGCTGCCAGACCAAGGCCAGCGGCGCAGCCGAAGAAGCCGAAAATTTGCAATGAGATGCGGCCCGCGCGCTCGACCAGCAGGATGGCCGCGAGAATACCCACGATAAGCAATACATCAAGCATCGCGGTCCCCTGGGCGGAGAGCAAGACTTTGTGAACGATGCCGGGGACGTCCGTTACGGCGCCGGCCGTACCGATGGTGGCGGCCAGGATAACCGGGGTGAAAATACCGATGCCATACGTGCTGAGATCCTGCAGGAACCAGGGAATCGAGGCGAGGAACGTGGCGCGGCGATGGTCTTTATCGAACAACACCGCGATATGGCCCTTGGGTTCTTCGCGTTGGCCGTGTTCGGCAACATGCGGGTCGTGGAGTTCGACGGTTTTCGGATATTGTGGAACACGTTTCAGGAGCTTGTGCGTTTCCGCTTCGGCTTCCTTGATACGGCCGCGCGAGACCAGCCAGTGCGCGCTGTCGCAGATGAAAAACCGGCCGGAGACGACGGCGATGGCGGGTAGAATCGCGGCCGCGAACATCCAGCGCCAGGCATCCAGCTGCGGATAAAAAGAGAGGATGACGAAGCCGAGGCCGGCACCGCAAATGGCGCCGACGGCCTGGAACGCAAAGGCGCCAAGCACCAGCCCGCCGCGGCCACGGCTGGGGACCGCCTCGGAGATGACCATATGGGCAGTCGGGTAGTCGCAACCCAGAGCCATGCCAATGCCGAACAGGCAGACCACCAGCATCAGGAAACTTTGCGCCATCGTGAGCGCGATTAGAAAGGCCGTGAAAAGCGCCATCTCGGCGATGAACATGGTTTTACGGCCAAAAATATCGGCCATGCGGCCGAGCACGGTTGCCCCGATAAGGATACCGAACAGCGACGCGGCGGTGACGAAGCTGAGCTGGGTTGCCTGCAGGCCAAAAGTTTTGCTGATCAATGGTAGCGCCACACCGGTCATAAAAACAACGAGACCTTCGAAGAATTTCCCGGCGATGGCCAGGCTCCAGATACGCCATTGCATGCCGGTCATCGGCAGCTTGGTCAGCTGCGTCCCATCCGGCCACATCGGGATTTCATCGATGTAATCCTGAACCGTCCTTTTGGTGGATGCGCCGATGACGGGCTTGCTTCCGATCTCGTTCATTTTGACCCCTGATCGATAGATATTTGGAATATGCCATGTTCAGGACAAGCCTCGGATGAACAAACTGTGACACTCGTTTTTGATGCCGTGGCACGCTTGCATTCGCACGTTGATTTTGCCGCAAGGCGCGGCGTCGGTGCCGCTTTATGCGGCGTCTTCCGCCAAAGCAAGGCGCAATAAGAAAAACGCGTTCAAATGGCGGGTCTCCTACACCAAAATCCATCGGCAATGACCCGTCACGCTTAAGTGCCGCGCAAGCGGGAATGCTTTTTTTGAGGCACCCCGCCGACGAAGATTCGCGTGCGCGGGAATGATGGCTTGAGCGCCATGCAAGCCTCGCCACCTAACGTCATTTCAGCTTCATACTAACGTCATTTGATGTTCACACTAACGTCTTTCGATCTTCACACAAATTGCCGATGAGGTGGTTTAAGAGAACGCTAGCATGAGAAATGGTTACACATCATGAAAATGGTTTTGCATTATGAATGATCAAATGTCTGGTCCCGCTAGTTCAGCTGCTGATTATGCCAATGACAAGCGTTTCCTCAAAATCAAAACACCCCTTGGGGCGGATGCGGTGTTGCTGACACAGGTGAAGGGCGTCGATCAAATATCAAAGCCGTTTTTGTTTCGAATCGAGTTTGTGACCCTGCTGTCTGATGCAAAAATACTAACATTACTGGGCCAGATAGTTACTCTGTTCCTGTGCAATACAGAAACGCTTCCTGGCGGCCGGCCAGTCAATGGGTTGGTCCGCAAGCTGAGCGGCCCGCCAAACTACATTCGCGGCTACCGGACCTGGCGGGCCGAGATTGTGCCGCAGCTTGATTTCCTCGGTTTCACCGCCGATTCGCGGATTTTCCAGAACATGTCGGTCATCGACATTATTACTGACATATTCCAGATTCACGGGCTGATCCAATATCAGTTCCGGAGTCTGGCGGGCACGTATCCGACGCTCGACTATTGCGTGCAGTACCGCGAAACGGCGTTGAACTTCGTCTCCCGGCTGATGGAGAATGTCGGCCTGTATTATTGGCATGAGCATACGGCCAGCTCGCATGTCCTGGTTATCGCCGACACTGTTTCCGCTGCCAAGCCGGCGACGTCCGAACCGCTTTATTCCACCGCCGTCGATGAGTTGGGGGAAATATTTTCTCTGCAATCAGACTACGCTTTCCGGCCCGGCACCTGGACATTGAAGGATTATGACTTCGAGACGCCAACGGACCCGCTGCTTGAAACCGCGCCGACCGTGATCAACGAACCGCCGATGACGCAGTATGAAGTTTTCGACTATCCCGGCGGCTATGACGACGCAGCCTTGGGCACCAGCCTTGTGCGTACCCGTATCGAGTATGAAGAATCGCAATATCATCAGCTCCATGGCACTGGCCGCGCGGCACTCTTCGATGCCGGCCGGGACTTTTCCGTCTACACGCCCGATGCCTCTACGGTCAGCACGGTCGGCACCAATGGCCAGGACTCGCAAAATTTTTTCGGACCGCAAGGGGATCCTAACGCCAGTAACCTTACGGATGATGAAACCGACGGCGAAGTGCTGGAAACCTTTTTCCTCCTGCGCGTGGAGCATAGCGCCAGCGATCTCACCCATGTGAGCGAGGACGCGCCGGAACCGCATTACAGCAATAGTTTTAAGGTTTTGCCGGCAAACATGGTATTCCGGCCGGAGCGTGTCAGCCGCCGGCCTTTCGTGCAGGGGCCGCAAACCGCCGTCGTGACGGGGCCGCCCGGCGAGCAGATCTACACCGATGAATATGGCCGCGTGAAAGTCCGCTTCCATTGGGACCGCAACCCGGATGCCGATCCTGATGAGCAAAGCTCTTGCTGGCTTCGGGTGTCGCAAATCTGGGCGAATAACAGCTTTGGCGGCATCCATATTCCGCGGGTCGGCGAAGAGGTGATTGTCGGTTTCATGGAAGGCGATCCGGACCGCCCGATTATCACCGGCCGCGTCTATAACGGCGATAACCAGGTCCCCTACGCGTTGCCGGCCAACAAAACCCAATCCGGCATCAAAAGCCAGAGCGTGCCCACCGGCGGCTCAAATGAATTTCGCTTTGAAGACAAGCAAGGTTCCGAGGAGGTCTGGCTGCACGCCCAAAAGGATTTCAACCGGCAGATCGAGAACGACGAAAATGCCACGATCAGCGGCATGCTCACGGAAACGGTTACCGGCGCGGTTACCGAAACTTACCAGGATACGCTGACGCAGAACGTCACCAATTCGATTACCATCACCACGCCGGTGATTACATATAACTTAAAGCAGGCCCAGGTGATCAACACGCCGACCACGACGGCGTCGATAACAAACGCCTGGACAACCGGCTGGTACAAGCTCAACGCTTATGCTTTCGCCTTTAATGCCTATGGCGACCAAACTAGCTTCTATGGGGTAAAGTCGGATTTTACGATCCTGCAAAATACCTACACCGCTTTCGCGACGAAGAACACACCGATTGAACTGGATGACATTCAGACGAATATCCAGACGATTCAGAACTATGTTAAATCCGTCGAGACGTCAGTGCAAACCGCCACAACTGAAATAAAGCAAGGGGTGACGGAGATTCATCAGGTCTCTTCGTTCTTACTCTCGTAATGAAAAATCTTCTCACATCATGAAAATGGTTGCGAATTATGAATGATCAAATGTCGGGCCCCGCCAGTTCGGCCGGTGAGTATGTCGATGACCAGCGTTTCCTCAAAATTACAACGCCGCTTGGCGCGGGTGCCGTGCTGCTGACGGAGGTCAGAGGCATCGATCATATATCCAAGCCATTTTTGTTTCAAATTGAGTTTGTCACGCTATTGTCTGATACCACGATACTAACATTGCTTGGTCAGCCGGTCACCTTGTTCCTGTGCAATACAGAAACACTTCCCGGCGGCCGGCCAGTAAACGGCTTAATCCGTAAACTGAGTGGTCCGGCAAATTATATTCGCGGCTTCCGCGCCTGGCGGGCGGAACTTGTGCCGCAACTTGATTTTCTCGGTTTCACCGCCGATTCGCGGATTTTCCAGAGCAAGTCGGTTGTCGACATCATTAAGGACATATTCCAGATCCACGGGCTGACGGAATATCAGTTCCGGGCTCTAACCGGCACGTATCCGACGCTCGACTATTGCGTGCAGTACCGCGAAACGGCGTTGAACTTCGTCTCCCGGCTGATGGAGAATGTTGGCCTGTATTATTGGCATGAGCATACGGCCGACGAACATACCCTGGTCATTACGGACACGGTTTCCGCCGCCAAACCAGCAACGCCCGATCCGCTTTATCACATCGCCGTCGACGAGTTCGGGGAGATATTTTCTCTGCAATCAGACTACGCTTTCCGGCCCGGCACCTGGACATTGAAGGATTATCACTTCCAGACCCCAAAGGACCCGCTACTTGAGACCACGCCGACCGTGATCAACGAACCGCCGATGACGCAGTACGAAGTCTTCGACTATCCCGGCGGCTATGAAGACGCATCCCTGGGCACCAGCCTGGTGCGCACCCGTATCGAGTATGAAGAGTCGCAATATCATCAGCTGCATGGCACTGGCCGCGCGGCACTTTTCGATCCTGGCCGGGACTTTGCCGTCCATTTGCTTGACACCTCATCAGCCAGCGCGGGCAGCACGGGCAGCGAGACATTGAAAAACTTTTTCCTGCTGAACGTGGAACATCACGCCAGCGACCTCACCTATGTGACAATGGATGCGGCGGTGCCTCGCTACACCAATAGTTTCAAGGTTTTGCCAGCAGACACGGTGTTCCGGCCAGAGCGTGTCACCCGTCGGCCTTTCGTGCATGGGCCGCAAACCGCCGTCGTTACCGGTCCGCCGGGCGAGCAGATCTTCACGGACGAATATGGGCGGGTAAAAGTCCGCTTCCATTGGGACCGCAACCCGGATCACGACTCCGATGATCAAAGCTCCTGCTGGCTGCGGGTTTCGCAAATCTGGGCGAATAACGGCTTTGGCGGCATCCATATTCCGAGGGTCGGCGAGGAGGTGGTTGTCAGTTTCATGGAAGGCGACCCGGACCGCCCGATCATCACCGGCCGCGTTTATAATGGCGATAATGCCGTACCCTACGAACTGCCGGCCAACAAAACCCAATCCGGTATCAAGAGCCAGAGCGTGCCGGCTGGCGGCTATAATGAATTTCGGTTTGAAGACAAGAAAGGTGCCGAGGAAGTCTGGCTGCACGCGCAAAAGGATTTCAACCGGAAAGTCGAAAACGACGAAACGGCATCGGTTCTCGGCAATGAGTACATCGACATCGTCGGCACGCTCACTGAAACGGTTGGCGGCGCGGTCACCGAAACTTACAAGGACACGCTGACGCAGAACGTCACGAAGTCGATCACCGTCACCAGCCCTTTGATGACGTTTGATGTTGGTAATCACATGGCGATCAACACGCCGAGCACGACAGAGTCAAAAACGCACGACATGTCAACCGGCTGGTACAAACTCACGGCCTATGCCTTAAGCTTTAACGTCTACGGCGATGCGACCACGTTCTATGGGGTAAAGTCGGATTTTGGGATGCTGAAAACGGATTATTCCGTGTTCGGCATCAAGAACTCGGCATACGAATTTAACTACTTCAAAGCCAAGATCAAGACGGTTGATACATACGTAAAAAATACCATGTTGTCGATGGAGCAAACCCTGACCGATATTAAGGACGGGGCTATCGCGACTTACTATTTCGCTCAGCTGATCCTGGGTTAAGGCCAAGCTTATGCGGGGATGGCTGATGACGATATTTCTTTTTCTCGGTCCACCATTGTTCTTTGGAAGCCTCGTCTTCGTGCCGATGGCGCTCAGGGCCTTTCACACCAGTAAGGTCCTGGCGCATGGCGAGCCGGCGCCGGCAAAAATTGTCGATATCACCAATACCGGCAATGTCATCAACAACCTGCCGGTTTACCGCATCGCGCTACAGGTTCAGCCAAACGGCCGCCCGCCCTTCATGGCGGCGGTACAGCGCACCCTCGATGGCATTAATATGCTGGCCTTCATCCCCGGCCGCATCCTCGATGTCAAATACAATCCGCGCAACATTGCCCAAGTTGCCATTGTCTACGGAGCCCGCTGAGCATGAGGATCATCAAACCCGCGGCGCTGGGACTGCTCACCCGGCCATTCGAGTTCCGCCGGGAATTTCATTTAGGCGCCGCGGTGCTGTCATTCATGCCGATCAGCGAACAACCGGCATTGCTGGCTGAAACGGCGATGTGGGCGTTTCTCGCGGAAAATCTGCCGCCGGAGATGACGCTGGATACGGCGATGCCAAAGCATGGCGCCGAATTCGTTGCCATCGCCTCGGCTTTCGCGCCGGGGGGTGAGCCAGTTACCGCCTTGCGTGCCGGTATCATGCTTGGCGGCCGGGCGAAAACCCTGCACATCTTCGGCGACCGCACATGGGATGGCGAGCGGGCCAGCGATCCGGAATTTTTCTCCGCCATGCCGATTGCATGGAACCGTGCCTATGGTGGCAAAGACTTCGCGGCGAACCCGCTGGGATTGGGGGCAGATGCCGGCATGGCCACCCCTGAACGGCCAGTGAAGTTGCCGAACATAGCAAGCCCGGCCTCCGGCGGTGGCGGGGTCACCGATCCGGCAGGCTTCGCCGCTATCGACCTGACCTGGCCGCAGCGCGCCAAACTCTGCGGGACCCATGATGATGTTTGGCTTAAACAACATTTTCCTGGGTTCGCTGACGATATTGACTGGCGATTTTTCAACATAGCCCCTGTTGATCAGCAATTTAACGAGCCGCTCGCCGGCAACGAGCCTTACGCATTTAAAAATCTCCACCCGGAGCGCAAGCTGATCACCGGCCAACTGCCCGGCATCGCGCCGCGCCTGTTTGCAACCCGCGAGGGCCACAACAACTTTGAGGAAATTCCCTTAGGCCTTACCACGGTCTGGTTCTTCCCCGCGTCGTTACGGATGGTGCTGGTGCATCATGGCCGCATTCCGGTGGCCGAGGAGGATGCGTCCGATATCGCGCATCTGGTCGTCGGCGCGGACAATCTGGGGGCAAGGCGGCCGGCCAGCGCCTTTCATGAAGTCATGCGGATGCGCACGGAGAAATCCCCAAGCAGCGGCGCCCACGCGCTGAATGACGCGCTGCTCGTGCCGGGGGAATGGCTGGTACCGGACCCCACGATCGAGGCGGAAAAGAAGCAGCTGATGGGCGAGGGCATCGTGCTGAGCCGCATGCGCCCGCGCATGGAGCGCGAGCACGCGAAAATGCGCGCCGACCTTGTCGAAAAGGGCTTTGACCCGGACAAGGTGATGCCGCCGCTGCCGCCGGATGAACCGCCGCCCACGCTCGAAGAGATTCCGGCGCTGCAAGAGAAATTGCTGCTTCAGGCCAAAGAGCGTGAAGTCAAGCAGCAAGCCGAGCTGGCGCAGGCCGAGGACAAACTCGCCCCGATGCTCGAAGCACAGGGCAAGTCGGTTGAGGAAATGCGGGCTAAGCGCACGCAAAAACCGAAGGGCCCGCCAACCTTTAACGCCGCGGCCACGCGCGCGGAACTGGCCGCGGCGGTTGCCCGATTCCACGGCATCGGGGCGGAGGCGGCCGATTTGCAGGCCAAGCTCGACGACCCAGAAACACAAGCGCAATGGGAAAAGGCCGAGATTGATGGGCGCGAGGCTTACCGGCAGATCGCCCACCAACAGGACCGCCCGGATGCGCTGCCGGAGCACGCCAACGAAAAGCTGCGCGGGCTGATTGCGAACCCGGCGGCGGCGCGCGCGGCGTATAATTTTGCCGGCGCCGATCTGCGCGGCTGCGATTTCCGCAATGCCGATCTCTCCGGCATCTGCCTGGATGGCGCAAACCTGGCAGGCTGCAACTTCTCCGGCGCGCGTCTGACCAGAGCTGTGCTGGCGCATGCGGATTTGCAGGAATGCCGGTTTGACGGGGCGGATCTCGCCGGCGCCAATCTCGGCGGCGCCGATTTGCACGGCGCCGTGCTGCGCAAGGCGGTGCTGACAAAAGCGGTGCTGGCGGGTGCCGATTTCACCGGCGCGGACCTCGCCGGCGCAGACCTGGAAGGCGCTGACGTCGCGGAGATGAAAATCACCATGGGGCGCTTCCGCCAGGTCAATGGCGGGGCGCTGAAGGTGATGAAAATGTCGCTGGCTGGCTGGGACGCCGTCGGCGCGCGGCTGGACAAGGCCGTGTTTATTGACGTCAATTTGATGAACGCCAATCTGAGCTTTGCCTCGCTGGCCGGCGCCAGTTTTATCGGCTGCCGGATGCAAGGGGTGAATTTTTCCGGGGCAAATCTGGCCGGCGCTAAATTTGTGAATAAGTGCGAGGCGAGCGCCGTGCAGTTCTCCGGCGCCAATCTAACGAGCGCCATGATTCGGGAAACCGATCTGCACGGCAGTGATTTTACCAGTGCCGACCTGACTGATGCGGATTTTTCAAAGACCAATCTTTCGTGGACGCGTCTACATCGTATCTGCGCCATACGCGCCCGCTTTACCGCCGCCAACATGGCGGGGGCCGATGCACGGATGGCGAATTTCATGAACGCCGATCTGGCCCGCGCGGATATGCGCGGCGCTAATCTGGATGATGCCAACATGTACGAAGCCAATCTCGCGCGCGTCAAACTCGATCAGGAAACAAGATATGCCCGCATGCAAATGACACGCGCCCGCACCCTGCCTTATTGGGAACCAGCATGATGACCGGCGCTGAACTCGCCGCTTTGATCGAGAATGCGGAGCCTATCCGCAACATCTCGCTGGCGGGCGCGGATTTTTCCGGCTTGAATTTTGCGGGCGGCAGTTTCACGCATGTGGATTTTACCGGCGCCAATCTATCGAGCGTGAAATTCGCCGAATCCACGTTCGTTGAATGCGCGCTGCAAGGCGCTGTGCTGGATGGGGCGAATCTTTCGCAGTGCAATTTCATCGACAGTGATTTGGCCGGGGCCTCGCTGCCAGGCGCAAAGGGCGTTTCGCTGAAACTAATCAACTGCAATGCGTCAGGCGCCAATTTTTCCGGCGCCGACCTCACACTGGCGCGCTTTATCAAGACCAAGCTCGGCGCCGCGATTTTTGCCAAAGCGTTGCTGGACCGCACGACTTTTACAGACTGCCCGATGGCCGGCATCGACCTTGCAAACACCGTGCTGCAGCGCTGCACCTTGGTTGGCGCGGATTTGCGGATAGTGGATTTCACCGGCACGCAGTTTTTCCGCAGCTCGTTCCTGGGCGCGAATTTCGCCGGGCGGAACCTGCAAGGCATTGCCATTCCCTCTTGCCTGCTGAAGGACGCCGATTTCACCGGCTGCGATCTCAGCGGCGCCAATCTCGCGCAATGCATGTTGATGGGGGCTAATCTCACGGATGCGATTTTGCCGCACGTCAATCTGTCCCGCGCCGTGCTGACGGGCGCCAACCTCACCGGCGCATCGCTTCCCGGCGCTAACCTGTCGGAGGCAATCCTTTCACGCGCAAAGGCGTCGGGTGCCAATTTCTCCGGCGCTAATTTCTTTCAATGCACCGCTGAAGGCTTGCAGGCGATAGGCGCGGATTTCACCGGCTGCGACTTCACCGGCGCGGATCTCAGCCATGCCAAGCTGGATGGCGCCAATTTGGACGGCGCGACATTCTCTCGCGCCAAGCTGCACGCGATCAGCGAGCATGAGGCCAACATCGGTAACCGGCAGGGCGCCTTTGGCACTGACACTGAACGCCTGAACGCCGAGCTATGGCACAATTTCGGCCACGCAAAGGAGCAAACATGAACGCAATCTCGCCCATCACCCCGCTTGGTTTCGGCCAGAAACCCATGGCCGCCGCGCTGCAAACCAGCATGGTCGCGCAATCAACCCAAGGCGGCGTGCTGGT
>Ga0116227_10015350_pt1 | contig 11360 bp, 11 predicted proteins | sample S1TSphgellanicum_FD_89693 | JGI IMG/M metagenome (GOLD analysis project Ga0116227, IMG submission 89693) | Host-associated microbial communities from peat moss isolated from Minnesota, USA - S1T2_Fb - Sphagnum magellanicum MG | ecosystem: Host-associated > Plants > Peat moss > Unclassified... | reverse complement strand
TCGCTTCGGGGTATGGTTCATTCTGGCGCTCGGGCTCGTGCCGATCCCCTACAAGCTGCTCACCATCACCACGGGCATGTTCAATTTCCCGCTGTGGGAGCTGGTGGTCGCCTCCTGTGTCACCCGGAGCGTGCGTTTCTTCGGCGTGTCGGCCCTCGTGCGCCGCTTTGGCCCCACGCTTCTGCCGGTGATCGAGCGCCGTTTGCTCCTGGCCACGACTCTCGTCCTGGTCGCCGCCGTGGCGATCCTGGCGGCCGTCCACCTGATCAGTCAGCACTGAAGGGGCCGCCCAAGGCTTAAACCCTGGCCGCGTTTGGCCCATATGAGACAATGATGAGCGCGATCTGGAAAAACTGGCTGGTAAGCGCCGGGGCGGCCGCCCTGGCGATACTGGCCATCGCCCACGCCTTCGAAACCTTCGGACATCTGGCGCCGTGTGAGCTCTGCCTCAAGGAACGCGAGGGCTATTGGATTGCTCTGGAAGTCGCGGTGGTGGGTACGGTGGCGACGCGTCAGGCTTGGCTATGGCCCCGGCTGCTGCCCTGGTTCTGCCTGGTCCTGGCCCTGGTCTTTCTCGCCGACGCCGGACTGTCGGTCTATCATGCCGGGGTGGAGTGGAAGTTCTGGCCCGGGCCGCAGGCCTGCACCGGCGGCGGCCACCGTGTCACCATCGCCGATATGCAGCGCCTGCTGCGTGGAGGGCCCATGGCCGTGCCGCAATGTGACAAGCCAGCCTGGGTGTTCCTGGGGCTTTCCATGTCCGGCTGGAACGTCCTGCTGGCCGGCGGCCTCGGGTTGGGCAGCCTGGCAGCGGCGGGTGTCAATTTCAGAAGCCAGAGTGATCCCGCATGAGCGCCCATCCTGTCCCCTCAAGACCTGTCCCTCCAAGGCCGGGGCCCGGCGCGCAGGCGGCCCGCCTCGCCGAAATGCTGCGGGTGGATCACGCGGGCGAACTGGGGGCGGTGCATATCTATCGCGGCCAGAGGGCGGTGTTCGCCGCCGCCGGCGCCCATCAGGCCTTCGCCACGCAACTGGCGGCCATGGAGGCGCATGAGGCGCGCCACCTCTCGCGTCTGGACGCGATCATTACCGAACGCCGGGTGCGCCCGACCCTTCTGGCCCCGCTCTGGCGGGCGGCGGGATTTGCGCTGGGCGCCAGCACGGCCCTTATGGGCGCGCGGGCCGCCCATGCTTGCACGGAGGCGGTGGAAAGCGTCATCGAGGGCCACTACGCCGACCAGATCGCCGAGATCGAAAGCGCCGAGCCGGCCCTGGCCGCGGAGTTGTCGGTGTTCCGCGATGATGAGCTGGCCCATCAGCGCGAGGCGGTGGCGGGCGGGGCCCTTGAGGCGCCGGCGGGTGGGCCGCTGCGGGCGGTGATCCGCGCCGGATGCCGGGTCGCGATCAAGATCACGGAACATCTCTGATGGACGTGGCGGCCCTGCGCCGGGGCGCCGAGGCGCCCGTCCTGGCCGGGCCCGCGGATGCGGAGGCCGTGGCGTCTGATCTCGCGGACGCCTTTACTGATGATGTGATGTTCGACTGGTTTCTGCGCGATGATGCGCGCCGGGCCGCCGCGCGGCTGGCCTTCTTCCGTCTGGTAGTGGGAAACATGGCCATGGGCGTGGCGCGGATCGAGCGCCCGGCGGGCGGCGGCGCCGCGGCGGTGTGGATGCCCTTCGAGGCGGTGGGCCCGACGCCTCTTATGACGCTGCTGCGCGCCCTACCGACGCTGCTGGGCGCCACGGGGATCAGCCGATTCGGCCGTCTCCTGGCGGTCATGGAGGATATGGATAAGCACCACCCCTTGGATCGGCCGCATGCCTATCTGTGGTTCCTGGGCGTCACCCGCGAGGCCCAGGGTCACGGGATCGGCTCGCGCCTGCTGAAGGTCGCCACCGAGCGTCTCGATTCGGCGGGGAGCCCCGCCTATCTGGAGACCCAGACTGAGCGCAATATCGGCCTCTATCGGCGCCACGGCTTTGAGGTGGTCTCTGAACATCGGCCCCGTCCCGATGCGCCCCGGCTCTGGAGCATGTGGCGGGAACCGGAACCCGCCGCTTGAGCTTGGCGTTTGTTCTGAAGTCCGGAGCCCCTTAACCATGACAATTCGCCAGATTCTCGCGCTCGCTATCGCGAGCGGGACGCTCGCAGCGGCCGCCAGCGTGTCGGCGCAAAACGGGCAGAGCAGCAATAATCCGCCTTCGGAGCATTACCGCCGGGTCTATGACCGCGACCATCGCCATTATCGCTGCGAGCGCGACCGTCACAATAATGTGCGGCGCGACACCGTGATTGGCGCGGTGGGCGGCGGGATCCTGGGCGGCGCCATCGGCGGCCATGCCGGCGGGGTTCTGCTGGGCGCCGGCGCGGGCGCCCTGGCCGGCAACGCCGTGGGCCGCGGCCAGGTCCATTGTTAGAGACAGTTTAGGAACCCCTGGCGTCCGTCGGCTTGCCGCGCCCCGCTCGCGGCGGCCTGGGCATGCGGACCATCATGGCGCGGCCTAGGGAGGCGCGCTGGTCAATGGGCAGGGCGGCGGCGAAGTCGATAAGGCTGTCCTGAACCTTGGCGCCCGCCGCCTGGCTGAGCGTCCGGGCCTGCGCCAACTCCGCCTTGGCCTTGGCGGGGTCGAAGTCGGGCGTCTGCATGGACCGCCAGACATCCTGGCGCAGGGCGCGGGCGCGCTGATTTTCCGGCCGCACGGCCTGGCCCTGGGCTCTCAGAACGGCGATCAGCGCCTGCCTATGGGCGCCATCGAGGCTCCGCGCCACCTGACGCAGAGGTCCGGCGGGACCGCCCACGGCCAAGATCCCCACGCCCCAGATGACGAGCGCCGTCAAAGCGGCCGCCAGGAAGACGTTGAGCGACAGGGATGCGATCAGGAGGGTGCGCTCGCGGCGAGGGTTCATCAGCCCTCCATGGCGTCATTGGACGCGTGGAGAAGACTGGCGGCCTCCACGGCGGGATCGGCGCTTAGGGTTCCGTGGCTGGGAAACACGCCCAGGGATATGGCCAGAAGGCTGGCCAGGGCGCCCGCCGCGCACGAGGCGGCCAAGGCCGCCCCGAACCAACCCCGCCAGCTGGGGAAGCGCTCCAGGGGCCGGGGGGCGGCGGCGATGATTCCGGCGCGAAGGGCGAGAGAGGGGATGGGGAGGGCCGAGGCGCCGAGGGCCCGGTCCAGCACGTCGGCCTCATGGAGGACCGTCGTGGTCTCGGCCGGGCGCGCGTCCATCAGATCCCGCGCCGGGGCCTGACTCGCCGGCGGCCATAACGCCACGTCCGCGCCCCAGGCGAGGGCGAGGGTCTCGAACTCTTCAAGATCCATGGCGCGGGGTTCCCATCAGTCGGCGCGCCAGATATCGGCCAGGGCCGCGCGCAAGGTGCGCCGGCCGCGAGCCAGCAGGCTTTCCAAAGCGTCCACGCTGATGCCCAGGATGTCCGAGGCCTGCGCGCCCGAAAGCTCCTGATAGTGGACCAGAACAATAGCCTCCCTCTGGCGCGGCGGCAGATCCGCGAGGGCCTGGTCCACCCGCCGGCCGATGTCCTGGGCGTGCAGTCCCCTGTCCGGGGCTGGCCCCTCGTCCGGGCTGTCGGGCGGATCGCCCGTCCATCGCCGACGCCGTCTCAGGCGATCGTAGCAAAGATTGAGGGCGACGCGGTGCAGCCAGGTGTCGAATTTCGCCCGGCCGGGACGCCAGGTCGGGGCCGCCTTCCAGGCCCGCAGAAAGGTCTCCTGGGCCACATCCTCCGCTTCGGCGGCGTCGCCCAGCATCCGTCGCGCCAGACCCAGAACGCGCGGGAGCTTGCGCGTCACCAGGATCGCGATCGCCGACGCCTCGCCCTGGCCGGCCCGGGCGACCAGATCGTCCTCGCTCTCCGTGCCGCCAGACGTCAAACCCCACCTCGCTCACGCGTCCCTCTCCGTCGCCGCCAGGACCCAAGGGCTCCGGCGAAATTCCCCAACTCAAGGTTGAACGCGCGGGAGGGCGCGATCCGTCGAATGCCCGGACCGACACCGCGACAGGTGAGCCTGGTAGAATGAGAGGCCGAGATTGACGCTCTGTAAGACATCCGGGGAGTTCTTCAGCGCTTGCCTGTCGACACGCCCCGATGCGTCCAAAGGAAGTCTATAGACATCGCTGTCGGTGAAAATGCCCGCATTGCTTGTGGAGGTGTGAATGACCACCATGCGCGCCGGCACGTATAAAATATCCACCTTGTCGGGCACAGTCTGTTGCAGCTTCACGGTGACCAGGGATTGGATCGATCGGCCCGGCACGACAAACCGCTTCACGCGCCGTCTATCCTGAAACATCAGGCGAACGAGCCCCTTATTAGCGCCCCTGGCTACGGCGTAGGGGGTGGAGAGGGCCACACCGGACGCCGTCGCCGCGTTATAGTCGGCCGACAGCGGCCCAGGCTGGCAGGAGATCAGGAAATCCTCGCCGGACTGTTTGATATGGACTCGCGCCGCGCGGGTATTGGTGGCTGTGACATCGGCAAGGGCGAAGGTTGACACCATGGATGCGCTGCATAAGCTCGTGAGTGCGACATACCATCGCATGGCAACTCCCGGCGCGTAGGGACTTCGAAAACTCACCCCCGCCTTCCGCGCCTTCATTATCGCCATCCCTCCGCTGCTGTTACGCTCCGTCGCATTAACGCTAACCGTGGGCGCGAAAGCGTAAAGGTCTCAGGACGTTAAGTTAACTCAACGTTTAAGATACAGTAGCTTCCTCCTCGGATCTGTTGATTGCGCTGTATTTGAGCTATGGCGGCGCCGGGCCGCATGCTAAGCTCGACCTTGAGATTGACCTGGGATTCGCTGAGGATGAAGACCACGCCGGTCCAATATTTCTCTAACTCCGTATATCGCACCTCGCGGATAATGCGGTTCGTGGCGGAATTGGCCGAAGTAACGGGGAAACGCGAGAACGACTTCCTGTTTATAGAGCCTTACTCAATAGGCGACGCCATCCATACCCTAGGATTGTTGCCTCGTTTCCGCGAGGTCTATTGCGAGCCGGAGCAGCGAATTATCCTTCTCTGTCAGCAGCGCGCGTTCGGCCTGATCGAGATAATGCGTTACGCCGATCATTTTGTTAGCGCCGACCTTGCCCCATTCGAACTCCATCTTGAGTATGCGGCCTCGCTTCATAACGGGCTGACGCCACAGCTCCCAATCATATGCGCTCCCGACATGCACGCCCTAGGCAAGCTGGGGCGGGCGAGACTGAATCCGATTGCTTCGAAGAAGTCCTTGTTCTTCCTCGATCAGGACGATGCTTGGATCGGGCCTTCTATTCCTGAGGCCTTGCGGAAGTCGACCGAGGAACGGCTTGCTGCTCTTGGGCTTGCGCGAGGCAAGGGGCTCATCGTGAGCGCCCATTGCCACACCTTCGACCACCTCCCCTCCGCATTCTGGGCCTCGGCAACGGCGATCATCAAAGAACGGTTTCCGGGCCTGCGCGTCTTTACCGACGCTACTACCGGAGCTCCGGTAATCGACGGCACGGAATCGATATCGCTAACACTCGCTGAGATGATTCCAGCGGTGGAGTATGCTGGAGCCGCATTGGTCGTCCGGTCGGGCTTGGCCGATTTACTCGCACATGCCCGGGCCAATATCGTCTCGGTGGTCCCTCCAGTCGCCGCTTACAAGTTTGCGCCCCTCGTCCCCCAAATCGACTTCTTCGTGCGGACCTGGTTTCCGGATACAACGGTGACGGATGTCGCCATCACCGAGGCCGACCTTACGAGCGCGCATATCGTCGCCAGCGCCTTCAAAGCGTTTCCTGCTCGCGATTTTGCGCCGTGTACGTAATCATCCAGGCTGGAGGCCGCGGAAGCCGTCTCCGTCACCACACTTGGAACAAGCCTAAATGCTTAGTTTCAGTCCAAGGCAAACCAATTCTCTATCACGTATTTGATCGATTTGTCGGCGCGCACTTTATCATTATCGGCGACTATGCTTTCGACGTGCTCGCGGCCTATCTCGAATATAATCGACCTCCCGTTCCGTTCACGCTTATTAAAGCGTCTGGCAAGGGCACCGTTTCGGGCATAGCCCAGGCTCTGGAACTGATCTGTGCGGATGAGCCGGTACTCATTATGTGGAGCGATCTTGTGGTTGGCGATACGCCCGCGCTTCGCCCGGAAGAGACCCGTATAGTGGTTGGACTCACCAACGAATTCATGTGCCGCTGGTCAGCAACCCCCGGTGGCGCGCTCAAGGAAATATCGAGTGCCGAGAACGGCATTCCCGGCATATTCTACGCCGCGCGCCGCGACACTTGGCCGCCGCCGCCTGCCGAGGGCGAATTCATGCGATGGTTCGTCAATGCGGTGCCGGATTTCGCTGTTCAGACCTGGACCGGACTTCAGGAGGTAGGCGACTTCGTTGACATCGAGTCGCTGAATAGCAGCGGTTGCTTCACGCGCTTTTTCAATAGGGTCGAGCTACACAACGACACGGTGGAGAAAACCGCGACCGACCCAGAGTTCGCCGTTCTTATCGAGCGGGAGATCGCTTGGTATGCCGCCGCTCAAGAGCTCGGATTCAAGCGGGCCCCCAAAGTGATCAGCGAACGGCCGTTCGTGATGGAGCGGGTCCGTGGCCAGCACGCCTACCAGATGACCGACCTTACCGCTCGCGAGCAACGGGCGGTGGTAGCGGACCTATTAGAAGCATTGGCCAGTCTGCACCGGTTGGGCGAGGCACCGTGGTCGCAGGAGGATGCTCGAGTGGTCTATCTAGAAAAGACACGCTCCCGAGTAGATGCCGTCCGAACGCTCATTCCAATGTCGGGAAGACAGACTGTCACGGTGAATGGCCTGAAATGCCGTAATCCTTTCTCTGATCGGCACATAGATTTACTAGACTCAGTCCTCGCCGGGATGGAGCGGTCGAAGTTCCGCCCCATCCACGGTGATCCAACCTTCTCCAACAGCTTGGTGGACAGCAACCTCAAGTCCTGGCTTATTGATCCTAGAGGTTATTTCGCTAAACCCGGCATTTACGGCGATCCTCTTTATGACTTCGCCAAAGTGTATTACTCTGCAGTTGGCGGATACGACGCTTTCAACCGACGGCAGTTCAAACTCCACATTGATGAAGATACCGTGGAAATCCTGATGGAGCCTCCGGCTTTCGCAGAGGCGGCTGAGAGGGTTTTCGGGGACTATGTCTCCGCCGAACTTCCTCTCATTCGCGTCATACACGGCCTCATCTGGCTTTCGCTGTGCGGCTACGTCCGCGACGATATCGACTCGGTGATCGCCGCCTTCTTTTTCGGTCTCTACTGGCTTGAGAGGTCAGCGGCATGACCCCCCTCGTGCTCAGCCCACTGCCCCATACATGGCTTATCGACGTAGATGGCACGGTTCTTGCGCACAATGGCTACCTGCGCGGCCAGGATGTCGTCTTGCCTGGCGTCAGCGCATTCTGGGGCCGGATCCCGGCACATGACCACATCATTCTCCTGTCGGCGCGACCAGAGACGATGCGGCAGGCGACATTATCGACAATCAGCGCGGCGGGCCTGCGTTACGATAAAGCCATTTTCAGCTTGCCTACGGGCGAGCGCGTCCTGATCAATGACAACAAGCCGAGCGGACTCGCCACGGCGTTGGCCGTAACGCTGGATCGCGATGGTGGCCTAGGCGGCCTGGATCTGACAATAACCGCGTCTCTCTAATAATGGCAGCCACGACCCCGTGCCAGCTCATCAAGTCAGAGGGCGCTCACCGTCGACATCAGTCTCGGACGACCGCCCTGGCGTCAGATTAGCATAAAGCCTTGCGGCTCGGTCGTCTTCTCGGTGGCCACGGTTTCAGCGCTCATCCTGTGAATGCCGTTCGGATGACTTCTTCGCCCGGCTATGTCTGATCTGTTTGATCCATAAATCGATCTACCAAACCAGCATGTACACCCCTATCATCAGGGCGGCGCCGGCGAAAAAACCCGCTACGACGTCGCGTTGCTCGATAGCGAATTGCGTGATGAAGACCGTGGCGATGCAGAACGCCAATAGGAATGCGGCGAACCCCGCAACAATTAGCGTTTTCCGCTCAACTCTCACGGCTTCAGCTTTTCAGCTACGCACTGACCGACGGCGAAACTGAACACGTTGTAGATCGCCTTGGAGCCGATCTAATCAACGGCCAGCGTCGAGCCGGAGGTGGAAACGCTCGCCGCTGCGATGACGAGGTTTCCTCCCGTGGGCAGAGCGAGAGGCGCCACGGGGCAGAGGCTTCCAGGAGGGGGGAGGAAAATTGAAGGTCGCCGGAGACTGATGTCGCAAGAAGCGTTCCTCCAACTCGCGCGCGCCGGTAACCCTGATATTTCAACACCCGCCTTCCTCCTCGGAACCCCTTGAGTACGACGAGAGTGGGCTAATAATCAACTGTGATCATCGCGCGACATCTGGGCGATCAAGCCTAAATTCCGGCCAATCGCAATATATGTGACCCGTGAGAACGTTCATAAATTTTTATTTGGGCTATTTTTATTTGTATTAAAATTGTCATGATTAGAACTTAAGATGAATATATGATTATCATTATAATAATAAGGCCAATATCTTATGTCATATGGCGATAATGAGGTATAATATCCCGAAATGCTGTCGCGAAAATCTGAAGGTTTACAGCGCCGGGGCGCGTGCAAGGCTTGGAAATGGATGCCGCCGATGCAACGGACGCACTTCGACAGCGAGGCAAATAGCCGCGTGACATTTTCATAAATTCGTGGAGCGCTCCAAGGTTCGCGGTTGATATGTGCGTCCAAGTCGCATGGCTCACTGCTTCGCGACGCGCCCCGGGATGACGGTGAGGGAAGAGGCGCCGGGGGGAAAACGCGAGCATGGCGTCGCTCGCCCAGAACTACATCTAGTAGGTCACCGTTACGTGCATATCGAAGCGGCCGTCGCCGGTATGGGTGAGGCCGGCGTCGCGCAGGGCGAAGGCGCCGTCGATGGTGGCGGCGACGTGCTTGGTGATCTGGATGTCCATGGCGACGCCGGTGGATGCGGGCTGTTCGGTCTTCTTGGTGAAATTGCTCTTGCCGATGGCGTTGTCGATGAAAACGTAAGGCGCGGCGACGCTGCCGGGCAGAGGCAGCGTGATCGGCGGGGCGTGCAGCTCATTGCGCGAGACGAGGGCCGTGTCGAAGGCCCCGTCATCGAGGGTGTAGCCCCGCACCAGGCTTTGGCCGCCCAGACCCGCCTGTTCGGTGAGGGGCAGCGGGATGGCCGAATATTGCCCGATGAGGGTGGTCACCATGGAGAAGCCCTTGATCCCGAAGATCGTGGGCAGGCGGTCATAGCGGGTGAGGTCGCCGCTCACATAGGCATAGGTATCCACATCGAAGCGGTCGTTGGAGAAGCTGGAGAAGGCCGCCTTGGTGTTCTTGGAGCCGAGGCCGCCCGGGCTGACATGCACCGTGACATCCGCGGTGGTGCGGCCGAGCGGATCATTGCCGAGATAGGTCCAGCCGAGGATCGCCTGGAACACATCCAGGTTGTGCTCGGTCTCGGGCACATTCACCCCGCCAAAGAGGGTGTGGCTGAGCTCGTTCTTGGCCTCGAATCCGGCGACGCCTTCACCGGGGAGGAACGATACGAAGTCCGAGAGCGCCGCGCGATAGGCCAGCGTCGCTTCGAGGGTGTTGAGGCGGGTGTCATAGCCCGGCGTCGCCAGGGGCTCGAAGGTCTGCACATAGTCCACCGTCAGTTCCACATCCTGGCGCGCCAGGGTGGGGACCACCAGCCGTCCCGCATGGCTGAGATAGGTGGGGGGCGAGGCGGCGTTGAAGACCCCGTTGTGATTGAAGAGGGCGTTGTCCGAGCCGGTGAACTGATAGGAAACCAGCGAATCCTTCAGGAACGGGACAGTGGTCTCCGCCCCCAGGATATAGCGATCAAATCCCGTCAGGGATGAGCCGGAGTTGGCGTAGCCGGCATAGACCGACCAGGGCTTCACATAGGTGGTCTGAAGCTGCAGATCGCTCTCCCCGGGGGTCCTGCTGGGAGAGAAGACGGCCTGGGTATTGCGGAAGGGATAGCGGTCCAGCCAGTCCAGATCCTGGGCCAGGGTGTTGGTGTTGATCTCTTCGCCGGTCTTCAGGCGAATGCGGCTTTCCTCATAGGCGCCGTCACGCCCCTTGGCGCCCGGCGTTGTCACCGCGCCCAGCCGAAACTCCACGACGCGGATCTGGAGCGCCCCGCTGGTGAGTTCCTGGGGAGGGGTGGAAAGGTTCACGAAGGGATAGCCCCGGTCGCGATAGGCGATGGCGATCTGGGCCTCGATCTCGCCGATCAGCTTGCGGGAGATGGGTTTGCCCAAGAACCTTGCCAGGCGGCGACTGTCCTTGGCGAGCGTCGGATCACGAAGGACATCCACACCTTTCAGCGGCGCGGCGACCACGGCGTCCTTAGGCCCCAGGATCACCAGACTGGAGAGGGCCGGCCCGATGGGCGTGGCGTCGGCGGAGGCCGCGACGATATTGGGCGGGGCGATGTCCGATCCCGCCGCCGGCGGGGCGGGGGGAAGGTTGCGTTCGATAGCCTGGGCGAAGGCGCCGCTCGCGGTAAGCACCGCGAAAATGGCCGTCGCCGCGGACAGGCCCGGCGCGCTGAAAACGTCAGTCATGCGCGAATTCACTGGCCGCCCCCGCCGGAGAGCTGAAATGTAATGTCCGGTCCAAGGCCCAGATTGATGGGATAGGGCGCACCCAGGCTCAGGACTACATCCACCGGCACCGAGACGGTGGTTCCGCCAAAACTCACCAGCACGTTGAACACGAAACTGGAGGAGGGCGGCGCGCTCTGAGGGACCGGCGCCGCCGAGGTGCTCGCGCCCGACGACGCGCTCAGGTCCGTGCTTTCGGCGATCACGACGGTGATCGTCGGCGTCGGCGTCGGTGTCGGCGCGGGAGTTGGAGTCGGTGTTGGCGTCGGCGCTGGAGTTGGTGTCGGCGTCGGCGTCGGCGTCGGCGCCGGAGTTGGTGTCGGCGTCGGTGTCGGCGCTGGAGTCGGAGTTGGTGTCGGCGTCGGCGTGGGCGTTGGAGTCGGCGCCGGAGTCGGCGTGGGTGTTGGTGTTGGTGTTGGTGTCGGGGTCGGCGCTGGAGTCGGAGTTGGTGTCGGCGTCGGCGTGGGCGTTGGCGTCGGAGTCGGCGCCGGAGTTGGTGTCGGCGTTGGCGTTGGCGTCGGTGTTGGGGTCGGCGCCGGAGTCGGAGTCGGAGTCGGAGTTGGCGTTGGCGTCGGTGTCGGGGTCGGCGTCGGCGTCGGAGTCGGAGTCGGCGTCGGAGTTGGTGTCGGCGTGGGGGCCGGCGTCGGTGTCGGAGTCGGTGTTGGCGTCG
>Ga0116227_10015348_pt1 | contig 11363 bp, 5 predicted proteins | sample S1TSphgellanicum_FD_89693 | JGI IMG/M metagenome (GOLD analysis project Ga0116227, IMG submission 89693) | Host-associated microbial communities from peat moss isolated from Minnesota, USA - S1T2_Fb - Sphagnum magellanicum MG | ecosystem: Host-associated > Plants > Peat moss > Unclassified... | reverse complement strand
TGCACAGAATTATGTTATAACTGCAGATATACCAACAGCAACATTTACCTGGAGCCGGGCAGCGGTGGCAGGTATAAGTAATGCGGCAGTAAGTAATCAAACTTCATCAACTATTGATGAAGCTTTAATAAATACTACCAGCAATCCTGTAACGGTAATTTATATAATTACACCATTATCGGGTATTTGTTCAGGCCCGTCTTTTGACTATACAGTAACTGTTTACCCCTTGCCTAATGTTACCAGCAGTGCTACGCCACCCGCCATATGCAATGCTACCTCACCAAATTATGCAATTACATTTGATACACCGGGTGTGACATTTAACTGGAGCCGTGCTGATGTACCCGGCATCAGTAATACTTCAGTATCAGGCCAGTATGCATCAACAATAAAAGAAGTTTTATTCAATACCACTAACGCGCCAATCAATGTTACTTATGTTATTAATTACAAAACAAGTACCTGTGCAGCTACACCATTTAACGTAACTATAACTGTAAACCCCAGGGCCATTGTGACCAGCAGTTCATCAAACATAGCTTGTAGCGGCCAGCCGGAGGGATATGTAATAACATCAAATATACCCAATGCAACCTTTAGCTGGAGCCGGCCGACAGTAGGTGTAAACCCCGCAGTTTCTAATCAAACCTCATCAACTATAAACGAAACGTTGATTAATACGGGCACCTCTACAATTGGAACTGTTTACACTATCATACCAATAGCCAATGGTTGTAATGGTACACCTTTTAAGGATACTGTGGCCATTAACCCAACCGTATTTCAGCCAAAAGCTAATAATAATTCGCCTGTTTGTGTAGGCAGCATTATAAAGCTACTTACGCCTACAGTGGCCAATGCCACCTATTTATGGACGGGCCCCAACGGTTACTCATCAAGTGACCAAAACCCAGTTATTAGTAATGCCACGACCGCAGAAAGCGGTGTTTACACATTAACAACCACCGTAAGGGGATGTACCAGCCCCCCTGCTACTACAAATGTTGAGGTAGATGAACCTTCAAAAGCTGAAATACTAAGTCCGCAAAATCCTTTCACTATTTGTTCATTAGCACCTAATGTGGATTTGATAGGTAAAATAGGCGGCGGCACCTCAACAACAGGCCAATGGTCAACATCAGGTAATGGTACATTTGTGCCCGCCATAGATGCTCTTAATGCCCGGTATTTATTTACAGATCAGGATAAGGCTGCAGGTTCGGTAGTATTAACATTAGCTACCACCAGTAAAAGCGATTGCGCAATTTCCACAGTAAGTGTAACCATACAATTTGGCCCTTTGCCTTCCGTGGATGCGGGGCCCGATTTGAATGTTTGTTCTCAAGACCCTTTGGTAAAGCTTAATGGTAAACTACTTGTTAACGGTGATGTGGAATGGACAACCCTTGGGTCAGGAAATTTTGTTCCGGCGGCTAATATATTGAATGGCAGCTACGCCCCATCAGCCGAGGATGTAAAAAATGGTAAAGTGCAATTGGTATTAAAGGATTTGACCGCCGGAGTTTGTTTCATACCCACGGATACGATGACTATTACATTTGTGCCACCGCCAACTGTAAATGCGGGCGGTACACGGTATGTATTGCGAAATAATACCATTACGCTTACTCCTACCGTAAGCGACAATAACGTAACTTATTTATGGTCGCCAAATATTGGTATTAATGATGTTACAGCTAAAAATCCAGTTATAACAGGTGATGTAAACCGCACATATACTTTAACGGTTACCGATTCGAGGGGCTGCCAGGCCAGTGACACTACACTTATTATAGTTTCGCCTGAAATAAAGATCAACAATACCTTCACCCCTAATGGCGATGGTATAAACGACCTTTGGGAAATAACCGGTTTAATAGCTTATACCAATGCTACTGTTGATATATTTAACCGCTTCGGCACAAAATTATTCCATTCGGTTGGCTACCCTAAAGCCTGGGACGGCACTTATGACGGCAAACCTGTGCCAGCAGGGGTTTATTATTATGTTATCAATACAAAAGTAAATAACCAGGTACTATCAGGTTATGTAACTGTTATCAGGTAGCTATTTTTCCTGCTTATAACCTGTATAGACCTGCAACATTGCAATAAAAACGCAAACGTTTGCAAACTGCGGTTGCCCCAGTTGTTCAATATACTTGCCGGGAATGATAAAAAACGCTACTAAAACCAGCGTCACTATTTGTTTAATGCTGATAAAGGAATTATACATACAGTAAATCTACTTTCTCAACCGTCAAAAAAACTTTAAAAGGCTGATAGCTCTTTTTTTACATTCTTCATTTATACCAATAGCTGCCTTTACCAGGCGGCAATTTTTTTTGCATCAATAAATTTAAAATCATGCAAACGTTTGTATATCCCACTTTATTATTTTTCGTGATTGTAAAATTCACACTACAAACGTTTGCGCACTGTTTGAACAGCCACCCAATGCCTTTAATCAATAGTTTCGGGTTATCGATAGCTGACCTAGCAATTTGAAAAACAATCACTTATAAAAAGCATTTGTACAGCTGCTTTTTGTGTTAGTTACAAAATACCTGATCAGTTATTAATAATCAATCAACCAACAGTTAACTAATTATTAAATTCTAATCAAGTATGACAAATGTTTACAAGAAAATTCTGATTTGTTTTTTACTATTGATCAGTTACGGCCTGGCGTACAGCCAGGTAAACGTAACAGGAGTTGTTAAAGGCTCTGATGATGGTATGCCTATTCCCAACGCGTCTGTAGTTATTAAAGGGGATAAACAAGGTGTTGCCACCGATGCTAACGGAAAATTTCGCATATCGGTTCCTGCTGATGGTGTTTTAAAGTTTTCATTCGTAGGCTATGTTTCAAAAGAGGTTCAGGTTAAAGGCCGAACGGTTATTGATGTAACCTTAGCGGTTTCGCAAAGTGCGCTGAATGATGTTGTGGTGATTGGTTATCAATCGACAAAACAAAAAACCACTACAGCCGCTGTAACCGTAATATCGGGTAAAGAGATCGAGGACCTTCCGGCGCCAAGTTTGGACGTAGCCTTACAGGGTAAAGTAACCGGCGTAAACATCCAGAACTTTAGCGGCCAGCCGGGTGTTAGGAACACATTTGCGGTGCGTGGTAACACTTCTTTATCCACAAGTTTAAATGAAGCAAATGCAATAAGCACCCCCTTATTTATTATTGACGGTGTACCTACGAGCCTTTCGGACCTGGGCAACTTCGACAACACCTCTACAGATGTGCTTGCAGGTATCAATATTAACGATATTGAAAGCATACAAATACAAAAGGACGCGGCCGCTACAGCTATTTGGGGTTCGAGAGGTGCTAACGGCGTAGTAGTTATTACCACCAAGAAAGCGAAGATCGGCAAACCACAGATTAATTTTAATATTTATACAGGTGCTTCATTCAAACCGGCTTTGATGCCTACTGCTATAGGTACAGAAGAAAGAAACGAGAAAATTAATTTTTTAACTACACAAGGTGGTGTAAACTCAATAGCAGGTCTGCCTCAAATGCTTACTGATAGTTTGAATCCTTCATTCAACAATGCTACCGACTGGCAGGGCTTATTATATCGTACAGGTATTATACATAATGAAGACCTTTCAGTTGCCGGAGCAACCGACAAGATAAATTACCGTTTTAGTTTAAATGATTATGATGAGAACGGTGTATTATATGGTACCGGTTTTAAAAGGTATGCATTCCGTACCAATATCATGTACCAGGTGACTAAAAAATTCAGCACCGAAATTAATATTAGCTTTTCGCGGCTAGACAGGCAACCCGGCTTAGGGAACTATCCGCATACTGTTAATCCATTGGCAGGTAATAATCAACCTAGTTCATTTTATTACCTAAGTCCATCTGATATTGCGCGGTATCATAATGATGATGACGCTATTAGGAATGTTGACAGAAACGATTCATTTACCGCTTTTATTGGATTACATTACCAAATATTAAAAAACCTGGCGTTTAAAACAGAAACATCGGTTAATCCAAGTACAAACAGCAACCAGTATAGCCAGCCAAGTACACAGGCTAACCCACCTATAGCATCATCTTCTAATGTGAGCGACACTTATATGTCGACAAATATCTCGAACGTATTGTCATATACGGATACAGTAGCTCAAAATCACCATTTTGGAATTGTTGCCATACAAACTTTTGAGCGCGATGTAGACAATAACACCAGTATTTATGGTTACGGTGTCCCAGACGATCATATCCAGGTTGTTCAGGGCATACCACAATCTGGCCTAACCGCCAGCACCGATTATCAGGCAGCGTCATTATTATCATATGCCGGGCAATTTCATTATGATTTTAAAAGCAAATATTTGCTTGATGCTACCATTCGTACTGATGCTTCTTCACGCTTTGGCGCCAACCACAAATGGGGTACTTTCCCTTCGGTAAGTGCCGGCTACATCATGTCTGATGAAGATTACCTGAAAGATGTGAAATGGCTTTCGTTGTTAAAGGTCAGAGGCAGCTATGGTATAAATGGTATTGAACCAAGCAGCTTTTACGCCCCTTATAACAATTACAACCTTACGCAAGGCTACTACAACGGCGTTGCCATTGGTACACCAAATTTTAATTCGGGCGTAACTAATAAAAACCTGACCTGGCAACCAACCAAACAATTAGACTTTGGTATCGATGCCTCGTTCTTTAAAGACCGTGTTGATATCACCCTCGATTATTACAACAAGATCTCAAGCCAGATGTATTATACCTTCCCTTTAGCTTTTTATACAGGGTATACACAACAAACATCTAACTCGGGCTTATCTGTTGGTAACAAGGGTTTCGAATTTAATATCGATACCCATAACTTACCCTCAACAAGTAAGTTACAATGGACAACCAACCTAAACTTCTCCTATAACAGAAACAAAATACTTAGCCTGCCTAATGGCAATCGCAGTATTTATGCCGTGTATAATGACCCTAACAGCGGGCTTTCAGTAAACTACATATTCGAGGTTGGCAAACCTATGTATATTATCAATCAAATGATATACTCGGGGGTTTATAACACACAATCGCAAGTACCTGTAAACCCGTATACAGGATCGCTGTTAACTTACTTTAAGGGTGGTGTCCCTGTTAGACCGGGCTACCCGATATGGAAAGATATAAATGGTGACTATGACGTTTGGAGTGATGAGGACAAAGGAAACGCACAAGGCGACCTTGTTCCCGCTGCTGATCCAAACCCTAAAGTAACCGGTGGTTTTAATAATAATTTTACTTACAAAAATTTCTCATTAGGTATTGGTACAACCTTTACTTTAGGTAGAACAATAATTAATACCCTACAATCAAACCAGTTTAACAATTGGGCAAGTAGTGCCAGCAACTTCACCAATGCAGGCATACCTAATCTGAATACTATAGGTTTCTGGAACCCGGCACTTGCAGCACAAAACCCTAACGGCTATAGTGCAAAATTCCCCGCATTAAATCCAACCGGCTCCTACTTCTATCAGTTTCTCCCTTTCTCGACCATGTTTAATGAGAACGGGGCATATTTTAAGATCACGAACATTACTATAGGCTATAAGCTGCCGCAAAAAATTGTTACCGCATGGGGAATTACCAGTTGCCGTTTTTATGCCATGTTAGAAAACGTTGCAACTTTTCAGAGATCAAATGTTCCTGACCCAGAGCAGGTTGACCCCTTTGGTATATATGATGGGGCCACTTACCCGGTGCCTAAAAAAGCGACCATAGGTGTATCTGTTCAATTTTAATTATTTCAATAACCTGATAAGAAATGAAAACTTACATAAATAAATATATAATAATATTACTTTGCGGCATCGGGCTTATTGCTTCCTGCAAAAAGTATATTAACGAGGGGCCTATTGATTCCCCTACCAATGATAACTACTGGGTAACAGAAAGGGCCGCAGTAAGTGGTTTAGCCGGCGCTTATGGTTTGTTGCGTACCGCGTTAACAAATAACCGGGCCTATTTTGTTATGGGCGATGCTACCGCAAATGAATTTATATTTAACAGTAGCAACTGGACACTTGCAGACTTAGCACCTGCGTACAATTTTAACTTTGCATATGAACCATATGAAGGAGAACTAAATGACTGGACGCCGTTTTACCAAGCAATAAGCCAATGTAATTTGATACTAAGCAAAGTACCTTCCATACCGGCAAGCGGCTTTACTGATGACCCTACTGCAACCAAAAATCAAATTTTAGGCGAAGCTTATTTTGTAAGGGCGTATTGCTATTATTACATATCGCAGGTTTGGGGCCAGCCGGTAATTGTTACACAAGCCTACACCGACCCCATAAATGCAAAACCTGTACCGCGCAGTACAACAGCTGAAGGGTTTGCACAAGCTGTAAGCGATCTGCAAGCCTGTATAAAACTTTTAAATTTCAATATAGTTAGGACAACTAACCCTGCGACAGAGGGAAGCAAGGGTGCTGCTTTTGCACTACTGGCAAAAACATACCTGTGGCAAAAGAATTACAAGTTAGCCTCTGCGGCTGCCGATAGTGTTATAAATAGCGGTCATTACGCGCTTGAGACCGGCGCTAACTACGGAAACATATTTAAAGGAAATGACCAGGAAAGTATTTTCGAGATGAATATGCTTTTCTCGGCAAATCAAAATGAAGCGCAGAGTGCAAATTCAGGTGCTTTCTCACAATTCTTAGCAGCACCCTTTGTTTTCGGTAAAGACCCGGGATCATCAATTTGGTGGGTGAACACCGAGTTGGTTAATAACTTGTATGACACAACTTCTAACGGTGCAAATGATGCACGTGTAAAAGCCACATTTTACGGCTTACAAACCAGCGCGCCAATGATGGTGAAATATGCAAATGTAATCTATGCGCAACCTTCTCAGCAGGCACAGCCTTACGTAAGTAATAACATGGTGCTTTTGCGCCTTGCTGATACCTACCTGGTAAAAGCAGAAGCTGATGTAAACCTGGGCAATGTGGGCGAGGCAGCGATATACATAAACAAGGTGAGGCAACGTGCAGGTTTAGCTAACATAACTGATACCGACCCCAAGCAATTGATGTATGATATTATGGATGAAAGAGGCCGTGAGTTTTTTGGTGAGGGAACATGGTTTTTTGACCTGTATCGCACAGGGTTGATACTAGATCCCGGGTATGACAATGCTATCGATGGATATTTACCTGCCAGGACCGGCAACGATAACGCGGGTTTCCAATGGCCACTTGACCTGAGGACGCTTTTACCGCAAGATCCATTGTTAACACAAAATCCTTATTGGGCACTGGCAAGTCAGAATTAATTTAAAAAAATCAGATCAAGAGATGAAAAATATAATTAAACTCCTAATAGTTATTGCCATAGCCAATATCATGCTGGCTTCGTGCAAAAAAAACTATATCATCGGCGGTAAGCTTGAAAGTACGACAACCAACTTAACCACCTACGATTACTTAAAAAGCAATAGGTTCAAAATGTTCGACACCTTGTTAATGCTGGTTGATAAAGCAGGCTTAAAAGATGAGATCAATCAGAAAGGTATAACTTTTTATGCCCCTACCGATTTTTCTATCAATAAGTATTTAGCTAAAAAAACAGCAGAAGTTCAAAACGTGGATATTTTTGCTAAGTATACAATTGATACCTTAATTAAGTATGACCTGGCCACTTTTGCCGATTCGATAAAAACCTATATAATACCCAAAACCATAACATACGCCTCGCTTAATTCAAACGGTGTTGTGTTAAATACAGCAAAAAGCGGTGCCAGCGTTGTAGTATCATATGAGCAAACCACCGACCCGAATTTGGGCTACAACCCGGTAGTTAACACTATTCCACAAGTTGAATATTACAGCCTGGTGATAGGCACGCTTCCACCCTCTTTTGAATCGGTGGATCTCGACCCTTCGGTTGCTATCAGGGTATTGTGCCAAACATCGGGCCTCACGACAGCCACAGGTCAGCTTAATGTGCTAAGTAATTCTCATACTTTATATTTTAGACAATAACACCATGAAACATAAATTCATATATTTCACCCTGTTATCGGCAAGTTTATTGATAACATCGGCTTGTAAAAAAACCAGTACCGGCTTTCTAAGCCCATATATACATTACGAAGTTGATCCAATACTTATCCCCAAAGGGCGCAATTTTTTAAGCGCGGGTTTAAACGGCGACGGTACTTCACAGCCATACACCTGCAAAGTGCTTCATTTTTACAATAAAGCAACAGGCCAAAACGTAGATACCATGTTTGCCCATACCTACCCGGTTCAGATCTGGACAGCATTATATAACCCTAAAACTGATACTACGCTGGCCCTCATCAACGGCAAACGCCGCACAGTTAATGTACCCGCAGTTGCTATAAGCCCCGAAAGCGGGCAAATAACCGCCAACTTTGGTGCACTAAACATTCCGGGTGGCGAATACCAATTTGATCTGCAAATAACAAATGATGCGGGTACCCGAACATACCCCAAAATTGGCGACTTTATATTAAAAGACACCACCACATACGATGCTGTACCTGCGCTTGGCACACAGTATGATAAATTATTCGAGGTTGGCAATGAAGGTGTTTCACAGTTAGCGGGCACACCTACCCTTACAATAGTACGAACCGGTGATACCCCCAATGCTGTTACGGTACAATTTGAAGATAAGAACGGGGCGTTCTTTGATCCTTCAAAAAACGAAATTGTAAGAAGACCGAGTGGTAATACTTATTTACAGACATTGCAGGATTATGCCATTGCGTACACATTGACCAATAATGCTATGGTATTCCAGTACGCATTTACTCCGTTCCCTTTAAATTCATTGGGTAACGGGTTTAATCTTTACTACAGGATACCCACCCAATATGCACATATTGATGGGCAACCTGATGGAAAGTGGAGCTTAAACCCACGTTTCCCTTTCAGGCTATATGTGCCGGGGGCATACACCATAACCATGCAGTTTCCTGATGTGACTCGCGTACCATAACAATTTGTTTTCCAGTTAATAGTTGTAGTTTAATAGCCCGCTTATAATGAAAATTATTTAGCGGGTTATTTATTTTAAGTAGCTGATGTACTGCTTTTAACAAACGTTTGTGTTACTTTATATTACTTTTCAGGCTTATATAATTGGTTTTATATATAATTTCAACATAAGTTTGGTCATCACCAATAAAAATGAAAAAACAATTTCTTTTATTTATTTGCCTGTTTATAGCAACCGGGGTTGCAACGGCACAAAGTACACACAAGTTTAGTCTTAGTCCCGATAATTTTTTGCTCGATGGCAAACCGTTCCAGATCATCAGCGGCGAGATGCACCCTGCGCGCATACCTTTTGAATACTGGCGGCAGCGCATAAAAATGGCAAAAGCCATGGGCTGCAATACCATTGCAGCATATATTTTTTGGAACTACCAGGAAACAGCTCCCGGTGTATTTGACTTTAAAACGGGAAATCATAGCATAGCCGAATTTATAAAGATATGCCATGAAGAAGGCATGTGGGTGTTGCTTCGCCCCGGCCCTTATGTATGTGCCGAATGGGACTTTGGCGGCATCCCCACCTACCTGCTAAAAAATGCTGATCTGAAAGTTAGGTGTATGGACCCGCGCTACATGCAGGTTTTAACCAGGTATATTAACCGTTTAGCCAAAGAAGTTGCACCCTTGCAATGCACACATGGTGGCCCTATTTTAATGGTACAGGTAGAAAATGAATATGGTAGCTATGGTAATGACAGGTTTTATATTAACACGCTTAAAAAGCTATGGCTGAAGAATGGCATCAATGTACCTTTTTATACGGCTGATGGCCCGGCTGCTTATATGTTAGATGCAGGCCACGTGGCAGGTGCTGCTATAGGCCTTGATAGCGGTACAGGCGACGGTGATTTTGAAGCGGCTACAAAAGAGGACCCCAAGGTGCCGGCATTCAGCAGTGAAACTTATCCCGGATGGTTGACACATTGGGGCGAGGATTGGGCGACAGTTGACACTCCCAGCCTCAAAAAAGACATTACCTATTTACTTAAAAATAAACGGTCATTTAATCTTTATGTAGTACATGGTGGTACAAACTTTGGCTATAATGCTGGTGCAAATGCCGGTAACAGTAAAGAATACCAGCCCGATATTACCAGTTATGACTATGATGCCCCGGTAACAGAACAAGGCCGTGCTACGCCAAAATTCTTTACGCTGCGGAACCTTATTAAGCAATATGTAAGTTATAAGATACCAGATGTACCCGCGCCGATAAAAACCATTATCATCCCCGAAATAAAAATGCACGCCTATACTACCATTTGGCAAAACCTGCCACTGCCAGTACATAGTGCGCAACCCAAAACTTTCGAGGCACTTGACCAAAACCAGGGGATGATACTTTACCGCACACATCTTATAGGCCACAAAAGCGGCGAACTGATAATAAATGAACCCCATGATTACGCAATGGTGTTTTTAAATGGTAATTACATTGACAGTGTATACCGGGATGGCGGCAAGTGGACCGTAAAAATACCGAAAACAGATGTTAAGGACCCCGTACTTGATATTTTGGTGGAAGGCATGGGCCACATTAATTTTGGCCAGTATATTATTGACCGTAAAGGTATAACCGACCGGGTAACACTTAACGGTATGACCTTAATGCAATGGGATATGTTTAAGCTGCCGCTGGATGAGAAATTTGTAAGTACGCTTAAAGTTAGCGGCAAGGCATCGCAAAACGATAAATGTAATTTTTTTAAAGGCGAATTTACGCTTACCGAAAAAGGCGATACTTATTTTAACCTAAGCAAATATGCCAAAGGCGTGGTATTTGTAAACGGGCACAACCTTGGCCGTTACTGGAACCGTGGCCCGCAACATAATTTATATTGCCCTGCCCCTTGGCTAAAACTGGGTAAAAATGAAATTGTAATTTATGATATGCAGGCATCAACCGCGCAAGCTGTTGGCACTTCGGCTACATTAAAATAAACGCGGGATAAAACAGATCAAACAGCATTTCAGTTTAATATTTGACTTATCTGTTTGATCTGTTTTTGTAGCATATGTAAATACATAGTTTATTAATTTCTATAAATATCGTATATTGCCTATATGTCAATACCTGAGAAGCCGACCACTATAAAGGAGATTGCCAAACTGTTAAACATTTCAGCGTCAACAGTTTCGAGGGCGCTTCATGACCATCCGAGTATTGGTTTAACCACCCGCCAAAAGGTAAAAAAACTGGCTTCGGATTTAAATTATGAGCCTAACCAGAATGCCATATTCTTTCAAAAAGGCAAGACGTATATCATAGGCGT
>Ga0116227_10015347_pt1 | contig 11364 bp, 6 predicted proteins | sample S1TSphgellanicum_FD_89693 | JGI IMG/M metagenome (GOLD analysis project Ga0116227, IMG submission 89693) | Host-associated microbial communities from peat moss isolated from Minnesota, USA - S1T2_Fb - Sphagnum magellanicum MG | ecosystem: Host-associated > Plants > Peat moss > Unclassified... | reverse complement strand
TTTGTCCAATTAATCTCTTATGTTTCCAAGGATTAAAACTTGTTTTATGCTTGTGCTGGAAACTTAATAGTATTTGGTTATTAATGTCAATAAGCTCTTGAGAGAGTTGTGTAATGCTCATGCTTATTGCTTACAATTTGCTACTTCCTATTTTCAGATCCTTTTATTTTTAAATTATCTCTAAGTAACTGGGAACCCAACGAAGTGAAGGACAATTTGGGTTGGTGGGGCAGGAAGGCAGGTGGTAATACATTAAGGAAAGTTTCGGCAAGGGCTGCAGTTATATTTGCCAAGGACAGCGTTGGCAAGGGTCAGAATTATATTTGGGAGGAAAGCAAGTGTGCAGACCATTCTTGGTACATAATAACCTGTCAGAGATTTTGTGTTGTGTAGTTGGAGGCCGACTTAAATCGGTAAGATTCACTCTTATGTCCAGAGGCAATCTTACGTATTTGGCCGGGCTCTTACATTTCGTAATGGCCAATGGGCAACTCTTCTTCATCTGACATGGTCATTACGTGTGGTAAGGCCCTTCGACAGGCACATTCCCGGAATTTGATGCTGTTCTTGTTAGCACCTTATTCTACTAACACCCCTGTCCATGGCCTTATGTACCACTTCCCCTTCAATTGATTAATTTACTGTTATACGTCAGTAAGCATATTAAAGGAGGAAGGTATCAATAGGGGTTGCAGTTATATTTGAGGGAAAGCAATTGTGCAACACTCATTATCAGTATTCCACCTTCAATTGTCTAATTTAGCTCTTTGATGCATTCAAAGCACATACCAAAAAAATTCATATTCTCACCAGCTGAAATGTTGAAATGCCTCTGAAAGTGGTCAGGTATTTACAGGGTTAAGAAATAAAGTTTCTTTCATAGTCTCACTAACTGTAGTGTTGAAAAGCCTCCAAATATGGTCAGGCATTCAGGGGGTTGAAAAAAAAACTCCAATGGTTTCTCATCACTTTATGAAGGGAAATTCAATGGTAGTTGTGGGCATGTGATCCGTTGTTGCATGTTCTATGGGCATGGCCTTTTGTTCACGATGCATGATGATGTCTGGCTATGTAAGCTTTACACTGGAGATTGTTAAATGTTAAACCAACAATAGGTGCTTATTGCAATCCTACTTGACTACTTTGTAGAAAGAATAGGCAGGCCTTGCCAATTTGGTAAGACAGATCAAATGTTAACACAATTGAGTAGGCAAGATTGGACTGATTCGGATTCTCTCGTCAGTCAGTAGCCTTGCCGTGCCGAGTTCGGCTTCAGGCTCTCTAGGAGCCGAAACCTGCCCATTCCCTAGTACAGTACAAAAGTACTGTTTGCTTTTTTCCATGACACAGATGCATAGGGCCGCAGATAAAAAAAACAAGAAGCAGACAGCACTTTTGTACTGTCTGACTTTTTATTGCCTGAAATAAGGACCCGTAGTAAATTTAAGGTCCTCCATACTGAAATATATAGTATCTGGTATGTGTGTCCAGACCAGTGCTGTGATGGTATAAAGGTTGAAGGGTAAAAACTGGGGATTCAAGGTCAGGATATTGTGACTCGGACCAAAGTTGACATCATTTTGTTGGAACTGGCACAAGAACCCAACCACGGGGAAAATATTTTGCTAGATCTGGAACCAGAACCGTGAAAAGATATTTTTGAAAACAGGGTCAGGATATGTCTGTAAAAAAGTTGACTTTAAAAAAAAGTAATAATATACTGAATTTTTAAATTAAGTATTAATTTTAATTAGTTGTTCAACTTTATACTTATATAAACCCCTATTTTAATTTGTTGTAAAACTTTGTAATAACATCATTAGCATTGGAGAATATGCAGTCTGAACATGAAATTGAAATTGGTTCAAAATCCAGGTCTGGAGGTTTTTGAATTTGAAAAAATAAAATAGAATCGAAACCAAAGGGTTCAAATTTTGAAAGAACATAACTCAAACCCATACATTGCGAACACATTGACAAATTCAATGATTGAAGGGTAGTTAATTTGTCAATAGATGTAGGTAACTTTTTCAACTGCGAGCACCATGACAACTTTTCAAGGTTAGCCAATTTGTCAATAGATGTAGGTAACTCTTTCAATTGCGAGCACCATGACAAATTTCACTTTTCAAAGTTAGTCAATTTGTCAATAGATGTAGCTAACTACTTGAATTGCAAACACATTGACAAATTCAACAATTGAAGGGCAATCAATTTGTCAATAGATAACTCCTTCAACAACCTCCACATAAATGTTAAAATATCAAAATTTGAGCAGAAGTTCTCTCGAAAAGGAAGAACTGCCCCCCCCCCACCCCCGCCCCCACACTGGTCCAAACATTCACTTGATTATCCTTCTTCTATTCAGACAAGCGCTGCTTTAGTCAATCTCCCTACCTAGAACCAAAAATCAAGACCCACTTTAGTGCATTATTCAGATAAGCGCAGCTTCAAGGAAGCTCCCTACCTAGAATCAAGCGTCAAGACCCACATTGGTGCGTTTTCCATTTGAAGACTGTTTTGCTTGTTCTCTCCGTGACACAAGTATTGTATTGTCCTTTACAAAATTCATCAGGCTGATATTGGGTGAGACACTAAATACCTATGGAATATCAAAAGGCCCATATTGATACATGACTCCAACCTCAAGCCAAAATTTTTAAAAATGTTTCAACCATAGGCCAAAGTGCTAAGAGAATTCTAATCTTAAACCAAAGTTTCAAAAAAATTCCAACCCTAAGCCAACATACATGTGCAAAATTAATTTTGTGTTGGGATAAACTCTCTGACATTAAGCCAATATACATGTATTATTATTATTTTAAATATGTATTTGCATCAAACACACAGAAATTCTTGGTCCAATGGCTTGGGGCTATTACAATTTGATCTAGGGTTATTGTCTTAAGGGTGTAAGACATTTGTCTTAGGGGTGTGGGATATTTGTCTTGGGAATTTTTAAAATTTTGATCTTTGGTTGAAATTTGACCTAAGGTTAAAATCTTTTTAGTTGTAAGAATAAAATCTATTTTGGCCTAAGGATTAGAATTTATTTAAGCCTAAGGATTAAAATCTTTTAATTATTCTGTATTGGGCTTTAAAAAAACTACCATTATGGTTAAGACTTTGGCTTACGGTTTAAATATTTTAAAGACTTTGATCTTTAGTTGAAATTTGACCTAAGGTTATTTTTTAAAAACTAATTTAACCTATAGTTAAAATCTTTATTAATACTTTTATTTAAGAATATAAATTTTTAATGCTTAAGCCTAAGGTTAAAATCTTTTTAACATTTAAGCTCAAGGTTAGAATGTCTTTAATATTTTGACATATGTTTATCATCTTTTTAGACCTAGAGATAAATCGATTTGGCCCTAAAAGTTAAAACCTATTTAGGCCTAAGGATTATAATCTTTTTTTGACTTAGGGTTTTTAAAAATTGCCATTTTGGCTTGGGTTAGAATCTTTTTAGCACTTGGACCTAGCACTTAGGCCTCAGGTTAGAACCTTTTTATTGTTTTGACTTAGGATTTAAAAAAAATTAGCACTGAGGCTTACAATTAGATTTTTCAAAAAAAAATTTAAGTTTAAAATTGGGAATTCTATAGAATTCCTGGAAAACATTTCTTAGCATACTTGAAAAATATTCATTAGTTTGAGAATCTTTATTCTGCCCGATTTATTTCGGGCAGATTATATAGGTTGAAAATTTTTCATTTTTGCTCAGAAATTTGGGAATTCAACAAATCTTATGCTTGTAAATATTCATGAAATTTTATTCTAAGATGCTTGGAAATTTTTTTTTGGCAATTTTGGAAATTTTAGCCTGCTTGGGAAAGTTATAAATGTTTTTTTTTTTTTCATTTCTTCCCCAAAAAATGGGGCACTCTGAGAAATTCCGGTGCTTGAAATTTTTTAGCAGATCCAGGGTACTCTTAAAATTTGACATGGAACCAAAACTTGCTACTGTACTTGTGAAAGTTTAAACATCATGGAGTTGATTCACTAAAACCAAAAAAAATGTTTGTTGCAATTTTTTATACAATAAACTGTAGAAGTTTGCTATATATCTACATAAGAACAATATCAAGAGTCAAAACATAGTCTTCAGTTTTTACAGGATAGTGTGCATAATAACCTTTGCAAACTTATAGAGAAAGAACCTTAGAAAAAACAATTCTCCAAAGTTAATCTTGTTGCCAGCTGTAGCTAAACTCTGCCATACTCTAGCCCATGCAACTGCTTGTCAAGGTGTGTGACGACTTATCTTAGAAGGGAAGGCTTGAAGGGGGCCGGGGTTCTGCTTGAAAGCAACTGGGAACCCAACCACGTTAAGGACAATATCGGTTTGTGGGGGGCAGGAAGGGAGCCTGCAGGTGGTGATGCCTGAAGGAAAATATAGATACCTGCTGGAGTTATATTTGTCAAGGACAGTATCGCTAGGGTTAGAGTTATATTTGGGAGCAAAGCAGGTGTGGAGCACTCCTTATTGGTACATAATAACCTGTCAGAGATTTTGTGTTGTGTAGTTGGAGGCAGGGATAAATCGGTAAGATTCACTCTTATATCCGGAGCCAATCTTAAGTCTTTGGCAGGGCTCTTACATTTCGTAATGGCCCATGGGAGACTCTTTCTTCGTCTGACATGGTCATTACATGTGGTAAGGCACTTGGACAGGCACATTACCCGAATTCGATGGTGCTCTTGGTAGTAGCACATTATTCTAGTAACACCCCTGTCGATGGTTGCATTCAATTGATTAATTTATATGTTATACATCAGTGAGCATATGAAAGAAGGATGGTATCGGTAGGGGTTCCAGTTATATTTGAGTGAAAGCTAGCATGTAACACTCATTATCAGTATTCCACCTTCCATTGGCTAATTTACCTGTTTGATACATCCACAAGAACATAAAAGAAATTGTCATAGTCTCACCAGCTGTAATGTTGAAATGCCTCCGAAAGTCGTCAGGTGTATACAGGGTTAAGAAAAAACTCCATCAGATTTCTTTCATAGTCTCACCAGTTGTAGCGATGAAAAGCCTCCAAAAGTGCCCAGGCAATTAGGGGTTGAAAAAAATTCCATTGGTTTCTTGTCACTTAAATAACAGAAATTCAATGGTGGTTGTGGGCATGATGATCCATTGTTCCACGTGCTATATGACCGTTAGTTGACAACTGACGATGATGTCTGGCTATGTTAGCTTTACACTCGAGGATGTTAAATGTTAAATCAACAATTGGTGCTTACTGCAGACATTAACATCTGCTCCATCCTATTAAACCAATTTGGAAACTAAATCAGCCGTTCCACAGATGTGTTAATTTTGTAAACTGAATTGTGCAGGCCTTGCCAATTTGGTAAGATAGATCAAATGTTAACATAAGGTAGGGTAGGACAGTTGGTGAGCGAACATTTAAACGCTCAGGGCAGACCAGATCCAAAAGGAGGGCTCTGTTGTTTCTGGTGTCCAAACAAAACTTGAACACCTCCTCTTGGCATATCTGACGCACTAAATTTTTTCAAAGACAGATTAGAAATGAGAAAGTTACGCCCCCGCCCCCCAGTAGAGGGGGTCAAGAACTGAAAAAAAACAAACCACAGAATGCTACAAAGCTGGTTCCCGAGCACCCCAAAAATTCTGTGTATGTTGCTCTGTTTCTATTACAGTTCCAAGATGATCATAGAACTGAAGGTGACGCTCCTATAGCATTTTAAATTGTTTAAAATGAACAAGAAATGAGAAAGTTAGAAGCTTTGAAAGCAGGAGGGGTCCAAAGACACGAAAAAAATTAAATTGCATTTTGTAAATTCAAAACCTCTTTTTTTCCTTGTAATTTTTCCATTACACCTTTTCCTTTGCACTTCAAAGATGATCTAGAGCTTGAGGTAACTCTCATAACATTTTAAATCACTCAAAGTGAAGCACGGATGACAAAGATCTAGAGAAGTGTTCGATCATATGGGTAGAGATCGGTGATGGGCAGTTCTACCCTAGTGGCCGAGATTGGGCTGATTCTGCCTGTATGGTGGCAGTACCCTTGGGGTGCCGGCTTCAGCTACAGGGTTGCTCGCAGCCAGAATCAGCCAAAACTTGCCCATTCCCCAGTACAGTACAAAAGTACTGTCTGCTTCTTTACCATGACAAAGATGCAATAGGGCCAAGGGCAGATAAGAAAAACAAGAAGCAGATAGTACTTTTGTACTGTCTGAATTTTTAATTGCCTAAAATAAGGACCCATACCAGATGTAAGGTCCTCCACACTGAAATATATAGTGCCTATCTGGTGTGTGTGTCCAAACATTCACTTGGTTGTCCTTGCTCTGTTCAGACAAGCGCAGCTTTAGGGAAGCTCCCTACCTAGGATCAAGAGTCAAGACCCAGTTTCCACTGGAGAACTGTGTTTTCTCCATGACACAAAGTATTGTATTCTCCTGTCCAAAATTCACATCACGCTGATACTAGTATTGGGTACTTTTTAATTTCTTGCTTAAAACTGTTACAGCAATAGGGGTTTTTTTTCATTTTGGTCAGGTAGGTGGACTGGGCGATCATCCACAAGGACTGTTCTCATAGTATGGCCACTTTTGTAGGTTTTCCCCAAAAAATAGCCCCTGTATAATTCACACTGAGTGTTTTTTTTTGTGACGACAGTGCGAAAATTCGCCACAGGACAAAAAAAACCCTGCACACCAGTTGTCCAAGACTGTTTTCTGGCTGGTATAGTCTATAAGTCATTAAGACTAGTACAAAACTGGTACAACGCTGATATTGTCTCAAGTCCCTACCAGTGTTACGCTGTTGCTACAAACTCCACCAAACCTCCCACCAGGTATCAGGGTGGTTTTTGAGGTTCATAATCAGCAGTTCCCAAACTTATATGCGTAAACTCATAATTTTAAAAAATTAAAAAAACATTGCATTCTTGATATGTGTTCCAAAAGTAATAATTATATGCCTAATGGCCACCCCGCCCCCAATTATTATTCAAAAAACTGTCACCCACACCCTGACAAAAAAGCAAAAGGAGAGCAACATGGGCCACCCACACCTGCACCATGCAAGACACTAAGTTCCAGTTTTTTTTATTTTAATTATGGAACCTTGGGTGGGTTTTGTGAACTTTTGGATGTATAAACCTCCAATTTCATAAAATTCACTAGACATTTGGAACCTAATTTGATTTTAAATGAGTTTGGTTCCATCTACATTGTGCCCAACTAAAACCAATAAATTGTGTAAATAAGGTACCTATGCTCATGGAAGTGGGGTACTAATGGAGAAGAAAATCATGACAACCAATGAGAAAAAGCAATAGGCAAAAAAAAAGGTCCACTTTTTTCTTGTTGAGGGGTAGACAGGCCCATTTTTCGGTTTGTTTTTGGGAGGAGGGGCACCATGAATTGGCAGGCCAGTCCATTGAAATTGAAGCAAGTCAGTTGGTAGCCATGAATCCACCTAACAGTAGTTCATTCAACCAGCGATTGTTCCGTGACTTCAAACTACCTCTTTTGAGAAAGAAAGTACTCATTGACATAAAGGATGCCTTTGCACCCCAGCTTGAGAAATGTGATATATATATAGATTAAATGGCACAAATGAAAAAATTCAATGCAAAGAAACGCATAAACAGTACAATCCACAAGGGGAATGCAACACGCACTCAACCCAAACAGTCAGCTAATAAAACCTCTACAAAGTCCATCATAGCACCGCTTGACAACCTACCAATCCTGGAACAAATAACATTGTTCTGACCTCAAAGCTTATCAGACTGACCTCAAAGCTTATCAGACGACTCAAGGAGGGCCTGCTCAGCAATCGGACATCTCTTAATAGCGCCTAAAGAATTATATCAAGAAGCCCTACCATAATCAAGCAAACCATTCCAAATGCACGTTTGAACCTTTTCTATTTGCCATCCTTCCCTCCTAAAGATTACATCATTCCTCTCAATCTAAATAACCCCACAAATGTGATATTTTCAAGAGTCACAATTTAAGCAAAATTTGAGAATAGTTGGGACTCTCACTCCAAATGACTTCATACAATTTTGAAGACGACTAAATATCTCTTGTTACATTTTTAAAAACCAAATTTTTCATAACAATATGTGAATATTCCTCCTTTTCAACTATGTCAACATTACATTAACTTTTAAATATTTCGATTAATTTAATCAAGCAATTGATTTTTGCACAGCTCTTGTATTAACCAAAAACTTCAATTTTGCAAATTACATGACAAGGCTTATGCAATATGGAGAATACGGTTTCACATTAGGGATTTCAAATATCCATCAAAAATCGAAGTCAACATTTTGCCTACTGCTAAAAACATGGGTACATCTTATTCTCATCACCATTCCTCCCTTTCCTTAGCTGGTAGATTCATTCTGAACAGCAATTTACCCAAATGTCTTATTCAACTCATAGCATTTTGCTTGCCCATGTTTTAAAAATGATCCATTTGTAATAAGCCAACTGCAACTAATACCAACTTTGAAATGAAGCCAATGGTTTATCCCTAAACATATTTTTTCATATTGTCCTTATACCTCCTCCTCCCACCAATGGAGGGCCAAAGGCCTTAGTGGCTCATTTTTCTTTTGTTCCTTGACTCCGAACTACCTCTTTTGAGAAAAAAAGAGCTTCTAACAATATCACCTCTTTCTTTTTTCTGGTTTTGTGACACAAAATGCACCCGACACCAAGACCATGACAATTTATTTCATAAGGTTTGCCTAAAGTTGACTTGTCACAATAGAAAAGCAAGATTTAGTTGTTGCACTTTTTAAAAACCTTGTATTCATATAGCTGGAGACCTTGGACCTATTTAAAAAGGGTTGCAAGTAATGTTGGCTGGATTGTTTTTTTTAAGAAAAAGTTTTAGGTAAGTTTTTTTTTGAACTTTTTATGAGACCACACAATTTATCAAGTAATCAATTACTAATAACCTATTAACCTACTGGTTAAACACTGATAATAGGGTTATATATAAATATATATACATATATCTCTTCTTAAATATTTTGTATTAATATTTAAAGATTGATAATCTACTTGGATGATAATCCAATCATCCAAGTAGGTTCTTAGATTTTGAAAATTCAATACCAAGTGACTGTCAATTTAATCAATTATAAACGAAATCAAGAATTAGCTGGTAGATCATTAATAACATGCTTGATAATGGAGTTGAAATCTGCGTCAACACTAAACAACCCACCAACACTAGTTGTAACCTGGTCTAGGGTTTACAATTTTGTTGAAACTGGATTTGTTGCCAGAATTTGTCTGAACTTGGTATTTCATCTGCAATAAGCTAATGAATAAACCTTGTAGAAAAACCCACAAAGTAGCAATGAAATTAGATTATTGAAAGTGTTCCCCCATACCCCTGGCGTAATGTCTCAGTCATATTGCCGTTATGAAATATCACAAACGTCCTGGGTTAAAACCGACTGATGAGTAGGTGAAAGCCCAGCCCAGTCCAGTCAGGTCAGGTCCTCTTGTACTAGAGAGTACTGCCAACCAACCATGTTGTCAATCGAGTCTGGTGTTGTGTTCAAAAATAAAAATAAAACCTTGTCATTCTTCATTCATTTTGAGTGAGCTTGGAAGTATCGAGCTGTCCCTGGGCTCTCCCTCTTTCTGTTCTGGCTACTCACTGCAATGGATTCTGTCTTTTGTTTCAAAACAATAATTAAATAAATCGAGCTGGTGAATGGGATGTGTTATAAATCCTTGACTCCCTAGAACTTGTTTGGTGAGAACCTGCAGTCCTGCAAGATAATATGTGTGGAATGTCACAAACGTGACTAGATACTATATATCATACTAGTTGCATGGCCATCCCCAAATTCAAATTGGGCACGATGGCATTCTGTATTGCCAGGCATACATAAAAACTTGGATTGAGGTTAAGTTACAATATGAGCTCTATGGCCATTGCCACCATATCACAACAACCTTTAAATGACATTCCCTTTAGGAGAAAGTTTGAAAACCTCTAATGAGAAACAGTTTAATCTACAAAACACAAAGAAAACTCAAAGGGAATAGTGTCAGCCTTTTTCTTTCTTCCTGTGTGAGATTTTGCATAAATGTGAAAAAGTAACATAAAATTGGTCACATCTTCCCTATTTTCTGGGGAAATTTTGCCATATTTCAACTTGGATTTTAGTTTTTGGGCATGTTTTAAAGCTCGTTTTCATTTTTTGGGCAGGTTTCCGAACTTGTGATCATTTAATAAAAATCCCTCTCATGATGCCGACAATTAACAACACATCTGAAAATTGAAAATAAAGCTCTGAATACTGGGGAGCAATACTTTGATGTTTTCGTCCGAGTGCCCTTTAGGGAAAAGCTTGAAAACCATAGGTGAAAAACAGTTCTGTTTACAAATCATAGGAAAAACTCAAAGGGGATAAAGGGGACAAATGTTTCAATGATTTTCAAACCATTGTAAAAAATGGAAATCATTGTATTATCCCACTGTGAAATGAAACGAATGATTTCATGTTTGTGCAGACAATAAATTCAAGATTTTATGGGTGGTCTCCCACCTGGGAATGAGAAAAAGTATTCAGATAAAGTTAGATTTATTCAGATGAGGGCCTTAGAGGCCCTTGTACTAAGAGTCTAATTCATTGTATTACTGCATAACAAATCAGGACTAACATATTTTCATCCAGATTCGAACTTACTTGCATATTGTGTATTCCGAAAATGTTTTGTTCAGAAAGGACTGCAAATATTACAACTAATGCACTCTATGAATTTAGTATCTGGACATACAGCCACTTTCATTAGGACAGAAAGTGCACAGCAAAGCCCTAGGGTGAGGGCATTCCCAACAATAAAGGGCTTAGACCCCACAATTTGGGAATGTCCCCCACCAAAGGGCTTTACCCATCATACCAGGCAGAACTTTATCATGAACCAAAACATTCACATTACCATGAGGTGTAAGAGGAAGAGGGTTTTTGTGCCTACTCATTAAGAGCTTGGGGAAGGATCTTGCACCAATAACTTAGTTAGGCATAATTTCGTTCCCTCTCTTCAAGGCATAAGCATAAGATCCCTCCTCTTTTCTAAAAGGGATATTCATGTGTAGGGTAAAACCTAGGAGGAAGGTTGTGCAAAAATAAGTGACCCATGTGAGGCTGGAGCCTAGGTAGGCCCCATATTTCCACATAGCCTTCCTCCAAGGGCTTTGCTTGGTGCAAAGAAATTTTCTTTACACCCAGGAGAGCCTAGACATTCAGGACTCTGGCTTTCCAGGCCAGGAAGGTGTCGGGAACGGAGGTGGTTCAAAGGCGGAGAGGAAACATAAGCAGATGTGTGCGAGTCCAGTGG
>Ga0116227_10015344_pt1 | contig 11366 bp, 9 predicted proteins | sample S1TSphgellanicum_FD_89693 | JGI IMG/M metagenome (GOLD analysis project Ga0116227, IMG submission 89693) | Host-associated microbial communities from peat moss isolated from Minnesota, USA - S1T2_Fb - Sphagnum magellanicum MG | ecosystem: Host-associated > Plants > Peat moss > Unclassified... | reverse complement strand
CTGAATACCTTGACATAATTCTAATATGCACATTTTGGAATCGCCTTTCTTTTTTTTATAGCCAGGTATAACCTTTCAAAAAGCCTCTTTAATGTCTTTTATTGTGAACTACACTTCTTTTTTAAATTTTGGAAGAGAAGGCGATCAACTACAAACATTCAAGCCAACCCTCCCCCACCATTAGGTAACACCTTTGTCTTTGTCATGTCCTCTAGCAAATCCCCAAGCAGTCCATTTTCTTTTGGCAACTCCTTTTCAAAGTGATTTGGTTTGGTAAAAGGATTTGGTGATGTGAGCACTCTAGGTTGTAAATGAGCATTGGGGCCAATAGGATTCAGCATCACATGGCGTGTGTTTAGTCTCTTGCTTTGCATTTTGGGTCCAAAACGATGCATCTTGAAACAAAGTACTACATGACAAACAATAGCCTACATGAATAGGAGCAGTAGTAGTAAACAATCTTGTGAACTACTTTAAAAATTCACAAGTAAAAAAAAAAAAAATTGTCCTAAAACTTATTTACCACATCTAAACTTATAGTAACCACATTTGAGCGATGTTGCAAAAAACTTTACAAGCATTCAAAAAACATTATACATATTACAATTGAAACTAAGTAACAACAAATATTTGACCAATAGTATCAAAAACCTTGCTCCTACAGGATTGCAATCTTATAGCAAGGTGAAAAAAACCAAATACCCCTGCAACAAAATGTAATGCAAAAAAAACTACATAGTAAGCATTGACCACTTGACAAGGGAAGAAATTGACATTCCACAAGAACATAGAAACAGATAGTTTAACAAAAAGATTGAAAACATCTATAATCAATTTGAACACAAATTAATAAAATAATAACAACAAATAATCACAAAAAGACAAAGATTACTTATTGATGTAATGGAATGTAGTCTCAAAAACTTGTCAAGCACCTCCTTTAGGTTGATTTCTCTTCATATAAAAGATTGCTTATTAATGAGTGGTAGTAATAAAAACCTGAAATTTTTTAACAACTCAACAAAAACATTCAACAAAAGCAACCAAAGCATGCAAATCATAACAACCAAAGGAAACAAGAAATTCTAAACTTTGATTACATAGGGGCAATCTAAAATGTATAAAAGAAGACTCCTTTGTTTTCCCCCTATATCCTTCATCCATCCTTCCTTGCATATTGTTTCATCCACCCTTCCTTAACCCCTTTTCTCTCTTATTTCAACCCTTTTTTCTCTATGTTTCCTTCATCCTTCCTCTAATCTTGTTTAAACCCTAAACCCACTATTCACTCTCCCACTATTCCAAGTCAAGTGCACTATGAGAAGTTTAGAGTTCTAGTCTTTTTGTTGAAGAAGATTTATAAAAGCTTATCCACAGGGAAACAACATAGTATGTTGATAGTTTGTTTCACTTATCTTGATTTGTCACAATGATGACATCACAACTTTTGCCGATTCATCATCAAAAAATACATCCTACATCACCCACATTGAAAGGTCATGCTCTTTCCCAAGCGTGGAAGTGCTACTAGAATCATGATCAATCTCATATTTTTATATTGTGCACCACATTGAAGCAATCTGCTTTCATGGTACTTGCAATACTTGTTGGGAAACCACAAAACCACGTGGTTCTATTTACAAATACTACACTCACAACTACAAAAACAAAACACATTAAGACCTATCCAATTCTTACAACTAAAACGACCTTATTATACTATAAAGTTGCAACCCAATATTCACCAAACAACTTTGAATCTTTGAACTCTTAAGTAAGAAATACAAACTTTACATCGTGAATTTTTATGTCCCAAGTAAGTGGCCTAGAATTGTTAATCAGCTTTAAGTTACAATAGTAGTGTAGTTCCATTTGGACTAAGTAGAAGATGCAACAATTATGGTGTTGTTAGGAAGCTTTAATCTACATTCACCACTTGTTATTTTCATGCATTGTACAGTGAATTGTGTGCTTCATGGATCAACTCCAAACCAAAGCCAACAAGAGCAATGATCCTTTGAAGTTGGATTTAACAATTGATCCTTTCAAGGACACCAGAAACTCCTTCGAAAGTTGTTACTCATGCCTCAAACCATTACACTAGAATCCAGGAAGTATTACAACCAAGTCTATCACAAAATCCTAATGTTTAAAAGTAGGATCGTGAAGCTACAAATCCAGTAAATGCCAAAAAAGACTATAAAAAATCCCTGAAATATGAATACATACTACCACAAGAAGAAACACACAAAAAAACCTTGAAAGAAATAAATAAATAAAATAACCACATGTGAAGCTATTGTAAGTCTTGTTGTTGATGCCACTACTACTAGGTCTTTGCCAAAACACATGGAAAAACTTGTAATGACCTTTACATGGGAAGGAAAGCATGGCTTGTTGTGAAACATAAATATTCAAGGGATAGAATTTTGTATTACATTTGTCACTTTGCACAATATTCCTTCATGAATCACAGCTCCCCTTTTGTACCCCATGAACTTCACATTTCTTGTAAGCAAACAAACAAACAAGCACACAAAATAAATGTGGGAATGTAAGCCATGATGTAATTCACTAATAAGGTGCTTTCAACTACACTTACAAGGATTGTGCAAGAGAGAAATTCATTTCATTACAATTGAAATTAAATTGACCTAATACATAACCACTCACACATCCCAGATAATGCAAGCACACCACATACCTTGCAAATAAATATTTTTGATTATGAATTTCTAGTGGTATATTTATCAAGGGCAAAAGAGTAAAGAAAATACTTACTTGCAAATACGTCACAAGCATAGTTTGTCTAAGCAACAAGCTTACAACTACATGCATGTAGTCATATTTTCACGATCGAACTACAATTAGTGTATTGAAAAAGCATGTTTGCAACACTTGCATAACCTTTCAACCCCAAGTTCCCTAAAGTTGTCTCTTTGTTTTAAAATATGTCAAATTTCAAAAAGATATCAGTTGCAGAGTCTTTCCAAGAACCTCAATATAGTTCACTTACACACAAACTAAATTTCCAAAATCAAAATACAAACACATTATCTAACAAAGGAACAAATTTTTAAAAACACTTATATAGTAAAGCACATCCTTGTGTGTTTACATGAGTCTAATATATTGTGTGGAAGACTCACCAAAGGGATTAATCAATGCCAAGTAATGCAAATGAAAGACTATTTCTCACTACAAAATATAAAATGTAGACTAATCACTAAAAGTCACCATCAAACCAATTTAGGCCCGACTTTGGAAAAATCATGTTTGCTTCATAAGAAGAACATGTGTTAGAAAGGAAAAAATTGATAAAAACAAGATATAGTTCACATACTACAAGGAAACTAGATAAAAAATGTGGCCAAACTACAAGCATAAGAAAAGATAATTCAACAAACTACTTTCAGCAACTATTTCCACTACATCTGCTTCAACACCATCTTCATCCTAAAATTGCCCTAAACCTACTGGACTCCTAACGCCATGCTCAATTAAGTTTCACGGGAAACCATCTAGTTGCTTATGTGTGACTTCAATTGGACTCTTGACATAGTTCTTTAAAGAGTCTAAAGAGAAGTTCCTCTTGCTTGCACTTCTCCAAGTGTGTGCTAATGGCTCTGAACCAACAAAATCTCAATTTTAGCAAACCTAGAACTAAAATAACAAAACTGAATGAAGTCATAACTTTTGTGGGTGTTACTCATCACCTACATCATGCATAGCAGTTACAAGTTGCCATAACACCCTACTAATTCAATCAGCTACTGACAAAGGTGGTGATGGGAATATCAAAATCTACATAAATTTTTGGCAAATGGTTTTTTTAAAAAATCCATTTTTTTAGTTTCTATCTCACTTCCAAAAGTAATGAGTAAACCCACTCATGATGTTGGCTAGAACTCAAAAGTTCCAGCTAATAAAAAGGTATCCCCACAAAGTTACAACACGCTTCTGAGGTAAGATTGACTTCAATTTAGTTTGTCCTAGTAAGCATCAAGCATGAGGAATCCATAGATAAACAAACAAATAAACCCCATATACACATAATCATATTGTTGAAGATTTCTCCAACAAATGATTCGTGCACACACAATAAACAACAACAATAGAGCAAAACAATGAAAAACAAGAAGCCTAAGGTTTGTTTGTTTGTTTGTTTGTCTATGGATTGAAGTTTTGTGTTATGTGGTCCCTTTACAACTTACTATGCTTGAGAGTTCCAGAGTTGTTTGATAGAATTGGTACGCATATCTCATTATTTTGCTATTCATTATGGTCTAGCATTTTTGCAATTGGTTTAACTACAAGGGCATGCTCTTTTATTTCACAATAAAGAGAGGTAAATAGTGTGAGTATGTACTAAATCATGCTAAGTTGTGTTCATTATTTATCCGATAGCACATCATTGAGTGACGAGTTCTTTCTTCATAGTAAAAAAAGATGCAAACATATCCAACTTTGAATTTTATTCTCATGAATGCACCTTGTGTGTAGCAAGTGTTTGTTGGGAAATTTGTGGTCTCAGTGGTTTGTGCTTGATGAGAGTAGTTGAAATAAAGTGACATTTGATAAACCCTTGTAGGAAATTTGGAAATGGCTTGGCCATCAACTCTTGACATCTAGCTACAAGAGAAAATGTGAAAGTACATGAGATAAAATGTTGTACTTCAATGGAATATAGTTGTAATCATTGTGGGGCTTTGAAGTTCAGTAGCACAAGTGGTCTTTCAAACCATCAACGTAGTATTGTTTATTTTTCATCCCAAAGGAACTTGGAAAATACATGTAAATGGGTAAAGAATACAAATCCTCAAGCTTTTGAACCAACTCAAGGTTTGTAACAAGAAAACTTGCAACAAGAGGATCAATTTGATTTTGACAGTTTAGTTTCAATTCCAAATGACCCTAATCTTCCACCTTGTGACTGCACATTTCACTTGTGCATTGGATTAGACATTATAAAACCACTATTGGGCTATCAAATAAAGACATCAATTCTTTGTTTGAGAAAGCATTGTTTTACCCATCATTTAAGTTGGAAGATGTGAATGTGAGGTCCCTTGCACAAATTGATCGTTATGAGCAAACAATTTTTAGAACAGAAGACGGTTGGGATCAATATTCCATTCATGTTACATAAGGTGATTATGGAGATCGTGTCATGTACCACAAGGACCCATTGGAAGCACTATCTTCTATGTTTTCATCACCTAGTTGTAAAGAGGACTTTGAAATTGCACCAAGCAATGGTGTTCACCAAGGTGTTTATTATACCCCAAATACTAGCTTGTAGTGGCTACAAATGCAAGTACTTCTTTAGAATTGTATGCACACAAAAAGGTGCATTGAGTTGATTAGGTAATTTGTTAACATGATGCTTTGAGATGACCATAAGCATTAGGGGATGACAAATGTAGAAAGGGCTTAAAGAAAGAGACTTCCCTACATATTTGAAGAAAAATGAGGAAAGGACACCCTAAGTTGCATTGTTGAAGATGAGAATTGAAGTGGCCTTTGAGTGCCTTTCCAAAGAATTAAACTCATTAAACCCATTACCTCCCACTCCTACCCCTGCATCACTAGCCTTAGGTGTGGATATTCCAAAAAACTAACCCTATTGAAAACAACTTTAATAACCAAAGAAAAATAAAAATAAAGTCAAGCAAAATTGTTTTAAAGTGTAAGGAAACAACAAAAGGAAAAGCAAAAAAAAAGGAAAGAAAATACGTGAAGAAGAAAAGATGGATGATTATGTTACCAAAGGAACATCTATAGTGTGAATGTCAAAGGATGGCATGGCACTTAAAAATTTACCAAAGGTCTAAGGGGGCGACAATGTTTTATTTGTGCCAAGTCAAATCCCCATGGAATCAAATGTAGCATCAAAAAACAAACACAATATAGGAAGAAAAAGATCTTGATGCCATCTTGGCCGAATTGAATGGTCCACCTAAAGGAAGAGCAATTGAAGAACTATGATAATTACAAACGAAAGTTGTCATAAGGGAACAAATTGTTGGTTCGGGAAACACAAAAACAATACTCCTACAAATACTCAAGGTAGGAACAAAAAATAACATGCACACATCAAATCCTAATATAATGTATTCACCTAATATAATCATCCTCTAGATGAATGATACTTATAAGTTGAGGGTATATCGATTCCAACATCCCCTTGTACACACAAGAAACACAAGGTATAACAACTTCAAAGATCATATCTTTGGGCTACAACTATAGAGTGTTGATTGCACATTAGTCACTTTAATCATATACATTCAATTTGTGATATAATCATACATGCACACAATTTAAGTTTCTTAATCCTAATCAATTTTCTTGGAGATGAACTACAATATGTTCTATGACTATTCTTTTTGTAAAATTTGTTTATAAACCGATTCAATCATAATTTAACTTTTTGTTTCAGCATTCTTTAAATTGAGTCTATTCTTGCATGCTCCAAAATTAATTCAACCTAAGGTGTTTGTGAACATATTGATAGGTTATTATATTACTTTCTCTTCTACTTTCTTTCTTATAAAATGTCAATCTACTTCAAAATGTTTAATTGCTTTATCATCAAAAACCATGTTATTAAAAGTTTAATGGCATTCTAATTGTCACACATGATGTTGTCCCTCATGTCTAATCCTAGTTTATGCAATGGTTGATGAATCCATATAGCCTCACAACAACAATTTGCTAATGATTGATACTCAAATTCACATGTTGAATGTGAGACTAAATTTTGCTTCCAACAATACCATGAAATGGGTGGAGAGCCAACAAGGAAAGCATAAGTTGTTGTGGAGGTTCAATCATCTTAGTCAAAGGTGTAATCCACATTAGAGAATTCCCGGAACTACATATCTTCCCACTTGTCAAAGAAGATGCCAAGTGACATGTATTTCTAGATGTAACAAAATTTTTAATAGACAACATGAAGATGTTCAAAATGGGGCTCATACATATGTCAAATAACAATGTTGATGACATATTGTAAGTTAGGTTAGGTCTTGGTCAAATAATTGTAATTACCTACCATGCATTGGTAAATCGTAGCATTGATTGTTTTGGTGCTAGTGTCACATCATAGACAAGTGCTCTCATGGATGGGAACATAGGTTGACGTGGAATCAATCATGCGAAATTCATGAAGGAGGTTATTGACATAAAACATTTGATGAAGTAAGAGGCCACACTTGGTGCACTTGAATTCAATACTACGATACTTTCACACAAGGCGTAAGTCAATCATACAAAAGTGTGCCATCAATTAAGACTTGAGGTTGGCTACTCCTTGTTCGTCATTCCCTATGATAAATAAATCATCAACACATAAGATCAAAATGATGAATAGATTGGCAGTTTGATAATAATAGAGGTTAGAGTTGACCAAACACTTGATCGAACTAGCTTGGAGTAAAACAATTGATCCATTATGGAGTACCAAGCACATGGGCTCTATTTGAAATTATACAGTGTAGGGTAATGTCTTAGGACAAAAACATTACCAAAATAAAAAGGCTTGAATGATTTTGTAACCAAACATGTTTTATTGGATATATAATGAATGGACATAATGTCATCTTTCCATTTAGAGATGAAGAATGACAATCAAACCAAGTTACAACCTAAAGAAGCCCTAAATTGAATGGCGAGATCATTCAAGATCAACACTACAAACAAAAATGAATAAATGGAACTAAGACAAGATGAAAAGTAATTCGATGAAACATGTACGTTTTCATCTGAATTGGATGAATAGAATATTTTATAGATAATCCAACCTTACCTTACCTTAAAGATAGGCCTATTTTTCATACCTTAGATTTAACAACTATGATTAATTAATTGTTTAATCCAATGGTTAGAAATTTGTACTACTTTCCACAATCGTGATAATGTAGAAAAAAGGTGCCTTTAGATCATTACTATTTGATATAATATTTAAAGTAATGATTCAGATTTAGTTTGTACAAAATTTTTGGTGATCTTAATTATGTTACTTGACAATTGATATATTTCAAAAAATCAACACTAGTTTATTTTGGTCATTTGATGATTTCTATTTAACAATTGCAACTTTATTTAATTATTTTAGAAAATTTCTTGGTAGTATGCTACAATGCAAATGTCACCAACCATAAACCATTGATGATGGATAGTCTATCAACTTCAACCTACGATGCAAATCCCACTTACTATCATCCTATAATGGACACCCAACGATCATTAATGTACCATTGAGATCCCACCAACTAATATCCTATGGTGAAGATCTCATTGACCTTAAAGATATAACACCCTAAAACAAATAGTTTAGATCCATTAGCATCAATGGTTAAAATTTTAAAACAACGAATGGCCATTTCCATGTATGAAAAGCTATTGGATGAAAACATCATGTTTCATCCAAATTTAGATTAAAAGAATAGCTGAAAACTAACTAGTCATACTTCAACTCATTTGGACAATTAGGATTCACTAAATTTGTCATTTAATAGTCAAAATTTTAAACCTAATTTCAACATGCTAATTGTGGGATCTTGTTAATAGAAAGGCCTACAATGGAAATCCCACCAACCTTCAATCTATGGTTGAGATGTAATCAAGGTTACTGTAAGACAACTTATTAGCGAGTGATGCAATGACCCTTCTTATTGATAATTGATATTAAGGTTTTTCATCCATTGATAATTGAAATGCAAATAATTTTGGATGGTGGGTATATTTCGAGATTTCTACATAAACTAATGCCTAACTACTACATCAAAGGAGTTCATTGTTGTGAAGTTTCGTTGTTTTTTTAATGTTGTGTCGAAGGCATTCTTTCAATTGAGGTTTGTTGATTTTTTGTGTGGTGTTGAAAAAGTTGTGTCAATGTTTTTAGCATTGAAGGTGGTTTTTCTTGCAAAATATATCAATATTTTTCTCTCAACAAAGCCATTGTTGTTTATGAACTATGTGACTTTGTCATGTCAAATGAATCATGGAACTTTCCAAATTTCAAGGCCGTTTTTTTTTTTTGGTTATCATTTGTGCATTTTTTTTTCATTTACATTTGGTTCTTTTTCTTCACTTTCTCTTATTTTTTTAATAATTGTTTTGTTGTTCATTGCATTGTAAGTGTTGATGATCTATAATTATTCTACTACTTTTCAAACTAGTTGTGAATATTTACATGGTTAATGGCTTGTTCTTTTGCTTTTTTTTCCTGTAGTTGATGGTGATGGAGTTCCTTGTCCCCAAATCATTTGTGCACATTTCCTAAAATAAACCAAGAAGCCTACTGCTACATCATTTCTTGGTGCTATAATATTAAGATCACAATTTCTAGTTTAATTCTAAAGAGATGGAGCATGCCAAGTAGTCACATGTGTGTGCAATGTCTATTTTTTTTTCCTTGAAATTCTTGTTATTCTAAAAATGAATCACAATTGTTGTTTGTTTATTTTCTTTTTGCTTTTCAAACCAACTGATGATGAAGAAAAGATGAATTGTGTTTCAAGGATTTGGATGTTCAAGAGTTGGAAAATGTGAAGGCTAGTAGACATTATTGCAATATTCATTCTGAAATTTGGGTTGCCAATGCTTTCAATGCATGGTGAAAGCATAAGGAGTACTTCATTATTGATTGTAGAATTACATGATTTTGAACCAAAGTTACTTGTCAATTATCTTCAAAAAAATTTGCAACAAGTGGTGAAAAAGAATGACAAACTTTATCCCTTTACTAAGTTTTTTTTTTGCTTGTATTTGTTTCATTTTTTGGTTTTTAAATTTGAATTAATTTTTTATATATATGATGATTCTATTTTTGTGGTTAATTTGTAGCATAGTTAATTTATTTTAGGCATTTGGTAAAATGATACAATTGAAAGAGGATGTGCAAGTTGCAAAGATTGGTAAATCAGGTCCAAAATTCAACATATGCATTGAGGATGCCTTTGAGAGAGTGAAATTGGTTGCAAATAAAATCATTAAGAGAAGATATGTGGCTACTAGTCTTGGGATAGGTATTACACAATTAAATGTTCTTTCTTTGTTAGAAGAAAGGGTCATGTTAAATTACAAAAAATGTCAAATCACCTTGCCTCAAGGTGTCAACTTTCGTTTCGAATATTATTGCACACAAAAATTTGTTATTCATGGAACCCAACAATTGAAAAGGGCTAATGATATTGACTTTTCTATGCACAAAGATAGATTTGGTCCGATTTTGAAGTGATGTTTTCTATCTTTTGTCTTTTTGTAAATTTGATTTTTTATTGTTGGTGTTGAAAATTGTTGCTTTTTTTTGTCATTTGTTATGGAAGTTTTTCAATTATCTATCTTTTTTTTTGGGTAGGTATTAGCAAGGTTAGTAAAAAAATTGGAAGTTCAATGTTGATCATTGTGTTGTGAAACACCATGAGCCAACAATAAATTATTACATTACAAAGTCATCAAGATGTCCAAAGTGATAATTTTGCATTGATATGCGTTTGATGATGCACCTTTACTTCATCCATTTTTTCTAACACCCAAGGTCAAATGCTTTAAAATTATAGAACACATTTGGTTCACAAAAAAACTAGTGGGTAGGAACACTCTTGGGAAACTATGTAAAAAGTTGATAGATGATATCCCAACCCTAAAAGGTAAATGAATTACCAATAAGATTGGGCGAGGCATTGTGATTTCAAGAATGTCAAAATCTTTGGTGTTAGTAGAATATGGGATGAAAATTTTAAGTTGTCGCAATACCAAAAGCTATGTAAAATAAATGTACTTTAACACTACAACACACCTTGGGTTTCACAACTAGTTAACAAAATGACTACTATCTTTTTCAACTACAAATGACTATTGTATCAAGTACATTGTTGTAGATTCGAGGGAAAAAATAAATTCCAATTCAATTTGTGTGCCTTTTATGAATTAAATAATAAACATTGTGACTAATGTCATTTGATTTCTATTTTCCAAGATAACCTTTAGTCTTGGATCTAACCTTCTTTTAAAAGTTTGAAAGAAACCTCGATTCTAGTTCAAGGAATTTATTTTTGTTTAATGTTTCACATCTCAAGACTCTCAGTTCTTGATTCTTGAAAAAATAATCCTAGGTGAGTGTAATTCCAAGTTGGATCCAATTCTACCTACCTACACATAACCCAAAACTGATTTAAAATTTTATTAATACTCCACAATCAATAAAAAATGACAGCCTATATCAACTACAAGCCTAACTTTAGGACCAAATTCCATCACTCACAACATAAACAGAAAAGGACCTTACAACCCCACCTTCAGGAACCAAACCCACCTAAACATGCTTTAAGAACTAATGTTTGGTTCTAAGGCTAGAT
>Ga0116227_10015341_pt1 | contig 11368 bp, 9 predicted proteins | sample S1TSphgellanicum_FD_89693 | JGI IMG/M metagenome (GOLD analysis project Ga0116227, IMG submission 89693) | Host-associated microbial communities from peat moss isolated from Minnesota, USA - S1T2_Fb - Sphagnum magellanicum MG | ecosystem: Host-associated > Plants > Peat moss > Unclassified... | reverse complement strand
TTTCAAATTTTGTTTTTTTTTTTTTTTTGTCCCCTCAATAAATTTTTGTCATTTTTCCAACCCACAAAATGCAACTCTTTTTTTTTCTAGTGTAAATTCAACTAAATTTACTTTTTTTGTTGGAAAAATTTACCAAATTTTAGATATGAAAAAAATTATTTAAAAAAGAATCCCCTCATTGCAATGCATTGTTGTACCCATTCAGCAAAAAACAAAAAAAAGTAACATGTATATTCCATTTATTTATAGCAACCCAAACCTCAGCCTATGATTTCAAAAGACAACTTGTTGGAACTCAACATTACGTGGGGGTGACATACTAATTTGGAGTATTTTTGTGTCTATACAAAGAAAAGTTTTGTGCGGCATGTTTTTGTCTTGGAAGTCCTAAACCCTAAACCCTAACCTACACTGGTACCATGGTAAAAACTGTGAATTGTTTTGGGTTGTTTTTTTTATAAAAAAACCGTGGCATATATCCCATCCTTAGATTATATAAATCGGGGTCTCGAAAGTCCAAATTTAACATTTCCTTGGGTTAAATATGACCACTGAAAGGTCTTGTGCAAGAAGGTGAAGGTATCCAGTGTATGTTGTTGGCACTGGAACCTTTGAGGGTAAAAAATGGCAAAGTACTCCAAAAAGGGGCTTCTGGGGCCCAGTTTTGCTGAAACTGAGGATGAAATGAGAAATCAGGGTGAAAAGAGCATATACGAGAAAAAAAAAGAGGGGGCGGGATGAGGGGGTGGGGGGAGAAACCAAACTAATTAATCATTTGGAAGTTGAATTTTTTTTTAAAAAAAAAGCTTTCACTTGTGGATCAACAAATGATGTAATAATAAATATTAATAATATTTTGTATCATTAGATGATTAAATAAAATAGATGTTAATAATGTTTTGTCTCAAAATTTTTTGATCCCAACCATAAGGTTAAATAAAGTTCAAAATTGACAATTTAATTCAAAACTACCTAAATACAAATGACCAAAAAATTTGCCCATCAAGTGTCACAAAAAGTTTTGCCATCAAGTGTCACAAAAAAGTATGCCATCAAGTGTCATAAAAATGTCTCTCTTTAACCCCTTTTTAGGATGCCTCTTTTTTTGAAGGTGGACACAAATTTGACCCCACGACCACTTGCAAGATGTGCAATGAAACTAGCTATCGGGCTAGCTTCATGCTTACCATTTGTAACTTATGCATGGAACGCAGGCCTCCTTATCATCATCACAGAGGAACAATCCATCGAGTTGATATTTGGGTATATGAAAGAGCATCCAGAGGAGAGATCGTGGCTGAAAGTTAGGGCAATTGGGCCCCAACCAAGTTTTTGTCATTCAAAAGGTTCCTACCTACGGTGGTGATGGTGGTGGTGGTGTACCCGCTTCCTTCGTTCAATCATACGCAACCTTTCCTTTGAAAAAACATAAACTAAAAATGCAAGTGAGAGAACACCACCACCAGTACGTGATACATGAAACTATTTGAGAACTCCTATTAAAGCAGCCCTAAACCCTAAACCCTACTATTGTAGATTGCACAACTTTTTTTTTTATAGGCATTGTAAAAGAAGTGCTCTTCCTAGGCAACCTAGATATTGCTGGAAGAGAGGTTTTTAGGGGTGTCCCAAAGGCTCATTGAAAAATAGCTCAAATAAAAACTAAAATGGCATTACAACAGAGTTTTTTTCCACCCATCCATTGTATATATATTTGTAATCTATATGAAAAATAATAAAAGAACTTAATTGGATTTGGCGAACTTGACCCAGAACTCTTGAACTCCAAACAAGACCCAAAACTGTATTAATCAATGAAAAGGGAGATCATATCCTCCTAATCAAGTTTCTACCTGGTGCAACCCTATAGAGCCTCTGCATCTATCTAAGCTCTAGTAGATGAATTTGAGTCATTCTTTGAGATAAAATGATAAAATCCCATTGACTCGGTTTCAATCATATTTTTGAAGTTCAAATTTTGGTGAAGATTCACCGAAAGAACAAAACACCATGTGCTGGAACTCATTTTGTTCAATGTCATGTGGGATAAAAACACCGATAATCAGTAACAATTATGGTATGCAACATGACATGATATGATCCAAAAAACAGACTTAAATTTAAAACAAACAAACAAATAAAGAAAGGGGAAAACACCCGGCAAGGGAACAAGAGAAGGAAATGAAAGGACTGAATGAAGTCCAATCAAAAGACCACACCCGAAAGCACAGAAATAAGCTCTTTGATAAAATTTTAGGTAGGGAGGGATCAAAAAGTGCTACAGTATCCATCTCTTCTATTTTAGTTTAGGCACAACAAACACCTCACACACACTAGAAAATGAACTCAGGAACTTTGGGAACATGAGTGGCACAAGCTTGCACTTTGGTGCACACTAAGAACCTTGGGAATATTGATGAGAACGAACTTTGGGAAATTTGTTTTGTGAAGTAGAAAGGAACTCACGACATTCTTCGTATCTTGGAGAGGAAGGGGGGGTCCCTCCACAAGGCAAAAACAAGGTTTTTAGTGTTGTGGTTGTTGTGACAACAACAAAGGGTGAGTGAGGAAATGAAGTTTGGTTGTCCCTCCATGCCTCCTCACACAGCCACGTGCAGCAGCATAATCCTTCCCCACATAACAACTTGATGAAGGTGAAGGTGACAACTATTTCGACGCGCTTCTTGTGAATTTGTCCTCCCTCTTGCATAACATGCTTCAGCACCCAGGTAGTGGGGATGTTCGCAATCTTCATCATCGTAGTCGGGGTCAGGGAATATTTTGAGAACCCCGACTGGCTGGTAATTGAGGATAGGAATCCTGTGAGAGATTGTGGAGGAATTTTGTGTTGCGGAAGTTGGGTGGAAGCAAGTAAGTCTACTCATGGGGAGAAGAAAGATTTTGTGATCGTTGGGCTGTCTGTCTGTGGGTGGCGGCTCATGGGTTGTTGCAATGATTGATTGATTGATTGTTTGTTTGTTGCGGTGTGGGAGTTTGTTGATTAAAAGTAGGGGACGGTGGAGAATTAGGAGGATGGAGAATAGTAGTATGGAAGTAGTATGCGGGGCTCATATGGAGGGTTGGTTATATCTCATACAAACAACAAGGCTTATGATGACACAACCCAGGCAGCGGTATTTCATGCTTGTGGGGAGCCGTGCTCTATATTACAAAGAGAAACCAGCTCATCGTGATGAGGTACAATTCACAGAGAACCTTTAAGAGAACCTGAGTAGAGATAGCAGTTACCTTTTAAGGTTCATTCGAATCCTCAAAGATAGAACGATTCTTGAGCATACGTGGTGGTAGTGTTTGCTACAAAGATGAACTGTGTGCAGTGACAAGTCATAATTCACGTCCTCGTCCCCCCCTGCAAATTCTTTTAGTGCCCGTGATACTCATATATATCTTTCATCTGCATCTTGAAGACAGATGGATCTTGCCAAATATTATGTTTTTGATTTGTTGACAGGCACCAATCAAGAGTGGCCTCATCGACCCATGCACCCGGGTGAAAGACCATGGGCGTGAAAGCTTTCATGGCCTAGTAAGGATTTTAATGCACGAGACCCCCCGCCTTTTTTTTTCCCCCTAGACGAGTGCTACTTATTTGCATTTTTGATGCAATCATGAACATCTTCATTGGGGATGGTAGGTGAAGGATTTTAGAGCGAATTGCAACTGAACTTTTTGAGCTTTTGGGTGTGCATCCAGGTGCTATTCACGTTCATAATCTACGACTCGTATAACAATAGTGACAAATTGAGGGTAAGCAGCTTTAGGTGGAGGAGCTTTGGACTCCAAACACTGGTTTCAACTAAGAGGTTTTGTAGCCTTTAGAGGATTATCTGAGTATGCGACAACAATTCCTTGCACAATTTTTGAATAACTGCTGGAGAGCACTCTATACTTCTCTTCTGTGACCAGCAACTTAGTGTTGTGAAAGGGGCTTGTAAAATCTGTGTGGCAGTTTGGAGCAAGAAGCCCAGAGGAAGCTGCAAAATGGATACAAGCATTCAAGGATGCTGCAGATCATGTACTGTTCATTATTCTCATCAGACTTCCAAAAGTCACAAAGCTGCTGCAGGCCCAATTCTCTAGAATCAAAGTTCTTCTGTTATCTTTAGAGAAGAGTGTAAAATCAAGTTTGTAACTTTCTCCAATCTGACACAGTAGTCAGAGACATGCAAAGGATAATCTTGGGACTTTCTGTGTCCCGGGTGCAGGCCCAGCCACCAGGAAATGATATATCATTTGTTCCTTCGGGCGGCAGACGGCGCATTCCATTCAGGTACATTTTTGTCATGTGGCCACAATACTTCCAACCAGGAAACTGGAAGTATCAAGGGAGTACGTAATGTCAGAAATTAAGGGAGGTCAGGAATTGGAGGTTGGAGAGAGGCTGGTAATACACTCCAAAGTAGTGGTCGAGAATTCAGACCTTGTGCTGTTTCAGGCTTGCTGGAATGCGAGGGAGTGGACTAGTGCGGGAGACATCTGGTGGCAAAGACCATTTCTACCATGAGGATTCCACCACCCTTGCAGGTATGCTTTGGTTACTGACCTCCAGCAACTTTGCCTGATATCTAATAGAGTAGATAATTTGAGGGTGGACAAGTGGAAGATGTTGTATAGAAATGTCATCAGTGCAGGATTCATTGTGGAAAAGGTACATTTGAACCTTGAATAGTGATAGGTTGCCTGGCAGTAGTGATGAGTTGCCTGATGTTGTCTGGCAGATTTTGCAGATTGGACTGGATCTCTGCCATCAAAAGATGCGTCACCAGATGTGATAGCAGACTCACCATGGCAGATTTTTGGATGTAAAAATGGTGTGTAGATGGGTGTTTGAATCTCATTTTGTTATTGCACAATTGTTAAAGGCAGCCAAGTTTGAATGTCACCTGTTGTTCTCTTCATATTATAAGCAGTATTATGCTTTGGTATTCTGCTCACTCGATGTGGGATACTTATTGAGTCCCACCAAGAGTTTGTACTTTTTCAAGTACTCAGTGAGAGCTTGGTCTGTCTCCTCCCTACAGGGTTACGATTGTTTAGAGAAACCAATGATCAACAGGGACTATCAAGCAAGGTAAATCATTGATGTACAGCTTCAAAATGTGTCTTTTTTCATGCTGCCATTCAAGAGTTGTGATTTCCCAAATATTAAATTGTGGACAGGATCTCAATCTGAGAATGTTAAAGTTTATGAGAAATATGTTAGAAATTTCATTCAATTGGATGCAGACCCAATGCGAGGATTCAGCAGCTCTGATGGCTGTCGGTGTGGTGCATGCCACTTGTGAATCTGTGTTTGCCACAGTTATGGCCTTGGGTCCATCACGTGCAGAGTAAGTCATCATGTAAACAGATGTCTTTTGCACTATTTCTAAGCGTTTTTATGGGGACTGAAAATCTATCCTGACATATGCAGGGTCTTAGGGTTTCTTGATCTGCCTTTCATTTTGGGAAGACTTTGTGAATGGCTGCCATACATGTGAATGCTAAGCAGTCATTGTGGCATGCAGGTGGGACTTCTGCTTTCTAAGGGGGAGGGTCATAGAGCATATTGATGGTCATTCTGATGTTATCCATAAGCAATTTAACAGATACTGGACCCCTTGGTGTGTGTTTTTCCATCCCATATGCAGTACTATGTAAGCTTGAAGCTCCTTATTTTTTGTGTACTTCCAGAGGTAGCAGGTTGGAATTCACCACTGTTCAACCATTCCCTAACCTCTTCAGAATGAAATTGTAGGCAAAAAAGCCATCATTGAGTACATCCTATAGATGTTAGTGTCTCATATTTTGATGAAAGAGTTTTTGCAGGCGCATGAAGCCAAGGGATTTGGTGATACATCGCTACTGGCGCCGTGAAGATGATGGCTCCTATGGTATTCTTATTGAATTTTTTACACATACCTTATCAAGTCTCTGGGAAGCTTCATTTCCTCTGAATGCAGACCACATTGCGATAGATATGTTATCTCCCTAGTCAAACCATTGAAATAAAAAAGATTCATGGTTAAGGCATCCAGAAACTTGACCAACTCCCAGATGGATATAAGCAGTTCTTAGCATGCTGGAAAAATTCTGCCTCTTTTGCATAGAGCTCAATGTGCACTTTTGCAGTGATACTATACAGGTCAGTCACTCATCAAAAATGTCCTCCACGGCAAAAATTTGTGAGAGCCTGGCTCAAGAGTGAGTTCCTCATCTCTGTTAGTACATAGGTGACACAAGATGGGGTATTTCTATGATGAAATTCTCATGTATGAAGCTTGAGGAAGTAATGCTCAATACTTCACTCCTAGTGGAAAGTGCCATATCCAGATGAAAACCGACCTTCTGAATCCCTCTGGTTGGTGCCTTGTGTATATATAATACCTGTGCATGTTCCAGAACTTGTTCTTCTGTTCCTTATTCTCCTGGATTTTCCTCTTGCTGGCATACAATGGGATGGTACTGTGATGCTAGACTTTGGCAATTTTCACTGTGGACATGGCTTGAAACTTCTGACTTATTTTTTTTTTTAGGCAACATGGTTCTTACACACTGAACTAGTGTCCTTGTGGTGCACAGGTGGAGGATATGTGATATCACCATTGCTTCCACAAGGTGGTAATGTCCAACGTTGCCTTGTGAAACATGTGCTGACTGTGGACTGGAAACACTGGAACACATGCTGGAGTCCAGCATGTGACAAGGACATCACTCTCCATGTGTTAGAGCGCGTTGCATGTTGGTTTTGGAACATAACCTTGCACCAATAGGTCCTCTTGTATTCACAATGGAAAATAGTTTGGGGTGACATTCTTGTTCTATGTTCATTAAGCCCCTTGAACAGCTCAGTGTCTACCAGTTGTTGTAAGGCATGGAGATAGGTGGCTGGAAGGAGTCCACTATATCTATTTCAATTTCTGGAGTGTCAGAAGTGATACTGAATTTCCTCTTGTTATTGTTTGTTGCAGCAATCCGAGAAATGTACAAGGTGAAGCCAGCTGACTATAAGCCAATTCCCACTCTAGTGGAAACTGAGAGATGGAAAGTGAAGGGAGGAAAGGCATCACATGAAGATGGGCAATTTGATGCAAACAAAGGCAAACAACATGGCAATGCATTGAGAGATGACCATGTTGAACCTAAAGTGAGCACATTTCTCAAGCTGGCAGATGATGAGTTTTACGATGTCCCAGAGGACTCTTCATGGGAGCAAGACCATGATCCAGAGCTGGAAAGTCAGAATGTGCAGAGTGAGTCAGAGGGAACCTCAGATGAAGACAAGGTGTCTGCTTCTCAGACCATCCTGCATTGTTCCTTTTGTGCTTTGCAGGATGTCGAACATGAGTCATTATTCTATAATAGGAATATTCTTTTAAGAGTTGGTTCTTTCCTTTTATTGAGGTTTGGGTATCTAATTGATGTCATTGGAGGTATCCCTGCTGACTATCTGTAGCAATTCAACCAGGTTGCTGACCTCTAATTCTGGAGCTAGTTTTGATAAATTTAATGGTGCATTGCAGTCTGGAGGTCTTTCCAAGTTCTCTGCTGCAGCAACAATTGTTAAGCGCTTGCAAGCTGCAGGTGGGTAATTACCATTAGTTTGCCTGCAACTTGTCTATTGGAAGAGAGGGCACATGACAGTAGAACAATCTCACCAGAAGCACCATAAGCTAGTCTCTCAAGGACTGGTTTCAATGTCTGCTTCACCTTAAAACTGATTCTTGTCTTTGGCAGCTCAAAAGCGAACCCAACATGGGCCGGATGAAGATGTTATAGACTCTTTGTTCAAAGAAGGGTCACTACCAAAGTGCTCGATTCTCAATACAACCAGTTGTGTGTCCAATGCTGATGCCAGTACTTTCCTCATTCGTGGCAAGCAGTACTTAAGAGATCACAAAAAGGTAGGTTGTCTTCATAGCCATGGTGATATTCATTCTTTTTCCTAGTCCCTTGGTTGAACCCCATTCTCACAAGTGAAGGATGGTGATTGTGCGGACAAAGGTGGTGGCCAAAGAACCTATCATGCAATTTGTAGCAGCAGATTGGCTTAAGTCTGGCAAACGTGAAGATCACCTTGCAAGTCGCACCTCAAACCTTGTTCAACGGTTCTGTGCAAAGCAGGTACAGTTTCCATCCTGTTTGCATGGGTCCTCACAAAAACATTTCCTTTGTACCAATACCTATTATTTTGAGGTGAGAACATTCTGCAACTGAGAGGATGCTTACATGGCTTGCTTGCACTTTGGTTGTCAACATCATCATGAATTTGTTGGTATTGAGTGCAAGGATTTGTTCTGGAAATGCAGAGGATGGATGGCAAACTGGAGGACCCATTTTTCTTCATTGTCAACTTACAAGTGAGCCTTGCTACTGTGTTTCTAGATAGAAGAAACCAAGATATATGTTTTCCATGTGAAAAAAAATGACCATTCACTTATTATTTCATCTAAAAGTCAAGTGTACATGAAGAGATATGGTAGGATGATACAGATAATGTGAAAGTAGCTTTTGTCCATCTACAGAATGAATACTTCAACCTCAGGGGGAGAATAGGGTTATGTGTCGGGGACCCATATAGTGAAACTTTGTCATATTTGCATGTCTTCCATTTGTACCTCCAAAATTGTCTATGTTGGGCTGATCCAAATAATGTGAAGGCATGATGAGGTAAGTGATTGACTGTCTTTCATGGATGTAGGTTCCAGGAACAACATGCTACTCACTAGTTCTTTACTATATGAGCACTTGCCCCTTATCAGACTCACCACTACTTGAGAATTTTGTGAATGGAGATAACCGATACCGTAATTCCCGTTTCAAGCTTATCCCAAACATTGCTAAGGTTAGTGACCCCTAAAGATGGCATTATTCTCCTGATTGTGGATGATATGATAATTCATATAGTCAGGCTTTTCTTACAGGATTGCTACCACATGTTCTTCCAAGTGGAGTTATGTTGCAGACATATGATGTAAGGCTTTACTTATTAGCTATGATTCCTCTTGAAAGAATTCTCACTATGTGCATGTGGTGGCACACATATCCAGGGATCATGGATTGTGAAGCAAAGTGTTGGAAAGACAGCTTGTTTAATTGGGGAAGCATTGGAGATCAGTTATTACAATGGTAAAAACTACCTTGAGGTATGCATCACACCATTTTCTGTACAGCTAAATTGAAAACATAACAGAGATTCCAGAAATCACATCTCAGGACATTTTAATGAGTTTTGGCCAAAAGTAGGGGTAGCCATGGTTTGAATTGTGTAGTGATGCTTATGTTATGTACTATTCGTTTTGCCATTTGATGTAGTAAACAGAAACTGAACTGAAAGATGTTTGCAAATGGCAATCAGCTTGCAGCTTGCAGCTTGCAATGATCATATAATCATATGGAAATGTTGATTATGCAGCTGGATGTGGACATTGGGTCATCTTCTGTAGCAAGAGGTGTGGTAAATCTGGTGGTTGGATACCTCAGCAAGCTGGTCATAGAGCTTGCTTTCCTCATTCAGGTAAGCTGGCATGGTTCCTGTGTTGAAGTTTTGTTTCAGACCTTCAAACCTTGTTGATCACAAATACCCACATCTTCAATAGTTCTGTCCAAGGCTGATTTGCAATATGTGTAATTAGATATGGGTGATCTCTTTCACTCCGCTATTATCCATCCATCCCAGTAAGATTTTCAGTCTAGCATGCTTAACTTTGGGGTTCACATGCAATTCTATGTGTTGACCATAAGTAGGCTTCACATCACACACAGTCCATGCATACAACAAGATTACAACCCTGAAACCTTGATATAGTGTGTTCTAGTAAAATTCAACATTGAAAACAAATGCCTAACAAGGCAGCTTCTTGAATGTCACAAAATGGAATTTAGATCTGCCCATGCTACTTTAGAGGCTCAACTTGGATCAAAGAATCCATTGGCTGAACATGGCTTGAAGGTGGGATTCAATCTTCATCTTAAGTGGGAGGATGTGGAAGCATGGGACCAGTGTTTATTATGAGGATTGACTACTGTCCATCATGCTGCAATGACCGTTTCCTTTATACATGAGTTCCCTTATAACGTAAGTTGTTTCTCTAATCTTAGTTGGATTGGTGGATATGTGGACACAGGCCAATACTGAGGAAGAACTTCCAGAGTATCTTCTTGGGACCTGCAGGCTTATAAATCTTGATGTTGCTAAAGCCGTCCCTACACGTCCTGGATGAATGTGAGCTCTTGTCATGCAGGCTTAACCTTCTTAACCTCATAAGGTTATTTTGTTAGGCGTACTGGTACTCTATTTACTAGACTTATGAACAGAGACCAATTCAGAGGAAGGACCACTGTTAAGGGAGTAAGTAACATCAGGGACTTCAACCACTAGAGTTGAGGATTACTCTAAAGGGAAACCACCCAAGATTGTGGTGAGACCCATAAGCCCATTTACCAAACACATACAACCATTTTTTTGGTGCCAAGATGAGCATGGCAAGAATCTAGAATTTTGTAGCATATTGTAATGTTGTTGTCTCTTGCATCAAGTGGTGAAGAGAACAGACAACAAATTTAATCGAACTATGCAGTTTTTGCAAAGGTACATCTTAAGTACTTAGGCATGTAAAACAGCTTCATTAAATGTGAATGAAATTGCAAATGTTCAATTCAGAAGTTGGAGTCTCAATAGTTGGAATTTCCCCAACACAATCGTTTGTTTGTCGTGTGTGTGATACTAAGTCCAATCTCTGGAGTTGCCTTGATAGCTTTTCAAATAGTTGCATGGGTCAATGGCATCTCTCCTTTGGGGAACATAACAGAATTCGTGTATATATTTTGACTTTGTAACAAATCAAAGATCAAGTAGAATCATGACTATTATGGTAGTATAACTTGCAAGACTCTAGGTTGTGCATGATCACATAAGGTTATTTTTGACATAATGGCCTTTAGGTTCAATTGCTCATTTCATAAAGCATTGGCACTTTTTTTCCTTTGTCTTTTCAGGTCGCTCCCCAACCTGAATCTTATATATTAATTCACTACGTCTGTCAGTGTGTTTGTCTGTAAAACCTGATCTCCCCAACAACATGACAGTTATTACCACTACTTTCTAGGGCAGTTAATTGTGGTAAATAATTAAAAAAAAGAACTTTTTACCTGTCTGTTTGTAAAACCTGATCTCCCCAACAACATGACAGTTATTACCACTATTTTTTAGGGCAGTTAATTATGGTAAATAAAAAATAAAAAATATACCGTGGCATTTAAAGTTTTATTTGACCTTGGTTACAACAGTAATAATATAATGAAAGTAAATAAAGTAAATGAATTGTTACGTAAGCAAAGGCAAGTAAGTAATTACGTAAGTAAAAGG
>Ga0116227_10015340_pt1 | contig 11369 bp, 6 predicted proteins | sample S1TSphgellanicum_FD_89693 | JGI IMG/M metagenome (GOLD analysis project Ga0116227, IMG submission 89693) | Host-associated microbial communities from peat moss isolated from Minnesota, USA - S1T2_Fb - Sphagnum magellanicum MG | ecosystem: Host-associated > Plants > Peat moss > Unclassified... | reverse complement strand
GCAAATTGTTGATTTTTTTCACAATTTAGGGTTTGGAAGTTTTTTCAGATGTTCTTATGGGGTGTAAAGTTCTATTTGTCTTGTTACATTGTAGGTCAAATTTGCATAAATAAATTTTTTTGGTGTAAAGATATTTATACATGTGTGGATTATAGAGGCATTGATCATGTTGCTATAAAATCATTTTGTAGTTTTTGTAGTTTAAAGTTTAAAAAATCATGCAAATGTTTTAAAATTGTTGTTATGGGGGGCATACCTATTTTCTTTAATATTATTTCAAGTCAAATTTGTAAAAGTGGCCATTTTGGTATAAGAAAATTTATGTTTATGTGAATTATACACATTATTTGTTAATAATTATAACATTAGGATGTGTGAATTGAAATAACATGGTTTTAATAATAGAATGGTTATCAAAACACATGGATTGTTACATTCCATTGCAAACATATTTTTTCAATAGAAAGGATATTTTCCTTTTTCAACCCAAAGGTGTTCAATCAAATCATTATAAAACTTGAAATGAAAATTCAAGTTCTTGATCTTTTTAGTACCTTGAAGTAAAGCCTCAAATGTTAGCTCTGCTTCACATCCATAACTACAAATGGGTTACCAATGGTTATAAATTTTTCCCTAACTCATCTTCAATTAACATATTATGCAAGATGACACAAATGTGCATAATGTTTGTCATGGTATTCAAATCCCATTGCATGCGATGGTTGGCAACAATGACCCATTGCGATTGCAAAACACCAAAAACATGTTTGATATCCTTGCAAATAACCTTTTACATCATGGCAAAATGTTGGCACTTATATCTTGTGGGTCATGGGTAGTTTGTACAAAATAAACCCACTTAGGATAAATGTTGTCAACCAACAAATAATCTAAGTAAATGGTACCATTCAAAACAAAATGAATGTTGTTTCTAGTAGCATGTTACATATTGTAAATGAGTGGTCACTTATCAAGGACATTGATGTCATTGTTGGAACCTAACATGTTAAAATATGCTTGTCATATCCACAATGATTAATGAATGATTACCTCCAAAATGATGTTCTTGTTGTCATCTTTATCTTGGTACTAACCTTGCCAACCTACAAGAATTTTTTTCCACTTTCAATGCATGTAATTGATAGAAGGAAACATATTAGAGCACCTTCTAAAAACATTAGTGTCCATTTGCTTTTGGAAATCAACTTTTGTAGGTTGCTTTTAGTACATAAATTAGAAACAAGATTATACTATAGTAATCAAAACCATTTCATAGACTCCATGGCGATGCTAACACCCAATTAAACATATTCATCTATCACATGAAATGCCACTCTATATGCAAGCATATGAAATGTAATAGTGCATTTTTGAATGTTTAATAAACTCATTAGGTTTGTAGCATTGGGCTTCTACCAAAATATGGATGGTAAGTAACAATTGCATTCATAATCGTCATGAAAAAAGACTTATTCATCCTAAAGTGGTGTCAAAAAAATCAATCATTGTAGATTGGATAATCACAAAAATAATCTTGCATTATTTTGTCATGCCCACCAATTTTATTTCTTTTGACACTATGTAATCTACAAATTGTGGAACTACCTCACTTTGGAACAAGTTTTTACTCATTTATATCACTTCACATTTGCTTAAGAAATGAATACATCAACAATTCATCATCAACATCTTCAACATACAAATGGCTTATGATTTGATCGATTAGAGTGGCCCTCCAAGCATCTAACATAGCTTTTAAAATATTCTTACAATTCTTGGTCAAATTATATGAATGAAATGTAATTAAATTATGTTTGAAAGGAGGTGCTTGTTGGCTATGGCAAACAAGGGGTACCATCCACAATGTTGAAGAGGTTTGGGGCATGAATTGTGTATCAACCGGGTTGGAAATGAACCAAATAGGGCCCACTAAATAAGGATGCGTGGGGTGTGAGGTTATCTGTTTCTTAAAGCATTTCCAAGTAAATCACAAAATAGTTTAGTTGCATCCACAAATAGGCAATTATTTTGGTGATGGAGTGTGATTTTTGTGGGCCATTGCTAATCATGTTCTAAACTAAATCACTTTATTATTATACCCAAAAAAAATGCATTTAAGACTATTATAATTTAACTTTTTTTGAAAAAGTTTTTAGGTATGTATATTGATATGAAAATCCCAACCAAAAATGGGAAGATGTGATGTATGTGTCTAACATTTAGGTTGGTTCCATGCCACAATTTATACAAACCCTTTTGTAATATTAATTTTGTAAGAAAATAATTTTGTAGTTTTCTACATTGCCTCCCCTCATAGAGAATTTGCGGTATTAAAATGTTTGATCATGTTGTACATGCATTTTTTACCACATGTAATCCGTGTACATAAATGTTTTTTTTTGGGTTGAAGATTTTCTAAGTTGTATTGTTGGTAATTTGATTATGAGAATAAGACTAAATGAATTATACAAACTTTGTCTTGAGCGTATTTCTTCTTGTAACTTAGTAATCATTTTGGACGTTGTTTTTGGAGGTTATAAATAGGATTTTTGAGGTCATTTAACTTGGAACCTTGACCAAAATATGGCTTGAACATTTGTTTGAAATCAAGGCAAAAAATCTTAACAATCTAACATTTACAATGACTTTAAATTGCTTACACTAATGGAAGGCAAATAATATCCAATTTGTTAATGGAAAAACTCATAACTTTAATCAAAATTCTTTTTTTTCCATGCATTAGGAACAATTGGTAGATTTGAAAACAATTTGCTTCTTGATATTTCAAATATTGTCTTGTTGCCTAAATCATCATTTATTTTATGAACATGAATGATATTGAAACAATTACCCTTAGTTTTACTATTATTGCTAATGAGGTTTCAAATGAAAAATATTTTTCATTAAAAATGATACAAATTGAATACTTGGAAAAAAATTCAATGTTGTTGAACAAAATCAAATGTAGTGGAAAAACCACCTCATGGCTCTTGTGCAACAAAAGGAGATCTAGTCCTGATCCGCTCACATTTGATAAATGATCATTAGTTGCTCAAAAAAATATCCTTAGGTTGGTTATCATGATGCCTTATGGTAAGATCCTACTTGGTTCTAATGGTCATCCCTATGGTAATGGAACATTTTTTGTGATCGAGCATTGAAAAATGGAAAATAATTGACGTCCTTTTTATTATATTTATTTGCAAAACCCCTTGTTCCACCATTTTCCAATATGTAATTAAAATATAAAAAAAAAGTTACATTCCCCCATGTTTGCCACATATGTTTAGACATGGGCATTGATAGGTTGATGTTGGGAAATAATCACATTCATATTGTGAGTTCAAAACATTCAACTTGACAACTCTATATGGTAATAACAAAGTTGTTGAGATTTTAGTTGAGTTCCTTAATGTAATGCAATCAAGTTCCATTTGTGATAAGGCAATATCCTATTTGAAATTGTCACAAATGGCCTTTTAAAAAAAAAACTAAAAGTATGGATAATAATTGGTTGTTAAAAATATTATAAGCATAGTTGATATTGCTTTTAGATTGATATGTTAGTTTTTGTTAAATACAACATCTAAAATGTCGTCTATATTGACAATCTATTCAAGATCTTTGACATCATGTTATAAAATAATGTATAGTGCTTTACGTGCTTCTTTAAGTTTTGTTAAACGTTTATTGGGATCAAGATTGTTGTTTTACAACAAATGGGTCTGATCACAAATTGTCAATGTCCTTAAAGTAAAAGGGGGGCTTTCACCATCATTCATCATGTCACGTTGATTGGAGTTGAGGTCCATGTTTTGCAAGAAGTTATGGAGAACCTTCTATTTTACGTAGGTTTGAACTATTGTAATAGGTGCATTTAAATACTTAGTGTATTTACGAACTTTGAACTTCGACAACTATGTAGGTCCTTGTGTATTTAGTTGGTTAGCCCAACCCATAACCAATTTTATTAAGGCAAGCATTAATCCAACCTTTAAATCAAGACTACAAACACCAACAATTCACACATACAATTTATTACAATCATAGATTGATCAATCAAAAAAATTCTTATGGAATTGTGTTAATGCATAACCTAGTTCCCAACAAGAATGTTTAGACCCTACAAAGATAATTGGACCATCTATCGCACATGTCTTAGTTCAAGGAAAGAAAGTGGGTAAAACCAAGCTAATAGGAGTCAATTTTGGCGTAACTAGTCTTGGTTTTGATGTTCATAAGTCTCATACACTAAGTTTATGTTGAAAGTATATGTTGTATTTATGTGAATCCATTTCTAATATGTTAATTTAACATTTAGTAAAATTTGAAAGTAATCTAATAAATATAAATTTTCTTTTAGCACATTTAAAAGCCCGTAACCAAGGCTTTTCAACATAGTGAAATAGTGTAAAAACATTATTTAAACACCGTTGTTTAACACTAGTTCAAAACATTTCATCTAATCATGTGTTGTCACATCATCTTTTTAGGATTAGTCATAGTGATTTAGGAGGTTGTTATTGGTTCCTATTAGTCCATTTTTACCCATGTCCATTTTTAAATTTTTGATTGTTCCAATCAACAAATTTTTTTTATAATAACAATTATAAAAATTGAATATTGCACAATTTTATTTTCTCACAAGAAACCCTCTAATAGGTTTAAACAAAACTATTAGAATATTTTGTTTACATAATAACCAAATATTATATCAAAAAATAACACAAATCATCTCTTTAACAAAACTAAAATAAAAATGTATGATTTATTTGAAACTAAAAATGACCACCAATATGTTAAGAAAAACCCCAATGAATTATGCATAATTTAACATATTTACACATAAATATCATGGTTTTATGTACCATGGTCCTTCTTGATCAAATTGTGTTTTGTTGTATTTAAAAAATAATCTCAACCAACATGCATACAAAATGTTTTTGCTTATAAATGATAAATTTTTATTGTGATTTGCAAGTAGATCATGCAAACAAAACTAAAGGAGACATTTCATCTGAAAATAATTTAGAAAGATCCATCACATGGGTCATTTATTTTTGTTCGGTAAAAATCGTTTTTTGTTTGAGTCATTTACAATTAGTATCCACCTAGCCTCATCCCATCCCACCAACACCACAAATTTCAAATTAATGGAAAAATGAGGGATATTAGGCTTTGGATGCAAAACTAATTTGTTATCAATGGCATGTTTTTGAACAATCTAAACATTATTTCACCACACATTGAATAACATGAATTCAACCATGTTTTTTTCATAGTGTTATCATTGTTATTGTTTTTCTTCATTTGAAACTTATGACCTTTTTGGCAAGTTGTTGTGACCATTGTCACCTTTCAATCAATTTACTCTTTTGACTCATTGAAAGATTTTGTAACAATAAGAGTGTTGCACTTGGGTGGGGTTGTTGACTTCTTGTTGGTGTCCATCAAATCAAACCATATGGGCATATTTTAAGCAACAATGAACAATAGGTAAACAAAACGATGCTTGCTTTGGATACTTGAGGTTGAACAACTTTAAGGATTTATCAAAACATTGTTAAGAAATGTGTTAGATTCATTTGAAGAAAAAATTGATTGATAGCAACCCATGAGCTTTGCCACATCATGTTTTTTATTGTTGCCACTTTGTTTGTAAGTTGAGAGCAAATTGCTCTAGTAGACCCCTCCTCCAACAATCTTGCACTTTGAATGATGATCCACCATGCACTCCCAAAATATAGTGGATGGTTGCCCATTGCCACACATCAAGTCTTGCAATACAACAAGAAGACTTCACACCAATTGGACATCATTTTTCATATAAACAAAAAAATCTTCCCTTTAGTTTGCCTCACTACAACTATTTGGATTCCTTCAAGTATTGCCATCATTGCATGGACCCACACTTGTGGAGCCTTTCATATGGTATGAGTCCCAAATATTGCACCTTGTTATGGTATGTGCCTAATTCTTATTGGGGTTAGAGTCTTATATGTTGTTGGTGACCCACCATGGCATGGTTGAATTAGATTGTAGTGCCTTGCAAAACCTTTAAAAAACAATTATATAATGTTTTTAGAGTTGGTCTTAATGTAGGATTAGGGTTCTTGACATCACACCCATAAGAACACCATAAAGTCCTTGGGAATGTCCTAAGATCCATGGGCTCATGAGTCCAACCATCATTCTAAGGCATAAGTCTTCTTTTAAATTACATAATATTTTGTATGGTTCTTTTAGGCATGAAAGCAAAAGGTGAGCTATATATCAAGACAATGACAAGAATAAATTTTAAAAATTTAGCAAAATCTTAAGCTTGAGCTACCATGTGCCCTTAAATGATCTTTCGCATGAAAAGAGTGCTAGAAATAAAGACCATATTTCAGTTTTTTTAATAGAAAAATAAAATTTCTGAAGAAGTTTGTTATTATTATTGCATATCAAAGGACTCAACCATTACAATTGAAAACCCAAAGATAATTACCAAGTAAGAAAACACAAATGAAAATGAAAAAAAAACCTATTAGTCTCAAATATCAAAACCATGGGGAAAAAAACCTCAATGAAGAAATAAACATATTTTTAGATTTATAAGTGGTAGAAAGAAAGAAAGAAAGAAAATAAATAAACATAACTAAAAAAAAAAAAGATCCAGGAGGGGGTCTGCCTTCCTTGCTGGCTCATCCCTCCACCTCCTCTAACTAAAACCTCCATCATGGGTGGAAGTGGCACCTTACGCAAGTAGAACAAAACTACCCCTATATTTAATTAGGGTCATCTATATCACACCAAAACTAACTACCCTACCTACAATTGATGATCAACACTTCTTTGCTAAATATTTATTTATTTAAAAAAATGAGGGTTAGTAATTTCAAACTTAATTTTTCAAAATTTCAACGAAAATGGATCAAACCATAAAATCTCAAACAAACACAAAAAAAAAAGTGGTTGAAACTACTCAAACCGAATTTCAAATTAAAATGGACCAACACATGGAGTAAGCAACACAACAACATGAAGGAAGTTGGGTTCATTTGGGTAATTTGGAACAAAGTTGTGATGATGAATGGTTAGAGAACAAGGGTGGATAAGTTGGTTAATCGAGGTTGGCCTATGTGTAGTAACTTAGAGAAGTTTGTTTTGCAAATATTTTGGGATTGTAAACATTCATAAAATGTGTGAAACTTTACACAAAATCATGAACTATTGTCTCTATGGCTTAAGCCCAAATAGGTAGGTTTCCCCCAATGCAATGGAGGCACAACAAAACCCAATAGAATAGGCAATAGTGAGACCATTAGCTTAAGTAAACAATTTCTTTGGACTATAATGTCATGTTTTGGCATATGCATAATATTTAAAAAGTCATTTGGAATGTGTTGTTGGTGTTGCCTACCAAGGCAAGGATATTGTGTTTAGATGCATTATAAAGTATAGTAGCTTAAGGGATTTTGACCCCTAGGTAATAGCTCTATTCTTATATGAGGATTTTTAAAACATGATATTTTGGCTTGTGTTGAAATTTGAGATTAGTTATAGAGTTATAATATCTTGAAGGATTTTGGTTTCTTTTAGAGAATTTTTGAAAATTCTATTTTCACATGGTGGAATATTTGAGTTTCCATAATTCTTCTTTTGCATAAGATACTTTTTAATGTAAATGGCAAGGCCATAGTGTGACATGCCCCTTGTTGGATTATGGTAGAATAAGGGGGTACAAAAAGTGTGAAGTTAGGGTTTACGGTAATGCCCTTTCATAGAGCAAAAGCACTTTGACAAAGTGTGGAGCAAACATGCACAAAGTGATTTGTGCTAGTTTTGGTAAGTTTGTTAAACGATGGATCGTTAGGCCTTGCAAAAAGCTTTATTAGCTATCCCCTAAACATCAAACATGCCCACTACGGGGCTACTTTTCAATGGAAATTCATGACATTTAGGGTTTAAGTTGTGAGGGTTATGAGTGTGTGATTGCACTCGACTCTTCTTGTGGTGAGGGGTTCGTTCTTGTGCTTTCTTTCTTTCTTTCTTTCTTCACAATGGATTCATTCATTTGTGCCCCCCAAAAAAAAGAAAAAAATTGAAATGTTCAGCTCATGGATGATTGCTCTTATTTGCTCCAGATGTTCTCCACTAGTAAACTACCTCTACCTTTTACACACTTCCCAAGCTCAAGAACATTTGAAGCATGCAAAATTCAAGTCATATAAAAGGGGCCCCAAGGAGCAAATGATTTGAAAGTAGGAAATTATTAAGGGGTTGAGTCAAACTCTGGATTTACTTTAGGCTTTTGGGATTTGATCTTACATTTTATTTTAAAAATTGATGGATTTTGTCTCTTGATCTCTAGGCAAAATCATATAAGGTATATACCCTTCTCCTTTTCCATGCAACATTATTAAGTTGTAAGGGAGGTTCCCATACTCGTGTGTTCTCCTGAGGTTTGGGAACACCTCCCATTCTCGTGTGTTCTCCTGAGGTTCGGGAACACCTCCCATACTTGTGTGTTCTCCCCAGAGAGAGTGGGCACCTGAGGGTGTCCCGAACGTCAGGAGAACACACGAGTATGGGAACCTCCCCCTTGTGTAAAACAGCTCTCTTTTGATTTCCTCGCTTGCTTTTTTCTTGTTTCATAGAAAATAAATATTTCCATGGGAACATGGGAACATATAAAATTAATTAGGTTGTATGAGTGGTTGGTTTTGGGGGATGTTAAATACCCCTTACCAACTTTGCAAGTGTTAGTACATGGCCAATTGCAAGTCAAGTTTTTTGGCCAATCCTCTTGAGCTTTGAACCCGCAACCTCTTAGGAGAAGGGCAACATTATTACTAATAGCATAGATTCATTCACTTCCAAGCATCAAATGATCAATCAAACCTTGTGGGCATAGCCCCCATCCTAACATTGACACCCACAAAAGTTCATAGGGGAGGCTTTTTTTTTCATCTTCCCTTGTTCCCAATGGATTCCCATCACGTTCCCAATTTGTTCCTCATGTTTTGCTATGTTCCCAAAACACGTTCCCAATAGCACCTCTATTTATTTCCCATATGCTTGAAAGTTTTTTAAAGTATCCCGTACTAGGACCGGGCTGGTAGGTATCAAAAGTTAAAAAGGTACCCACCCAATACCAAAACTAGCTGGTATGTTCAAAAGTCCATAGTCGAGACCAACACTTGATTCTACAAATGTTCAATTTCATTATTATATGCTAATCACACACTGGACTTAAAAAACTTTGAGATCGTATGAATCGTTTTTTACATTTCATAGCGATATGAAACCTTGTAATACATGCAAGAGACAACCCAAATTTTTTTAAAAATGATATAGAGGCATGATTAAATCAGTTACCCAACATTCATATCTTGAGAAAAAAAACCCAACAAGTAGATGGGTAGACTTCAAAACAACCCATCAATTGGATGGGTGCACCCAAAATCTACACATGCACATCCATTAACTTGGGGCAATAAATATCATAGCATGAGTATCATGGGAAAAAAAAGGGAGAACATTTATGCATATGTAACATACATACCTAAGGGTCAAGTAAAGGCCGATAGACAAGAACCCGCAAGGTAAGAAGGGTAGAGGTAAATATTTCATCATTTACCCTGTATTTACCATGTACGTATAAGTGGGTAAATGTAGGGTAAAAACAATATTTACACAAGTATGGTACATTTCAAGGTGAAGAAACACAACCTTACCCTAGGATCAATTTCATCGTTAAATAATCCTCAAAATAGTGAATTTTGTTGCGGTGAAAAATATGAAGTTGACATGTTGAAAATCATCATAATTATCATAGGCTATATTCTGAATAATTTCACTACTCCTATGATAATATGATGATGGAAGTAAAATAATATTTTTAAATTAATAAATTATTTTTAGAAAAATAATTATTTGTTTTTGTCAATGTGAAAATTGAGCTTAGGCTACAAAAAGTATGCGATTGGGCATTGCAAACATGAACACAAAAGATCCTAAAAAAATGACAAAATATAATCAAATCAATCAATAACACTAAATTATATTCAAAGAATTTTTCTAATGAAAAATAAAAATAAAAATAAAATTTAAAGAGGTTCCAAAAGCATATGGTAAGAGCTTTTTCTCAAGATTATTAATGCATTGAATAAAACTAAAATGCTATATATATATATATATATGTAATTTTTTGGTTGCACTTGTGCCTCTAATTACATTTAACCTGTTTTGTTTCAAAAAATACACAATAATTTGGATGCAATTTTTCTTGAACAACAACCACACCACCCACAACTTAGCCCTAGTGTGAAAAGAACACAGCTGCATGGTTATTTGATAACCTTTAGTGTGAAACCTGCCATTTAAATGGAGATAAAGTTGTAATTAAATTAAGCAAGTTTCTCTTCAGGCCTTTTGCCTTAGATTTTCATTGATTCTGGGGAGATGCTTTTGGGGGCATGATTCATCTCCTAGCCAAAGGCATCAACAACTATTGCACACCTATAATATTATGTGAAGTTATATGAATTGGGAAAGGCAAGAATCATGTTATATACCTCATATCATTGTGCCAATAGATCCTTCCTCTTTTGCATGTCAATTGATACCAAAGGTTAAAAGAAACTCTAGTAATTAACTTTAGTTAAAAGTGAGACAATAAGATGGTTTCAAGAGGTGGGAAAAAAAGATTCCAATTTTTGGTCCTTTAGATTGATTGGTATCTAAAGGTAGAGCAATGTCTTGCAACACCCCCAATTTACCTAAAGGTTAGTTAAATTTAGCTTAGTGATATAAGACCTCTAACATCAAGGCTAGTGGCTAGTAGGACTCATCCCCAAAATGCAAATTTGTTGTGAATTGAAAATCACTACAAGGTAGTAATGCTTGGATATATATCCAATTAAACTATGATGAAGTTATCAATGAACCAAAGTTGTGGGAACTTAAGGGCCCGGAAGAATAGGGTTTAGGGTTTAGAACTCATGGTTGCACCCCAATAGGATGGTTTAGAAAGTTTCCACTTTCAAGGTGACAATAGTTTTCACAAAAGTTCCCAAGACACCAAAGGAACACTTGGTGAACATGTGTCAAAGTTTTCCTTTTTCCATATAGGTAGCACTAAGAAAGCACCTATATCTAGTGGTTAAAGTACTTATCATTGCTCATGACCTTGCAAATTGGTTGTGATTCAATTCACACACGAGGCTATGTAAAATGTCACAATGATAAGCAAACCCAATTACAATGAAGTCATTGGTAAACTTAAGAAACCCAAAACTTGATAAGCAAACCCAACTACAATGAAGTCATTGGTAAACTTAAGAAACCCAAAACTTGATAAGCAAACCCAACTACAATGAAGT
>Ga0116227_10015339_pt1 | contig 11369 bp, 9 predicted proteins | sample S1TSphgellanicum_FD_89693 | JGI IMG/M metagenome (GOLD analysis project Ga0116227, IMG submission 89693) | Host-associated microbial communities from peat moss isolated from Minnesota, USA - S1T2_Fb - Sphagnum magellanicum MG | ecosystem: Host-associated > Plants > Peat moss > Unclassified... | reverse complement strand
TCGCTCACCGGACTGAACTTCTTTGCATACCAGGCGTTCAGCGGCTGGGTCACTACCTACCTGCAGAGCGTGCGCCTGCTGCCAGGGCCTGCTATTGGTCACCTGATCACCGCTCAATTTACTGGGAACATCGTTGGCGGCTTCTTTTGGGGTTGGGCTGGAGATCGTTATGGACGCCGCTTCGGAGCCCTCGGTTTCTTTATAACTGCGGCGGCAATCATCGGATACCTGACCGTGTCCTCTATGTTGCTCCTGTTCCTCACCTTCGGATTCATCTACGGTTTCGCTCTGTCCGCCAGCGTCACCTGGGGCCCGTGGCTTGCCGAACTCTATCCTCCTCACCTGAAGTCAACCGCATCCTCTATCTTTAACTGGGGCCGGATCGTAAGCTTCTTCGCTCCGCTCATTACCGGAGCCCTCGCCAGCCACTTCGGGCTGCGGGCGAGCATGTTCGTTAGTAGTCTCGCGTTCACCTGCGCAGCCTTGATCTGGCTACGCCTCCCGGAAACACTCAGATTTGAGCCCCGGCTCCCGAAATGAGGACAAGGCTATAGCGAAGGATGGACGAGAGTGTCGTTGCGCTCACGATGAGCATTTCTCTTATGAAGAGTGGAGAGTTCTGGGAACCGATCGCCTGCCACCACTATCAGCCGAAGCTGCTCTGTTGGGAACACTGGCGCAACACTGGCGACTAGCACGAAGCGCTACGCTGGGGAAACAAAAACAGCATCCCGTAAGTTCATCAGGCGTAAGGGGCGGTTGGAATATTATCGCCAACTCACTCTTCAAGAAGTGAAATGAAGGCAAGTTGCCTTGTTAGTCGGCATCTCGTCCACTCGCCGCTGATAAGTGTGGATGATCGGGTAGTCGGTTTTCCTGCCCGCCAACGGATTAAGCTCGATCTGAATGGCTGGTTGAGCGCATAACCCATTCACATCAACCGAGAATTTGTGTGGGTGGGTAGAATCATTTGCAGATGAAGGTCGCGTTTCTAGAAGACGTAGCCAGCAGAGGTGCCCGAGAGGGTGCTGCCTCATCATTCTCATCTTGAAGATTGCGGAGGTTGTGCTTGGTCCAGATAGCTCCGGCAAGGAAGGTCCACGATGTTTGCGTCATCGGATCTGGCGCGGGTGGCGGCACCGCGGCTAAGGTTCTGACCGAGGGCGGCCTGAGCGTGGTGATGCTCGAAGCGGGTCCGGCGCTCAATCCCTACAAAGACTTCAAGGAACATATGTGGCCCTATGAGCTGGCGCATCGCGGTGCGGATGTTGGCGGCCGGGCGCGGCATGAGCTGAACTCAGAGTTTATGGCGCCCAACGGTTTCTGGGAGATTGAGGGCGAGCCGTATACGACCGCTCCGGGCACGCAGTTTCGCTGGTTCAGATCGCGTATCGAGGGAGGGCGAACCAACCACTGGGGACGCATCGCGCTGCGGTTTGGGCCCGCTGACTTCAGGGCGCGTTCAATGGACGGAATGGGTGACGACTGGCCGATCGCCTATGAAGAGCTTGCGCCCTACTATGACAAGGTCGAGGCGTACATAGGTGTGTTCGGTACGAAGGAGAATGTGCCGAATGCGCCGGATGGGGTGTTTCTTCCTCCGCCGAAGCCGCGCTGCACCGAAACCATCGTGAAGAACGCCTGCGACCGGTTGGGCATCACCTGTATTCCTTCCCGGTTGGCGATTCTGACGCAGCCGCTGAACGGGCGCGCTGCCTGCCACTACTGCGCGCAGTGCGGACGCGGGTGCATGACGGCCGCCAACTTCAGCTCAAGCCAGGTGATGCTGCCTCCGGCGCGGGACACAGGCCGTTTCACGCTCATTCCCAATGCGATGGCGCGGGAGCTTGTGCTGGACAAGAGCGGGAAGGTCGAGGCCGTCTCCTACATAGACAAGACAACACGCCGCGAAAACCGCGTATTTGCGCGGGCTTTCGTCGTCGCGGCCAGCGCCTGCGAGAGCTCGCGGCTCCTGCTCAATTCGCGGTCGAACAGCTTTCCGGATGGTCTGGCGAATGGGTCGGGGGTGGTCGGGCGCTATCTCACGGATTCGGTGGGCAGCAGTCTGGCGGGCTACTTTCCGCAACTCGAGAAGGTGCCCGCGCACAACCACGACGGCGTGGGGGGGATGCATCTCTACATGCCGTGGTGGAGGTTCGGACAGAAGAACGATTTCCTGCGCGGATACCACATCGAGTTCGGAGGCGGTCGGCATATGCCAGGCGTGGGAGGATTCGATGGTGTGTGTGCGCAGTACGAGGGATACGGGCTCTCGCTCAAGCAACAGTGCCGCAAATCTTATGGCAACGTGATCGGCTTCGCCGGGCGGGGCGAGATGATTCCCAACGAGAAGAGCTACTGCGAGATCGATCCCAATGTGGTGGACGAGTGGGGTATTCCGGTGCTGCGCTTTCACTGGGAGTGGGGCGAGAACGAGCTGAAGATGTCGAAGCATATGCAGGAGACCTTTCGCGAGATCATAGAGGCCGGCGGAGGAACCGTGCTCGGAAGCCGTACCCAGGCGAGCGAAGACCATGCGACCGAAGGCCGTCCGTTGACCGATAGCGCCAAGGCGAAGGCGTCGGGGATTTCGGAGGGGGGAACGATCATTCACGAGCTTGGCACAGTGCGGATGGGGAACGATCCTAGGACTTCGGCACTGAATAGGAATTGCCAGGCGCATTCTGTGAAGAATCTGTTTGTTGCCGATGCCGCTCCTTTTGTGACAAACGCGGACAAGAACCCGACACTGACGATTATGGCGTTGTCGTGGAGGACCTCGGAATATCTACTTGAGCAAGCGAAGAATGGGGATATTTAGGCTCAATGGGAGCGGATCTCGTATCACGGCGCAATGTTTTGAAGACGCTAAGCGTAGGCGTGGCGGCCGGGTCGGTGCTGCGGGTGATTCCACTCGAAGCCGCTGAGTTTGCGCACAGGATGATCGCGGTGGAGAAGAGCGGAGCGAACGGCGGGTATACGCCAAAGTTTTTTCGTGCGGAACCGTACAAGACGCTCCAGTTCCTGTGCGAGGCGATCTTTCCCGCAGATGTCGAGTGCGGCGGGGCAATCGAAGCGGGCGCTCCCGAGTTCATCGACCTGCTCACGAGTGAGAACACTCAATATCAACTTACTCTTGGCGGCGGCCTGATGTGGCTCGATGCTCAGTGCGTGGACCGCTATGGCAAGACATATCTTCAGTGCGATCCACAACAACAAAAAGAGATGCTCGATCGCATCGCTTATCGCAAGAATGCTATGGCAGACAAGAGCCTGAGCCAGGGGGTCGAGTTTTTTGCGTTCCTGCGCGACCTGACCGCGGACGGGTTTTTCACCAGCAAGATCGGCATCGAATATCTTGGCTACATCGGCAACTCATACTTAACGGAGTTTCCGGGTTGCCCACCAGTTCCTGGTGTATGATTCAGAGCTTTTGCCTGCTCGGGTCGGCATGGTCTCGGGCCTGCGGCCGGGCTCGCCTTGGTCTGGGGGGCCTCGGCGCCGCAGTGCTGGAGCGCTCGCGGACCACACGAGCATCGACTTCGTCTATGAAGTCTGCTCTTTACTGCCAGCTCTTGGCCTGCTCACAGCGCAAGGCCGGCATCACCAAGAACATCGGCTGACATACCTTCCGCCATTCCTTCGCCACGTTGCTTAAGGCGAATGGGGAAGACGTCAAGACGGTACAGGAGCTTTTGAGGCACGCGAACAGCCGCATCACGCTCGACGTTTACATACAGGCAGTGAACTCGAAGAAGCGAGCCGCACAGAGCAAGGTTGTAAGGAGGATGGTCTCGAACGCGGGCACAATTTCAGCGCCCGTGGGCACAATCGAATCTGGACTTACTCCAGCCAACGCACGGTAAGAGCGTATTGTGCCCATATCGTGCCCAGATTTCATTGTCACTGTAGGTCGCCATAGCTTCTAAGTCCTTTAGAATCTATGGCGGGGACGACGGGGCTCGAACCCGCGACCTCTGCCGTGACAGTCTACCCGGTTCAAGGCTTTCAACGACTTACAACACCGCGAGGGCTACCCAAATACGCGGAAGTCGTGCAAGACGGCATGTTGTGTGGACTCAGTTGTGGATCAAGGCAGAGGTCGAAGACCGCTGCTTTTCCCTTGAAGAGGTCCCTGTGGATCGAAGACCAGCGGTGTTCGCCGGGAACGTAAATCGTAAATCGGCAAGTTGCCTCATTTCGAATTGCGGCTGATACACTCAAGTTTTGAAGTTTTTACGAGCTGGGCAAAAAAGAAGTTCGTAATCGCTTGCATCACCGTCTTGTTAAAGGGAGTTCTTGGCGTCCTGTCATCGACCGTATTCAACTGGATCATGGAGGGGCTTATGAAACTACCGACCGGAAAGTTAGGCGTGCTTGGGGGAATGGCGGTGCTGTGGGGGCCAGGTTTACTCCCTTTTACGGAGACGGCTTGCAGGGAACGTGACGCGCTTCTTCCAGAGACACCGCGAAGGTTAAAAGCCTTCCCCCCACACCAAATTTCTCAAAGATGAAACAGAAGGCACTGGAGTCTCATGAGACTAATGAGACTCATCAGGGATTCGGGTTGCGCTGATGTCGCTGTTTGCAGAACCCTACGAACGCCTTAGCAGGCGAGCCTAGTTCCGGCATGCCGCTATCGACCCACCAATTCCGCCATTCCTGTTCAAGAAAGTAAACGTCGTATCCAGGAGCGACCTGCTTGGCCAAGTAATAGGCTTCGGTGTCGAGAACGGGATAACGAACCATCGCCGGTTCCGTTCTGATGCTTAGACGATTTCGAAAAAGGACCATGTTGTCATCGAGGGCGATCCTATAGTCCGGCAGATGATCAAGCTCCGCCAAATCTTTGACCATAGATTTGAACTCGCGCAGATGACTGCTCGCGCCCGTCTTCTTGTGCAGAAGCTCCAGAGAGATCTTCCATTCATCCTGCTCACCGCAATGCTTGCGCGCCAGTTCATAAATGCGCCGATCAGTGGGTTTGCGAAGCCGGAAGTAGTCCCGGCTTAGCGTGAGCACTTCTGAGCCCTGGATGATCCGGTATACCCAATCAGAAAGGCGCACTTTAATTTCGCTCATACGTCCAGACCTTGTCTCACGAACGATACCAAAGCTGTCGATCAGACCAAACCCGTAGGTCTGGCTTTCCCCATTTGTTTTGATATTCGTGGTGATGCGAGTACCCGCTAATCGCTCGAAGGCTTCTTTCAATCGCCTATACGCGTCACCACTCGTCTCGCGATTGGTCCAAACGAGGAGTTCGTGCGCGTTCAGGTGTAGATCCTGTGCAAGCGGTTGGCCCGCGTTCTTTTTCGACATCAATTGCGAGATGCAGTATATGAGGATGTCCTTGTCGTAGATGGTGGCAAGCCCTCGCACACTCGGGGCAATCTCCACCAGCACATCCTTGTGCTCATATCTCAAAATTCTCGTGTCTGGCTTGGTTGCCAAGGAGAAGATCGGGTGCTCCATACTGGCCATGTCATCTTTCGGGATAGCATCGAGCACATCGCAGATGAAGAGATCGTGATGAGGATGCCGCTCAGGGAGGAGCGCAAGCTTGCCCCCTACCCCAGCCCTGCTATTGTCTATTTCTGTATCTGAAGGAATGGTGACCGATGAAGCGTCTGCCATGTGAACTCATAAACGTGGTTTCTCTGACAGACAACCTAGCTTCGTGGTTTCACTGACGCAAGCGATTCTTTCGTGGTTTCACTGACAGACTGGCGAACAACGTGGTTTTACTGACACCGCTCCAAGATTCGTGGTTTTGTTGACGCTTTTCATGGTTTCCGTTGACACTTTTTCGTGGTTTCGTTGACAGAGGGTGCGCCAATTCAAACACGATCACATACGGTTGGCACATCTTATCCACCTCTTAACACGATCTAACAATATTTATTAACACTAGAGCACGTCGCGTTTTTGATACATATCCCCTTACTTCAATACCGAAAATGATCAGATCGTTGAGAGAATGGAAGCTTAAGGCCATCAAGGCCTTAAGCTTCCCTTGGAAGGAACTCCAAAGCCGTCCCTTCCAAGACCTTCTCAGCTTCGATGATGCTCCAATTTACCCAAGCATAGACACCGTCTTCGTTGCTACAAAGACTGCTCGGCAATATAAGGGCGGAGCGAGCGTGAGAGAACCTCAACTGTGGAGATTGTGTTGTTTCATTAGTCTCATGATAGTACTGAGCCACATGAGACTGTGTTGCCTAAGGCTTACGACGACCATCCATTTTAGCAGCGTCTCTGTAAGCATCTAACAGCGGGCCACCCGTCTTCGCTAAGCGGAGGACAGCACGTATCACCTGGCTGTCGGAAGTGCGAAGCCCCTGCCCTGCCAGCCATGCGGCGAGTTCACGAATGGTTTGCCGGTCATCGTCATGGAGCCAGAATTGAACTGGCTTCCCGACCTTATTCTTTGACGGCTTTGCGATCCTAGGTTTCGGCGACTGTTTATCGGACTCTTTCGGCGCAGGTTGAGGCTCTGGTGTCGTTGGCTCTTGTTCTTTCTTGGCTGCGGGAGCAATGGGCTGCCTGTTTATCGCCGCGAGCAAACTGCTCACATTGTCCTTTTGTTTACTCATACTGCTGACACTATGTTTTCTGTTGATTCTATGTAGTCTGTGGAGAGTCGAAGAAGCCTTATTTCTGAGAGAGCAGAGCGACGATTAGCTGAAGAACCTCTTGCCTAGCTGCCGCGTCCAGGGCTTTCCATCCCTGTGCCACTGCGTGCTGATAGCATTCGCGCGCGCTCAGGGTGACGGATAATACGGGAACACTGAGCTGCTTGGCGCTTTCGTCCACCAAACGCCCTAATACGGTCGCTTTGCGAACCTTATTGAAGATCACTCGAATTTTGGCCGTCGGATTTTTCGCTTTCACAAACCGAACGGCATCATCCGCTTCCCATATATCAGCCGGGGAGGGGGATGTAACGACTAGAACGATATCGGCATCCCGCACCGCAGTCGCCGTAGCCGTATGCTCCAGATTCGGCGGTGTGTCGTAGAGATTTATTTCTGCCTTAGCGCGAGAGGTAGGGGCCTCGCCGCCGAGAATCAACTCCAAGGCTTTACTGCTTGTTCCCTGAGCATCCCAATCGTGAATTGCGACGGCCTTGCCCGCTTGCCTGAAGGCTTCAAACAGTAAGAGTGAGAGTGTGCTCTTGCCGACTCCACCTTTTTTTGCGAGCAACGTGATGTTCATGAAGCGGACTCTAGCGAGTCTCCATATTCACAGCAAGCTCCATTTCTTGAGGAGCTAATGGAGTCTACACATACTCATGAGTATACGGAGACCATAAACACGGCGGGGGATATGACTTTTCTTGCATGGCCACTGAAGGCACATTATTGTCCGGCTAAATCTTGTGACTTGATCCAGAGCCAGTATGCCGCAGCAGATCGATGAAGCCCTCAGAATGCTCGATACGTTTGCCAGCGTCGGCGCAACGCACTTCGATCTGACTCATACCAACATCGACGGCGAAAAGCGCGGCTTCAGACCGACCCAGTCGCTAGGGCAGATTAAAAACTCGATGCCCAAGCTGTTCCCCGGAGCTGCAGAACGGCTCAACAACATCATCATCCGTCCCCACGGCGACAATGTGCAGTTTGTCCAGCTCGATGATCTCGATGCGGCTGCATTGAGCAGAGTAGGGGAGGCCGCCTTTCTGACCTTGGAGACGAGCTCCGGCAATCACCAGGCATGGATCGCGGTGTCGGGTACATCGACGCCCGAGGAGGCGAAAGACTTTGCCCGCAGGCTGCGTAAAGGGGCAGGGGCCGATCCTTCGGCGTCGGGTGCAACGCGCGTCGCAGGCACCCTGAATTACAAACGCAAATATGAACCGGAATTCCCCACCGTTCGGATCGCCGCGTCCCATTCCGGCCGTGTCATGACCAAGGAGGAGCTGGAGGGCAGGGGCCTCGTCGCAGCAGCCGAGCCCGCTATCGCCAGCTTCACCGCGAGGACCACTTCAGGCTCGAACGGCGTCCACCGGCCCAGAAGCAGCAAGGTGTGGCCAGACTATGCCCGTTCACTCGCTGGGGCACCACCCAACCTTCAGGGTACGGGACCGGATCGCAGCATGGCGGACTTTACCTGGTGCATGACGGCGATTGACTGGGGATGGAGTATCGAGGAAACCGCCAAGAAGTTGCCGGATGTCAGCGAGCGGGCCGAAGAACGGGTGCGGCTCAAGGACGAAGGCTATGCGCTTATCACCGCGCAGAACGCCGCCGCAGCGGTCGAAAGGAACGACCAGAAGCGGAGCAGGGGGTGACGAGAAATATCCAATTTCACCCATTTATAGCCATTTCCCGCCGTCACCGCTTCGTTTGAGGGTGAAATAGCCCTCCGTAATCCGGTGTAATCCGGTACACAATCCGGTGTCGTCGGAACCCATTCATTGGGCCGCTCGGAAAGTAAGGATGACAAAGCGGTTCCGATAGGCGAATATAAAGCGAATCGGCTACACTGTACCGAGAAGTGTTCTGTCCCTCAGTTTCGTCCTTGTTTTCCACCCGCTTCACCAATATGGTGAAGTCCGGTGAATTACACTTTCAGCGGGCAGACAATCACATGAGCAAAGGCCACAAGCGAAGTGAAGTACTGGCTGAGGGCTCCGTGCGGGCGACTATCAGTTTCCCGCCTGATATGTATGAGACCCTCGAAGGCATCGCCCGCCAGAAGAAAGTTTCCCTCGCATGGGTTGTCCGCGAGGCCGTCGATCAGTATGTCACAGACAAGTGGCCGCTTTTTGGAAAGAACCAGCTTGGGGAGAGGTTGTAAATGAGCACTCGCGTAAAAGCGCAGCAGGCGCGCCTTGCTTTGGTCAAACCCCTCAAACCTGCCGCCGCTTTTCCTCCCCTGCGCACCATCGATCTGTTTTCCGGTGCGGGCGGCATCACCGAAGGCTTCCGTATGGCGGGCTATGAATGCCTCTATGCCAACGACTCGATGCCGGAAGCGATGGAGACGTTCCGCCATAATCATCCCGAGGCGTGGGGCGATTGCGCCAATATCGAGCGGGTGAAGCCGGCCGACATACGCGCCAAGCTGAAGATCAAGAAGGGCGCGATGGATGTCCTCGTGGGCGGTCCTCCCTGCCAGGGATTTTCTATTAATGCCCCCGAACGCTTCCTGACCGATCCGCGCAACAAGCTGTTTAAGGACTATGTCCGCTTCCTCGAAGAGTTCGAGCCGAAGGCCTTTCTCTTTGAGAACGTCCCCGGCCTGCTTTCGCTGGGGGACGGGAAGGTACTGGAGCGTATCCTCCGTGAGTTCGAGCGGCTCGACTACCACGTCACCGTGAAAATCCTGTTCTCTGCGCACTATGGTGTGCCGCAGGAACGCTGGCGCTTGATCCTGCTCGGCTCTAAATTCAGTGAGATCGCGCCTCCCGAGCCGACGCATTACGCAGCCGGCCGCGCCAACTTTCGGGGCGGCGGGGGTGTGCTGACTTTCCGGCTGACCGATTCGGACAAGCGCAGACTCCTACCGGCCGTGACCGTCGGGGACGCTATCAGCGATCTCCCGCGCCTGCAGATGGGGGAGGGGGCCGAGACTATCGGTTATACGTCCGCGGCCGCCAGTGAATATGCGATGGCTTTGCGCAACCCGGACGGCGTGACATTCAATCATTTCGCGGCCCGGCTCTCCAAGCAGAATGCCGAGCGGATGAAGCATGTGCAGCCGGGCGGCTCATGGCGCGATATTCCCCACCACCTGCTGCCCAAGGGTATGCAGCGTGCGCGGAAGTCCGATCACACCAAGCGCTACGGCCGTCTGAGCAATGAAAAGCTGGCGGGCACCGTTATGACTAAATGCGATCCGCATTGGGGCACGGTGTTCCTTCCCGACCAGGAGCGCTCACTCACCGTGCGTGAAGCGGCACGCTTCCAGTCCTTCCCTGATTCCTACCAATTCCTTGGGCCGCGCGTGTCGCAGTATGAGCAGGTGGGCAACGCCGTGCCCGTCCTGATGGCGAAAGCCATTGCAATGCAGATCCGGGCACATCTCGAAGCGCACGGTGTTGTGTCCGCCGTGGAGGCACAGGCGGCGAATGGCTAGCAATATCATTGAACTCTTTGGTTACAACCCACGTGACACCTCCCCCGCCGCGCAGGAAGCACGCCGCGAACTGCGCTGCCCTTTTCTCGGTCAGACCTGCACAAAGACGCTTAGCGACGGTCTAGTCAGCGGCATGTGCACATTGAAGCCTATGACGAGCGGCCCGGTCATCTGCTGCCCCGTGCGCCTATATGCCAACCACTATCAAATATTGAAGGATGTCGCTGTACAAGCGTTTGGTGGTGGCGTCGAGTTAGTCGCAGGGATCGACCTCAAACGTTACCGCGCTGAGCATCCGGACAACTCCGCTATCGCCGTGTTTGGCAAGCGCTGGGGAAAAGAACTGCGTCTGCCCAGCCGCGCCAAGAATGTAGGCGGTAAAGTAGGCGCGTATTTTGTGGATTGGATTTTGGCGCATGTGGACCCGAAAGGTAAGCTGCTCGGGTTCGTGGCGGTGGAAGTCCAGTCCATTGATACGACCGGCAATTACCGCGAGGAACGCGCGTCCTATCTGGAGCATGGTACCTTCACCGGCAACAGCACGGCAGGCCCGAACTGGGAGAACGTCAACAAGCGCATCCTTCCGCAGATTATCTATAAAGGGCACGTTCTGCGCCGCGAACCCCTTTGCCAGAAGGGACTTTTCTTCATCTGCCCGACGCCCGTCTACAACAAGATCGCTGAACGCCTTGGCGGAAACCTCGAAGAGATCCACCAGCAGCCGGGCTCCGTCACACTCATGCGTTATGACGTAGGCCCAGAAGTGCCCGATGGGCAAATCCGCGCCCTCGTATCCGGCGGGCAATCGACGACAACCGTGGATCAGGTTGCGCTTGCCTTCACGGCTCCTAAGAATTTGCCGCCTGCGAAGGTGTACGAGCAAGCCATCACTGCGGAGCTCTAATGTGGACTGCAGCCAGAACATGCGGCGCATATGGACGGTATAAGAAATGAAGAAGCTGCACATCGAACTCGCGAATTGCTACGGTATCAAGGCGATGACAGCGGATCTGGACTTCGCGCAGCACAGGGCCTATGCGGTCTATGCTCCCAACGGCGTCATGAAATCCTCGCTGGCCCATACGTTCAAAGACCTATCAGAGGGTGTGGCGTCGAAGGATGTTATCTTCCCAGCCCGTGTCTCCATGCGGACCATTACCGACGAGAACAATAAAGCAATTGCGAAGGAAGAAGTGCTTGTTGTCGCGCCTTACGATGAAGTACTTGGGCACACCGAGAAGACATCGACGCTGCTAGTGGACGCCAAGCTGCGGCAGGAATAC
>Ga0116227_10015337_pt1 | contig 11370 bp, 8 predicted proteins | sample S1TSphgellanicum_FD_89693 | JGI IMG/M metagenome (GOLD analysis project Ga0116227, IMG submission 89693) | Host-associated microbial communities from peat moss isolated from Minnesota, USA - S1T2_Fb - Sphagnum magellanicum MG | ecosystem: Host-associated > Plants > Peat moss > Unclassified... | reverse complement strand
TTCCCCCCCGGTTTTTTTTTTTTTTTTTGGGTTGGTTCCGGCGGGTCCTTCTCTCCTGGTGGGGGGGTTTCGGGTGGCCTTTTTTTTTTTAATTTTTTTTTTTTTTTTGTGGGAGGGGGGGAAGTGTCGCTGGATCGAGGTGGAGTGGAGAAGGGTTTGCGAGTTCAGAGAATCCTGAACAAGAGGATTGGGAACACGCCTTGTTGCATGCTGGGGGGAAGTGGAGCAAGATGGGGATATGGGAAGCGTTTCTCAATTGGCTTCGGAGGTACATATCACTTTCGTTCTCTCGGTGTTTGTGGATTTTGTTGTTAGCTTGATGGTGATTATGATGATCGGATATTAGGGTTTTTTTCTTTCTTGTTTGTTTCAAGAGCATCGGCATTGGCTCTGTGAGAAGGACAATTTTTTTGATCCGGATTTCATTTGCTGTGTTTGTGTGTTTCGTGTCATGGATGGATGGTGGTGGTGGGGGGGGCATTGGCAGCCTGTTTTTCAAGCAGGAAATGGAGCTCTCACTCATAGGTCTGCAGAACGCTGGCAAGACTTCACTCGTCAATGTCATCACGGTCTGCCTTTCTGCCATCTCTCCCTCTCTATCTGTATGTCTGTATGTATGGATGTCAGTCAGTCTGTCTCTCTGGCTATCTTTCTAATCCTCTGGTCATGTATACTTCTTCATTTCTCGACAATTGAGGGATGCAGTGGTGGTTCCTGATACCCATTCATCTCCAGAAACACTCTTGCAAACATTTGCCAGTGTTTCGGGATTGTGACATGTGAGATCCAGATGTGCTCCTCTAGCCCTTTTCAACATGTGAAAGGTCTCTCATGAAAATTCTTGCAGTTTGGCACAGCAGCACCAAACCCTAGCTCTTAGTGAGAGGGTTGCAGGAATGTGGTCATCATCACAAACTGAGGGATGGATTGCGCCTGGCAGATTCTTTGAAAGCATTTTCCTGATGGCATCATCATCATCGCTAATGCTCTGTGTGTAAATTGTGGTGCTTGGGTTCCAGACTGGTGGTTACACTGAAGACATGATTCCCACTGTACGTGCCCTTCAGGATCTGTTGTTGGATGGAATTGTTGCTTTTGCATTTTTGCATGTTTCTGTTTCCCTCATTTGTATTTTAACCAGCAGCATCTTCAATCTTGGACTTTCAGAAGTGGCTAAGATTTGAAACTTGAGGAGGTGAACGGGGTTTGAAAAAACAGATATGATCGTGTGAGTGCAGGTGGGCTTCAATATGCGTAAGGTATCAAAAGGGAATGTAACAATAAAGCTGTGGGATTTGGGTGGCCAACCACGGTTCCGTACTATGTGGGAACGCTATTGTCGTGGTGTCTCTGCCATTGTGTAAGTATTCCATGGCCACTTGTTAAAGCAACTGGTACTCTTTGATGGATTTGAAGGCAGTAATCCCAGAATCATAATCCTGAAATTGGGGTAGTAATTCATACCAGCTGAAATGAATCTTCTAGGATCTTTCACAGGACAAAGCTCTTAGGGAAAGGAACTTGGACTAGTTCTGCTCAAGTAAGTAGTTGAGGATGTGAACCAAGTTTGTGAATGGTGGGTCATGCTTGTATTTGCATTGGCAGGTATGTGGTGGATGCTGCAGACAGGGACAATATCCTGATTTCAAAAAATGAGTTGCATGATCTCTTGAGCAAGCCATCTCTTGATGGCATTCCATTGTTAGTGCTTGGGAACAAGATTGACAAACCTGAAGCTGTTTCAAAGCAACAACTTGTCAGCCTAATGTATTTCCTTCTTCCCCCCCTTTGAGCTAGCATTTCAATACTTCTGTAATTGTAGCTTGTACATCTCCTTTAATCTCATAAGTAATCAGAAATTGTGAAGTTCTTGCACATATGATTTTCTCCCTTGTACTTGATGCAACGTTAGGGCTCTAGAGTAAGGTTGAGATAGGGTTGGTTCAAGCCTGTTATCAATTTTTCAATGCACAGTTACTTCCTTGCAAGTTAGATGAGTACCCCAAGGAAGATGAGGGATTGGAGAATGAGTCTGATGCAGTTCCAGGATTGTTGGCTATGTGAAATAGGGGCCTGACAAGTCTAAGCGACAGGGAGGTGGCATGGTACACTATTTCTTGCAAAAACTCAACCAACATTGATGTGGTCATTGACTGGCTTGTCAAGCACTCCAAGAGCAAAAGCTGATGTCAAGAAAGTGTTCGATCTCATGTAGGATGTTAGATCTAGCTTTTCATACAAGTCACAACTGCTTAGCTTATTGTGTTGTGTATGCAAATGTTAGTGCTGCAATGAGGCATCAGTTCATAGGTGTGTGTGTGTGTGTCCTGATTCTTTTAAACTCTTCATGTTTTGAAACGGAGCTGCAGAAGAACAAGAACACTTGTTGATGGAGTACAACTAATGCTTCCTGTTACTGCCCATGATAAGAATAAAAGTCCTCAGTTAATGTGGACAAAATTTTGTTTTTGGGAAGACTGCATCCATGGTAGATTCCTTGTCAGTGTGAGTAACATAAGTGGACAGGCCAGGTGAATGTGCAGTCAACAGGCCCAACAAGCTAGAAATTTGACTGGCTAGCAGGAAACCTGTCAGGAGCTCTCCTCACTGTGTCTGAGGTTGAAGAGTGCCATGAATTCTTGAGCAGTCTGTGAAATGGGAGGTAAGTACCAGTATCCACTTGGGCCTCCAGAGTCCAAACCTTATCAAACAGAATAGGTTGCTTGCCAAGCATCCACTTCAATAACTAGCAGTCCCAGCTGAGTTCCTCAGCTACTGTTATTGTAAAGCATTTACAGTCTTGCCAAGGCTTTTTGTATGTGCAGGTTATTATAGAAAATAAGAACCTGTTAATGAGACCCATTGTGGTACCTTCCTTTCTCCTCTCTTTTCCAATTTGAGGATAATTAATTGCCCTGGAGCTAGATGCTTGGTGAATTCTGGAAAAATAAGGCATTAGATGATATACCACAGGGGTTGCATTCCCCTTGTAGTTTTTGCTTAGTTCTGAGTTGGCCTTAAAAGAGATGATTGAAAGGAAACGGAGTGAGGATCAGGCTAAAGCGATGGAGTACGCAAGGTCAATCATTCAAGGATCAGGCTAAAGCAGTGGATTAAGCAAGGTCAATCATTCAAATCCCTTCTTGTGGATCACATTATAGCTCTACGTGATAACTCATATGTGCCCTCCAACATCGGATCCTCAATGTTCCTTTCCACAAATGGTGATTCAGGATTTAACTCAAAACTGTGCATAAAATGGTTGAATGAACGAGCCAAGAAGAGGACAAGATTTTTGCCTAACACACCAATTCTGACCAGCTCTAAGTTTGTGGAAATCAATAAGCTAAAGTGAAAAAACCTTGGTTTGCAACATTGTTCAAGTAAAAGATAGGCCCTTTGCATATAATCTCTGCAAGGAACAAATGCTATCCTGATTCTATTGACTAGGGTCCTGTAGTGTCATATGCTCTCTCAATAATCTTTGCCCTCTCAATAAATCTTTGCCATGAACTTTGTGAAAGTGTGAGTCACCATATACTCATAAGTTCTTTGTTAACACAAATTTCATATTTGGCATGTTCAACCAAGTGCACACATTTGCCTGTGATAATCTCTTTATATTCTTGCACCAATTTCCATCACTTTAAAGGTGGTATGTCAATCTAGGTGTGACCCAGTTGTTACTTCACAACTCTTTCTTTCTTTTGCAAATGAACATTCTCATTGAGATCCCATTTCCTGATAGTAGCATAGATTTTCAATAGCAACATACATAATATGGAACTTTCAAGTTCATCTTGAAGATTTCATTTTGGGACATGTCCTATCTCCACATTACCATGACTTCCACAAACGTTAAGCAAATGCCAGGTACACACCGAGCATGTGTTTCAAAAGACATTGTTTTTAATAGTTCTTTTATTCATGTAAATTATTAACCTTAGTTATGAAGGTCAACCAAGCAAGTGTAGATTGAAAATTAATCAACCAAGTGCTTATTTTGGGAACACCCTGCTTTTGAATAGCTATTTACAGAAAAGGTTCTTGCACATTACTTGTGCACTTCGTTTTTTCCTTTGAACCCCATCATGATCCCCAGCTAGCATTCAGTTAATGCATCCTTGATTCAATTCTACCAAACCACCACCCACAATCAGATTTCTTGTTCATCACTTCTTCTTTGAGATTGTATTATGAGTGACACTCACCACATTTTATGATTGCAACTCATTCTTGGTGTTTTTAACACCTCTTTTCGAAACACCTCAGGTCTTCAAGAGCTCTAGTCATTGCATGAAGCTGGTGTTTTTACACTAATAATTTTATGGTTTTGGAAGTTGGGATGTTGATGCACTCAGGTTGAGCCTCATTCTCTCAGAGGATGTTTTCTCACTTGTTGACCAGGTAATCCAAGGGTGACCCCAGAGGTGACAAGAGAAGTATTTTTGCTGGTAAGGCTAATATGGCTGCCAATTTCTACTTTGCATAAATTGATGACCTTATGTTTTAGGTAGGACAGCAAACTTTGGTGCAATTTCACTGGTGAAAAAAATAAATCAATACATGTGTTTCATAACCATGTTATACTTACATGAAAATAATAATAGGTGCATCTATGGCAACCTTGTTTGGGTGTGCTCATGGATGATGGTGTTCTTCTCTTGGATTTTGTAGAGATTGATCGTGATAATATTCAGAATTATACTATTTGAATATTGTTATCTTCAGATTAGAATACATCCTGAAATTTAAAAAAAATTTATTGAGTGCATGTGTTGTGTAAAGTCATAGATTAGAGCATCCCCACTCATACGAGGTATGGAGGCCTGCATCAATATTTCTCCCATCCATTGGTACACAACCCATGATTTAGTTGATGAACAGCAGCTTAGGGGTAGGTGTACATGAAGCTCTGGGGATGTGAAAGTTGGAATTTTTTTTCTTTGGTGCCAATTAGAATGTTGATCAGCAATTTTCTCATGTTGCAGATTCTAGAGCCTTTGGAGCTCTGTTGCCAATCACTAGTAGAGATGGGGGAGCAAATGGATTGCAGATGGAAGCTTATTAGACTTCATGTGACAAGTATCATGCTTTTGGTTCTGGTGAAGCTGGAAATCTGACAGGAGTGCTTGAGTGCCACATGGATGATGCAATCGATGCCATCACAACCCACCTCGGCATTGGACCATATCATGGCTGGTCAGAGGATCAGTCTAGGTATGTCATCATTGTCAACAGGATTGAAAGGAGAAAGAGAACATCTCCAGAACCAGGAAGTCCAAATCAGCTGTGGTGGCACAGTGGGTTGGGGTGGGAATCCTACCCATCTTGCCATTTTGTCTCAGCCCCCTGACACAATCAATGGCTCTTTGCAGGTCACCATTCAAGGAGAAGAAGTGATTGAGCAATGCTTTGGGGAAGAAAGAACAGCTGTGTTTCCACACATTGCAACATTTTACTGCTGCCATTCTTGAACTTGGAATGCACCCTCCCATTGCCACCAAAGCCTGAGTGGCACAAACTCATGGACCCCATGGCACTTGTTGCCACTAAAGAGTATTGTTCTGTTGTTTTCCAGAATCCATATTTTGTGGCGTACTTCTGTATGGTGTAGTCATGCACTCTTTTGCCTTTTATCACATTTTAAAATCTACACAAACAATGTATGGATGTATGTATGTCAGAGTTGAAATGCAGCAGCTCACCATTGACAGTGTTGCAAGGTGATCCAGAACTCAAAGTGACTGATGTGGGTGGGGTGTTTGGGAAGGGGTTGGATCTTGCAGGCAATGCCAGAACTGGAGTATGGGCATATGAATATTGGAAGCTGACCATCGAAATGCAAAACCCAGAGGCAGCATTTCTTAGATTTTTGCATGGACACAGACTCACTGTTGTCTTCCAGTCAGGTTAGGCCATTGCGGAGCAGTCAAGCATGCTTTGCAGTCAACAAGCAGTGGCCATTCTTCTGTCTCACACTTGATCTAGTTGAGATGGTGGTTTGCAAAAGGTGAACTGAGTAACCTGAAAAGCAATCTGAAAAAGCTGAATAATCAAGAAAAAGTAATTGCCCAAATCCTGATTTTTGCAAATTGCTGGACATGAGGATGTGCTGGATGGAAATCCTGCTCTAAAGCAGTGGTTGAGACTTCAAGAACCCTACATTACTGCTCTCAATGTGCAGCAAGCTTATGCACCCCAGAAAATGTCAGAAGAGAGTCCAACAAAATCAACTGTGCAACAGAATGGGCAGCCAGGAAAACCCAACAAGCTAAAAACTGAGTTAGTGAATCTCAACCCAACATCAGAATACACCCCACGATTGGAGGATATATATTGTATATGCATGAGGGTTCAAAGACTAACTAAGCATTGTCGATAGACAACAACCTAATATGTTCATTTCTTGGAGATGTGCTTCCCTTTGACAAACAATTTTGGGTTTGTCTTCTTACTACTATGATTTTGTTGTCAGAATTTTGGAGGTGGATTGATGATGGTCTCACAATGGAAACTGATCCCAACTCTCCGTTTCTCTAATACTCTTTGGAGTGATTTCCCCCAACCCAACAAGTAAATTCAGGTGACCAGTGATGAAAGTACACAAAAGTATGCACGGAGAATGTGGAGCTGAAACATACTGTTGATGCTGTTGCTGTTCAATTTCTATTTCCGTTTCCCCTTTCTTTGCAAGTAAAATGCTCCCTCAAAATCTGGAACAAAAGCACACTCCTTTTTTTTTACATGAGCTTAGTAGTTAGTTCTCTGATGAAAACAATCATGCCCCTGAATGGAGCCTAAAACTATCATACCCAAAATCAAACATTTCCTGGATGCTTATCTTGAATTCTAACTGAGTGCTTTTGATTAGGGACTGTTCATGAATCTGAGCAAAGTAGTTTTTGCTTCCACACATACACCGATAAGTGATCCCAACTCTTTGATTATCCAAACTGCTGGAATCTGCGAGGACCCGACGACAGTTCAAAATTCTGATGCTGCTCCACACCACCAAGAGACCAGAGCAGACAAGAAACAAACAACACCCTTCACAATGTAGCAAGCCACATAAAAAAACCTAGCAAATCAACTACACCGAAACACCAAAATGCGCAAAAAAAACACCCAGAAAAAGTGCAAACCCAAAAACACCGAAATCTCAGCAAAATTTGCAACCGAAAAAAAAAAGAAAAAAAGAAAAGCAGATTCCACAGCAAGGAGGAGACGAGAACAAATCGGCACAAGAACGAAAAGAAAGAAAGAAAGAAAGGAGAAGCGAGGGAAGGGAAGCTGCTTTGCTTGTTAAAATGTCCCATATAGTTAGCCCACAGAGATTAGGTACGTCGGGTATAAATACCCTCACCGTCGCTGAGTTACATACTTACCTGGGCGGGGTCGATCGGTGGTCAGGATGGCCGATGGCCTAGGGAAATCTCATCCATTGCACTTCGGATCGGACGACCCTAGCATCTCCCTACGGGGGGCATGCACGTCATAATTTGTGGCAGCGGGGGCTCGCGTTCGCGCGGCCCCCACCCAAAAAACCCTTAATCTGGATGAAAGTGTGACTAATTTTGAAGAATAGGGTTAGTGAATTGGATGAAAAATGTTTCGGAACCAAACTTATTTTCTCATTTTGGATTTTTTTGATTTAATAAAATGCATGATTTCCATTCTAATCGATATTTAATTGGATTTAGTGAGGTAATCTGTTTATTAATTAATTTATATATTCTTTTAGGATTAGTAGGGATTTAGTGTAACTGGAAACTGGGTTTCATTTGAAGGATTTTGTGATTTAGCCAAAAGTGGTGATCATCCAGAAAATGATTTAGCCAAATTTGGCTATATACTAGATATCAAAGTAGAAAAAATTTCAGAATATTTCTATATTCTCGGCTGCCTTACTAGAACTTATCATAAAAATCTGGCGATTTGAATTCTTTTTTAAATCTCTGCCCAAATTGGGTAAAGTCGAAATCATTTTTTTTTTCAGGTCGAAATTTGACAAAACTTTGCCAATTTTAAAAAAATACACTGGTTCAACTTGATAAGTCTGCATTAGGTTTTAGGGTTAAGAGCAAAAAGGGCATTTCGCAGGAAGGAGAAGCTTTTCAGGTTCTTTACCTGCCTATGAGTTTTGATCATGTGGATCTAATTTTTTGCTAAAATTTGATGTCTACCATTTGAAGTTCTAACATAGCAAAACCGCAAAACCAATCTCTCAACAGAATAATGATGAACAGGGATGCATTATGTATGTGACTGTAACAAGGATTCTCCTACGTTCAGATATTCAGTAAAAAGGTCATACAATTCTTTGACCACCCAGTCACACAACAAACACTGGACAATTTCCAGTCAAAACACACCAAGAAACAATCTGGCAACCGGGGTGTAATTGAGAGGTTCCTTTGAGAAACATCACAATTCAACCATGCCATGCACGATCCCAATCTCATGTTTGCAGAGACTAATGTACTGATACAAACTTCACTTGAACCAACATAATACCCTGAGCTCACCTAAATCTCAATAACTACTAATGGCATCCTATCGAGTACCAAAACCTGCAATTCCAAGGATAATGCCAGCATTGGAGAAAAGATTCCCTGCTATTGCAGTGTACTTTTGTTTGAACCAGTTGACAAATGGCATGATCACACACTATCTAGGCAGGTAACTGGAGCCTCTCGCTATTCCTCCAGCTGCACCACGACCACAAAACAATTTCAGCTTCTTAGAGCATATTCAACTATTTTAGAACAGCCATAAACTCAATTCAGATGTCAAGATAAACTCCACCAACTCAACTCCTGCTGCACAAGCTTTGTCAAATCCTCAAAGAAAAACTGACAGGAGAACTATATTTATCCAAGGTTTGATTTAAGGAGTGAAAATTAAACTGAACACAACTGCATACTGCACATTTTTAATAGTTGACAGCTGAGACAATTTTAAAGAATGCTTGGACAAACTACCTTTTTAAATAATAGTAGAAGAAATCTCCATAGATAGCTGTCTGCACAATTCCTGCAGTCCAGGCTGCAGGTCCCAAACAGATTTTGTAAGATCAGTGCCAGTATACAGAATATCTGTTAAGTCACAAGAAATATTCCACCTCAGACTAAATTGCCAGGTTACAGGAAACTCTAAGCAAATCTATCAAGCAAGTCTTGCAAGTGAAAAATGAATTCCCTTAGACTATCATGCTGGCAATACTTGTAATGCAAATTTCTTAATCATTGGACATCTCCCCATTTGGGCAACATGGTTTCAATCAGGATTTTGAACTAATGTGGTGGTGTTCAGAGGCTCCAAGAAACATCCAACTTTCAAGGAGCTCTAGAAATTTCATATTTCAAGTAGCAGAAAACAAGCATTTTGGCTTCAAAGATCCTATCAGATGCTAAATCAGTGTGCACAAAAGTTGCTTATTGAAGTTGGATATCATGACTTACTAATCCATTGCTGGTAATGACCCTCTGTCAAGTATCGGTAGATCCAGTTGAGCAGATAAAGACATCGATATGCTCTGCCACAAAACACACAATCCAAAACCCAACACTAAGTGTCAACCACTTCACTACCCTGAAAAAAACCAACCAACGGCTGGTTCAACTATTGCCAGCAAGTAATTCTGTGAACCACCTTCTAATCCTTCGTGAGCTCCTTATGTGCTTACTTCACATCCTGCAATCATACATTTCTCCTGAATTGGACAAATTGGTCATTTCCAGCTTCTCAATGCATGTACTAGTGGCTGGGCACTTGAAGAAAGGAAGGTGTGTTGAGGAACAGCTCATGCACAGCAGTCTTTTAGTCAGATGTCTTTGTGTGTAGTAGCCTTGCTGACATAGATGCCCAACATGGAGCATAGAGGCCAGTAAAAATGTGATGTGATTGCTTGGGCTGTGTTCAATTCTGGAATACATGCAATGTGGCAAGGCCAAAAAGGATTGGAACTACTTTGACAGCCAAAAGTTAAATTTGTGGAGTGCATAATGCATGTGCTTGGTTCATTGGCACATCAAAAAGGGCAATGCAACAGCTGTGAGCAGATCAGTCCAACTTACCCAAGAAGGAACACATAATTCCCAGTGAGGTTGTCAACATTCCTGGTTCTCTGTAACAGCACCAACTGGGGCACAATTGCAATTGCTTCTAGATATAGTGAAAAAACCCACAGTACCTGTTTTTACCCACCAACAAAGCCAACAACATCAGAAATGAAAATAGTGGAATCCCAGCAACTAAAATTTCAAGTCATATGAGGAAAAGTATATCTTTTGCAGGATAGAACAGGAATACAGAGCCTAAACAGCTGCTGATGAATGAGTGGAAGTGGAGACAAAAATCAACCAAACATGCACTAAGCACTTTACTTGGAAACAACACTGTTGATCAATTAGGTATGTTTCAACAAAGACAAAGCACGCAAATGCAAAAGGCTCCTCTCTGATCCACAGAACCAAACATAGAATTCTTTCCACTTGTATATGAACAGAATGCCTACAACATCAGTGCAAAAAAGATGAAGCTCTGTTTCAATGACACAAAAGAAACAGTCAGCTCACCTCTATAAAAGTGAACTTATAGTTGATGAACAGAGCAAGCAAGAAACATGGCACAATCAGGAGGTAATGCCGGAAGGTGTCGTGCTCCTTGTCATATGTTTTCCGCACCACCTTATGGTACCTCATGTACCACACAATGGAAAAGGAGCTTCCAAGGAAGATGAGTTTCATCACTGTGTTGTACACAGAATGGAACACAGTGAATAAATCAAGATAGCGTGTTGCAAAGACTATGGCATAAAGCTCCTGTGTCTTCAGCGAGATACCTGATCCACCATCATCACCACCAGAATCACAACATTGTTCTGATCCAAAGAAGAAATGGAGGAGGAGGGAGCAGACCATCATCAAATTCCATATCTCATATTGCAAAGGCCAACTTCAAAGGTCTCAATGCGGCCTGCACTTTTTTTCCCCCCATCTTTGCTGCTGCAGCGGATATACATCATGTACTGACATCATCATGTTGCAAGATTCCAATTCAGTTGTCAGCTCTCGACACAATATTGTTGAAATAAACTTCTTAAAAAGCCATGTTACACATCTAACATCCTCAAACTCCAGATCAAAAGCCAATTCCTCAACAAAGATTTCTGTTTGAAACCTAAACCATGGTGATGGAGATCTAAAATCTGTTTCTAACAGAGAATTGGACAGAGAGACAGATTTGCAAAATGCACCCCCCCCCCCCCCCCCCCCCCCCCCCCCCCCCCCCCCCACCAACAACAAAAAAACACCAACCGCCCGCCAACACCAAACCGCGAACCAGGAGAGTAAAAAACCACAAGAC
>Ga0116227_10015336_pt1 | contig 11370 bp, 12 predicted proteins | sample S1TSphgellanicum_FD_89693 | JGI IMG/M metagenome (GOLD analysis project Ga0116227, IMG submission 89693) | Host-associated microbial communities from peat moss isolated from Minnesota, USA - S1T2_Fb - Sphagnum magellanicum MG | ecosystem: Host-associated > Plants > Peat moss > Unclassified... | reverse complement strand
TTAAAAGCCAAAAAGTTTAAAACCCATTTTCACTTTAAAAAAAACCCAAAAAAAAAGCCCCCCAAAGGGGGATTTTAAAAAAAGGCAATATTTTTTTTTTTCCAAAAAAAAATGTTGCCCCCCCCCCCCCCCACTTAAATAGTCTCTTTGCTAATCAATATTGTCTTATTTTACCTTTATAGTTTTATTACTAGCTACTTAATTTAAATTTGAACTATTTAGTAGTTAGTTTACATTTTAATTTGAACTTGATTCATGACGTTTAGTGGTTTTCCAAGCAAACATTATTATGAACCAGCAACCTATATACTTTCAACATTACTTTGAACTACCTCAAAGCAAAGGTTGTTTGAGTTCAATAGACCAAACACTTTGAAAGGACTAGGCCCTTACCACCTATAGCCATGTCACATTTCAATGACCCTTTAAAATTTTACAAGCAAACACTCATAATATCCAACATTGGGTAGTTGAACAAGATCGTACAAAATGTTTCACAAACCATAAACACATGGAATTTAGTGGATTCCAATCTTCAAACCAACTTAACTCTTGTATGTTTTTCTAATTTTAGTGTTTTAAATAACACTTTATAGATTGTCTAAACATAGATTGAATTTACTTGACCAACAAGAAGTACCTCTAACACTATTTAGAACTAGCCTTGCGAGAAATCGACGATGAACATGGATAATGTTCTTGCCAAATTGGCGTTTTATCATTGCACTTGTTTAGGGTTATCACCTACAGACATTGAACATGCAAATTCTACATAAGCAACAAGTTTTGCATTTTTTGCAGTAACTTGATCACTTTTTGTTACTCGTAACTTTACCTAATGATGCATGTAATTGTGTTGATACATCCTCTTGTAAACTTTTTTTTTCTTGCAAGGATCTAAAATCTCCTCCTCACTTTCCAAAAATAAATCACCTCCACCTTCGTCTACCACAACTCCCACACTATCATCCAAATTAGTGCCTTGTGTTCCAACAAGATTGACATCCCTATTGTCCACTTGAGGATTTTGGTATCAATAGCCATCAAAACAATCTTCTTCAAGTTCAAGAGCTTGGCAAGGAGCTCATTTTATTTATTTATCAAATTCCCCATGTGTCATGCCCGTACATGGCCTCATACATGATGGCCAATTATGCCTTTTAAAGTTAATGTACGCTTTTAAGGTAAGTGTACGTTCTTAGGGTTCTTCTGGCTGTATAAAAGGCCAAGCCCTTCCCTTCTCTTTTTAGTTTTTCTATAATTCTTTTGTTAGGAAAATTTCTTCCATAATCAGATTAGAATTTTAATTGTTCACGGTGGTTATTGCACGACCACCATCTACATACACTACATGTTCATTCCTTCTTTGTAATTCAATTCTAGAAAAACTTTATTCTTTGTTGCTTAACGTTGAAAGCGGTAAATTTCTTGTGCATTTGAGTTTTTGGTGTTGGTGTTGGTGTTGGTGTTGGTGTTATTGTTATTATTGTTCCTAGTGTTGTTATTTTTGGTGTTGTTGTTGTCGGAGGGAGTTTGCATTGCTACATGAAGGAGCTTGTGTTGTTACATTTCTACTAATAGAGCCAAGATCCTTGAGCAAGTTTCAAAGTTTTTTTTTTCTCTTTCTCTTTCAAGCACAGAGACGCACACTCTTGTGGTGGTTGAAGACTCTTGAAACTCCCAAGTAATATATATATATATATATATATTTTTTTTATTTATTTATTTATTTTTATTTTTTTTTTAAAAAAATTTCTGCCATTACTACCGAACGCCATCGTTGCAAATCGCCATTGTTGCCAAGTAGCGTTGCCGTAACTTACAACGACGCGAGCTGCAACGTTATCGCAAGCTTTTATAGCCGCAAATAACGACGTACATTGCAATGTCGTTACAAGTTGCAATGTTGCAAGTCACAGTGCCACTGCCACTTATAGCAATGCAAGTTACAACATTGCCACGAATTTTTGCAGTCGCATGAGCTATAGCTCTTGTAGCCACATGAGCTTACAGCGTTTGCAACCGTTAACCATTACTACAGAGCTCACAAACGCTCTGCGATGCCATGACCTTCAATGTCACATCACCAATTTTCGTCCATCCAAGGACATCCGTCGAACTTTTGTCCATTAGACCTCCATTTGTCCATGGACTTCTATCCGTCCACAGACTTTTGTCCAATGTTCATCGAACTTCCATCGGACTTTTATTCAACTGCCATCCTACGTCCTATGTTTTATCAACCTGCCATCATGCGTCTTGCATTTTGTCATCATATGTCATGTGTTCTATCATCTTGCATCACGCGTTCTACTATTCTACCGTCCTACCTTTCCGTCCAATGTCCATTTAACTTCCATCCAACCTTCGTTCGACCTTCATGTGACGTCCATTTGACTTCCGTTTGACGTTTGTCTGTCACTAATCATTCTTGGCGACGCATCGTATTCTTCAAATCGTACATTGTGTTAGAACTTAGTAGTTAATGCTTTATATTGTTACAAAATTTTAGGGCATGGGACAGCACCACGTCCTCAGATGATGAGAGCACTACCGCTCAGCCAGAGCCCAAGTATCAACTATGAAGTAACACATAATCCTTTGAACTGATTTCTTTAAGTTCACAATCTTCACAATAGTACCATCAAGCATCTACAGCACCACCGCCATCAACTCCTACCAAGAATTTAAGTTCAGGTTACACTACATCAACGGTACATCAGAATCCATTTGGAGGGGTTCATCAGTGGGGTAAACATGTTGCCGCACTTGCTTTCACACCATCACTGTATATTCCATTGTAAGTTGTTACCTCTACACCCATATACACCATGGAGGTCAATAATTCCTCTGGGAGAATTGAGAATTTCAGTGAAAAGCCAGGTGTTATTTTTTTGAAGGAGTTCAAGGCAATTTTCTCAACTATGGTCTGTGAATTGAAGCTCAAGTATGGTGTTAATTACATCGAAGCATTCGCATTCAAACAACTAGCCCATTATGTGCACTATGAGACATTAGTTGTCTACGAGTAGCATTTTCCAAGGATTTTGGACATCACCCAGATCCCCAATCCAACTTATGCCACAACCATCACCATCACTTCTCAAGCTGCATTACAAACTGCCATTACACATCATGGGACTATGCCCAATAATCCAGATCCGATACCTACTTTAATAAACCTTTCTCCTCAACAACTCATTGTTGCTACTACAAACATTCCTCCCACCATCGATGCACCAACTTTTACTGATCTAATGGGGGAATTCTTTCGAGTTCTTAAACTAAAATTTCTGGTGAAGAATTCTGCAATTCGCCACATTCTCTCGGTTAAAGGATGAAACCTTCAAGATGCTTTACAAGAGGCTTCTCAAGCTTAAAGAGGATATCCAGAGCATCACAGACCTGGAAGTTGCCCATTAATATCTTCATTCATTAGAAGGTACTCCGACATTCCATGCGCAGGTTTTGCAATGAGTTTTTGCAGAATTTGGAGACTTGCACACTTTGTTGGATGTGTACAACATTTTTGAAAAATTGGAACTAGCTCATGCACACTATGAGGCTAGTAGTATGAGGTCTCCCTCACGTTCAAGGCCTTAGCCTCCACTAGTTACACTAACCAGATCATCACATTCTTCTTCAAGGGCTAAAACAGTGCGTTCGGCTACACCCATCCTACCTTTTTACAACTACTATGGCAATCCTGCCCACAAAATAAATGAGTGTAACATTCCTTCCGAGGATCTTTTTTGTGATTATTGTGGGAAGGGACATCAGGAAGTTGTTTGTTTTGCCAAGTTCCCAAAAAGGAAACAACTCCGATTACCATGACAAAATCTGCCAGCATCTTCCGCTACCCCTTAACCAAAAGCCAAGGCACCTCGGCCTTCCATTCAAACTTTCCCCACCAAAGGTAATTCTAGTAAGAATGCTAAAAAGAAGGAGCACAATGCTAACAAGAGCAAGGTGCTTCAAGCCCATGCCATTCAAGTTCAAACTTTATAAAATGAACTCGAATCATTGAGGGCCCAACTTGCTAATCTAAAAAACAAATCTTCCTAACCAATTAATCATGCCTAACCTATACAAGGTTCAGGATCATGGGAGGGACCTCCTAGGTCATTCTATGGCCTCTCACATGATGAAATGGTTGGGGAGTATGTTCTTTTCAGTGCACACAATTCTAATCTCACACCAGAATTCGCTACTTCTTTTTGCCCTTCTTATGTTACGGCATAAGAAACTAGTGTGGCACCCAGAGTTTCTGCCACTAGGCAAGTAATTCAGATTGATGGACTCGCATCTGGTTCAAGTCGTATTACCAGGGCTAGAGGAGCCCGAACAGTCATGCCACAATCTTTTCGTCTTTTCAACACGGAAGAAGAACGCACCTTGTTAGTGAGGGGGGAACATATTACTACACCATAAGCTGCTAGGGCATCGAATTCCTGTGTTTCAAGAGTACATGTACATCAGGAAAACACATAATTTTCCACTGATTGACTTATGGAGTGCCAACTTCAAATGCATGAAATGGCGCAAAAGCTTATGAATACACCGTTATTTAGTTTTCATGATTTGAAACTAAACACCAAGGACATAATTATAGTACTAGAAGATACCCTGAACACTACATTAGGTCCTCTACCAATCCTTAATCCACATGCTACAAGGGTCCCATTCAACACCTTAGAGAGACATTTGATTGGCTGACATATAACAAATGGTGTTCGTAATCAGGTCATTAGTTCTAGCATGGCTAAACTAGTGGGCTCTCTTACCTCTAATTTTACATTCACATATCAGAAGGGAGTTAAAAACACCTCACTTGTGGATTTGTTATTCAGCAAAGGCATTGTGGATAGCCATTTTCTTCACAAAGTCTCTCATTCATTTCCAAAGGTGGTACTTAGTGAGAGAACTTCCATCGCCACCTTAGTGAGAGAACTTCCAGGAGCCTTGTTTACAGGTCAGATGTTTAATCACCAATGCCACCAGCTATGATGTGCTCATTGGGCAAAAGGCCCTGTTTCCACCAGGTTTCATAATTGACAATTGGTTCAAGCATGCGTACTATCAAGTGGATTGGGAGAGTAATGGGCACCACCTAGGATACATGCCCCTTGATTTACATGGAAACTGTAGTCCTATGGCTCACCATTGTATGTTCAAGGAAACACACACTATTTCTTACATCCAATAAGCTAGCCACGAATGGATAGAGGGAGATGAAGAGGAAACAATTTACGCCCAAGCTACTGAAAGTTTGAAGGTGGTTCCTATTGACATTCAACATTAACCAGAGGTTTTACAGAAGTTCAAAATAGCCACAAGCCCTTGGTCAAAACTTTGTCTAATTTTGAGAACATGGAAAGCCATGGTGAACTAATTAAGCCCGTACTTCGTGAACTAATCACCTGGACACCACCTAAGGAGGGGATTACATTACTAGAGTTTTTTGGTGGTATTAGTACAGGTCTCGAAGCCTTATTATAATCAAGGATGGTGGTTCAGAAGTATTTCTATGTAAACATTGATCCTATTGCAAGGCAAGTGGTGGCATCAAGAATGATGGAACTCACAAGTAGATTTCCACAACAGTTTTCAACCACTGCATGGAAAGCCAGTTTCACTTTCTTGTCTTTTAACATACAACTAATTCAAAAAAAGCATATGGAATTACTTGGCCCCATGGACCTCATCATTTCAAGTTGATAATGTCAAGGATTTTGAGCGATTGGATTTGGAGAAGCTTGAGTGACACAAGATCCAGTCTCTTCATAGACATGGTATGATTAATCACCTTGGCTCAATCCATTTCTCCTATGCTTGGTTATGTAATTGAGAACACCTTTTCTTAACTTAACCAAAGGGAAAAAGTCGAAGAAAACTACATGCTAATTAAGCATTACCTTGGAAAGCCCCTCCTACTCGATGTGACATAATGCAGAACCCATGCGCACCAGCTGCACAACTAGTGGACCAACCTGGTACCACTCTCAGTTTTGCAACTAGCTTTGAAATACACCATCAAAGACCCCAACCTGCAGGTTTCTCACATATTGAATGATCAAAGCTCTTGCCAACCAAGTACAAGGCAAGATAAACCTCCTTGGTTTCTTACGAACACAATAGGAAAACCAAGAGGTGTTTGGCCCACCTTTGTCTCCTTCCAAGGAACACACGCCTTTCAAGGAGATGGACTAGGCCTGGTGTATCGTCATGCTTCAGCCACTTGGGATGAACCAAGCCCAGAAAAAAAAAAGGTTATGGGGTTCCAAGCTGGCACTACTAGTCACACTAAGGTGATTAGATTGGAGTGTAACGCTCTATTGGGGAGAGGCATGGACCTGAACTCCCTTACATGGTTGTTGGTAACTTGTGTACTTTTTCAAATGTACACAACACCAACACCAATTCAATCAACTTGCAGTTCTGGCAATGCGATCACATGGCACCCCAACCAAGTACACTTGCTTATCTTCAACACTCTACATTTCACTTTTAGTGTTGGGGGGGAGGAGGTACCATGTAGTTTGACTCAAGTTGTGTTTGATACACCTAGAGGTACATTAGCTTCTGGAAAAACAATTACAACCTTCTACAAATCTATGTAGTTGGATAGTGGAAAACCCAATACACCAAGTTCTTCAAACACACTTTCAAATTCCATTCCATGTGTTTCCAACTACCTTTTCGTTATGGGGAACCAACTCACCAAGAAAAAAAGAGACCAGGTCATAGACTTGTTAATTAAGTATGAAAATGTGTTCGCATTCTCAATGAAAGACTTGGGTAAGTGTAAGACCATGCAGTTCTCTATAGACCTTACAAATGAGACACCCGTTTATTGAAGGAGGCATAGGTTGAGTAAGCATGAATGGGAACTAGTAGATGAAAGATGCAAAGAGCTCCATGAGGCCGGTTTCATTCAGCCATCAAATTTTAATTTCGTAACCGTTATAGTAATGCCAACAAAAAAAGATTTAGTTAGATTATGGACTAAAAAAAGGATGTGCGGGGATTATAAGCCTTTGAGCCTAGTTACACCTCAGGACAAGTACCCCATGCCCATCCTTGAAGAACTGTTTAATAGCATTGGAGATTCAAACATCTTCACAATTGTGGATTTAAGGCAAGGCTTCAACCAGATTATGCTCACTACGATGGATCGCAAGAAAACAACATTCCATGGAAGCAATGAGTTGTGGGAATGCCTAGTGATGCCTTTTGGATTGAAGAATGCACTTGTCTTCTTTCAACGAATCATGGACCAGGTTTTCGAAATGGCAGATTTCTTAAAATGCTACATAGATGACGTCCTAATGCATAACAAAAAACTCGTGCAACATTTGGTTCATCTTGAGGAGTTATTCAAAAGGCTCCACAAAGTCAATATGAAAATCCATCCTAAAAAGTGTGAGTTTGTTGTCACATCAGTAATCTACTTTGGACACAGAATTTTGCCAAATGGTATTATGGCTCATTGGGCCAAAGTAATAGCCATTTTGGAAATGCCCAATCCTATTGATGTTCACACATTGAAGAACATCATTGAATTATGTAATTACTATAAAATTTATGTCCAAGATTTTAGTACTATTGCTCATCCTCTCTATGCATTATTAAAAAAATATGTTGCTTGGACATGGAATGATGAAACTCAAGAAGCTTTCAACACACTCAAGGAAAAGCTTTCAGAGTTCCCCATTCTGAGAAGACTTGATTTCAACAAGGTTTTCATTCTACACACTGACTAGAATGTTCTTAGTATTGGAACTATTCTTGGCTAACTTGATGAGGAAGGCAAGGAATATGTTATTGCCTATGCATCCTAAAGCAACAAGGTTGAGAGTAACTACTTTTCATATGAGCCTTACTATTGTATGGGCCGTCATACATTTCAAGCCTTATCTTTATGGCACCAATTTCACTTTGTATATTGACCACCAGCCTATCAAGTGGTTGATGACCAACAATAAGCTTACTAGTAAGTTAGCTCATTGGGCACTTATATTTAAGGAGTATGAGTTCAAGGTTATTCACCGACCTGGTATTACACATCAAAACGCAAATACCATGTTGCGGAAACCCCTCACTACCTCTGAAGATTTTTCAAAAACCAAGCAAAACTTTGACTAGATTCCAGCAATACATGTATCTAATGCATCTAGTTATCTTGCAATACTACAATGTAACTTGGTTGAGCATCCCATTGTGGATATATGGGAGGACTTGGACACTTTGAAGTTTTTTCAGCATGGGGAATACCCTCCCCAAGTTACATCAAGTCATTGAGATCACCTACAACAATGATCCAAACGCTACTCATGGAGGGACAATCACCTCGTTCGATGCTTACCACAAGGCGATAGAATGGTTCCTCCACCACATGAACAGCCTAGTCTTATTTAGAAGGTACACTTGAAGCTTGGATACTTTTGAATTAAGTGTATTTATAGCCTTTTCGCTCCTCATTACCATGAGAGGTATGTATGCTCAAGTCTGAGACATCATTACTAGGTGTGAACAATGTGATAGGGTGAGAACTTCTTTCTCCTCTCAACAACTCACGCTTTCTCCACTCCCTATTCCAAGCATGTTTTATTGCTAGTCATGTGATTTAGTTGGAGAGTTACCACAGACCTCCAGGGGTAATGTCTACATCATGATTATGAATGAGCATTTTTCAAAATGGGTCAAGCTTGTTGTGCTACCAGACAAGTCATCACATAGCACCAACCGAGCTTTCTTACAATAGGTCCTAAGTAGGTTTAAGGCTTGTGTTGAATGCCTTATTGATCAAGGATCAGAATTCAAGGGATAATTCCAAGACCTACTTGACCATGCTCTCATTGACCATCGTTGGATTTCAAAAAATCATCCCCAAGCTTATGGCCTTCTAGAAAGGATGGTTCAAATGTGCAAGAAGGGACTTCAGAAGATTTGCCTCACTAGGAACAAAGAGGATTAGGACCTAGCCTTCCCTTACATCACCATGGGTTACAATATGTCCAAACACGCCTCTTTGTTTCATTTTTTTCCTTACTTTCTACTTTTTGGGAAACATCCCATTCCACCCTCTTCCATTACTGCTCAAATGGACCAGGTTGTGGACTTGGACTCCCTAGCCACTTGGGTTAAAGTCATTGCAGAAAGGGTTGCTCTATTCAAAAGGGTTATGCCCATGGCCATGGAGAACTTGTCCATTACACAACATCGAGACACCTTACGGTATGCACACACACGAGGTGGTAGTTACAAACTTAAGGTGAAACAATTTGATGTTGGTGATTTTGTGTATCTCCAGCAGCAACCCAATGATATTCTAAAGACTTCTTCCGATCGCACTATCTTGAGGATTAAGGCAATCAAGCCTTTAAGTGTGTTGAAGTTGCAAGGAGTTGATGGACGCACAATTCGGGATCATTCCAAAAATTGTGCGCCTTGCCACCTACCGAACTTGGATCCTACCATCATCATGTTGACTTGGATTCCTCCACTTGATTATCCATGTCAGGTATGTCAGAGGACAAATGATGCTAATCAAATGCTATTTTGCGATAACTGTAATGGTAGATACCATCTCTTCTACCTCAAGTTGGAACTCACTCAAGTTCTCGTCAACAATTGGTACTATTCATCATGTTCTCCTACAACACCTTAATTTTTACTCAGACCATGCCACACTTTTCCCGACTTAGGTCTAAGGGGGGATACATGATAATTTCATCTCAACTTCCTCTTGTGCATTGTGTATATATATATGTGCATGCATCTATTTTTGATTGATTAGTTTATACCTTTGACTAGCTTTAGTCTTTTTGTTTACTAAAGTTTACTATGGATTTATACACTTATGACACCGTATGTCATGACACTACACGTCACAACACATGGCCACAATAAAGTTAACCAAAAAACCTAAGGAAGGAAAGCTCCTACAACTTCATTTTGAAAGACCTTTCCCACATAGAAACCCCCATCTTCATTGACAACCCCAATAATTCTAAATTGCATACTATTTATATGGTCCTAGATTATTCAAGTTTAAAAGTTACAAATGACTGCAATGAAAAGAAAAATATTTTTTTACCTATGTCACTATGCCAAAACTTGACATTTATGATTAGGACAAATATGACTAATGACCATTTTCTAGTCATATATAGTCATATATGCCATGTTTTTGTGCCTAGTTGTATTCTTGTAACCATGGATATGACTACATGACTAAAATTCTTCATGGAAGGTAGATGCAAGGTTGAGTGGCTCACTTTCGTGACATAATGACATTTTTTTCTTGGGCACCTTTTGTTCAAATGTTTATGGTAATTAATATATTTATATACACAATAATTGGCAATTGAATTTAAACTAACAACTTCATTATGAACACATCCATGTGGTTATTTTTGGAAAAAAGTTCATTCGTAATGAACTTTTAAAGTCTAAAAATAGGGACTAGTTGGCTAGATTCAAAATTAGAAAATGCAAAAAATTGTAATGATTTCCATTCTAAATGTGTTATAGTGATTCATATAGATTATAATATGAGATGAGAAACTCAAATCATGAATCCTTCCCATGAAAATTTTAGCAAAATGATAGTTATGGACTTTTCAATGGTTAGAATTGGACCACATTTTCATAAGTCCATAGAAGGTGCAATTTGAACTATTTTTCAATTTTTTTCCCTCACAAGAGAATGTTTCCATAAAATTTACTTGGGGCACTATTAATATGGACTCCTATCATTACATGACATATGTTTGACTAATAAAATAAAAGCAAATTTTCAACTCATCATTTAACAAGTGTTGGTTTTGGACGTTTATGGAATACAAAATTTATCAATAATGACACACTCAATTTTGCATCCACCCTAGATAGGATTATGTGACTACAAATCTTCTTCATGACACCATATAATTATTTAATAATATACAATTTGAAACATTAAAAACTTATGAATTAAAAGGGAAAAGAATTAGACGGTAGACATACGTACCTAGTAAGCATATTATAAGCTTATAGATGATTAAACACATAATTAGTGCACAAATAAATAATTAATACCTTATCATTTCTAGAATTTGTTTTTTAGAGTCACTAATTATTTAATGTGAATTTTTAGATAGTGGAAAAAACAAATTTGGGGGAATTTTTTTCCATTCAAAATAACATTCTCGAAAAATGGAAAACAAATTGCCAAAATTCTTGAAACCACAAAATTAATTTTCAGTCAAATTTTTTGATATTTTGGTTTTTATTTTGATAGATCTATAGAACTTGGAAAAATCTTTAAGAAAAAGAAAAAAAAAAAAGATATATATATATATATATATATATATATATATATGGTCA
>Ga0116227_10015335_pt1 | contig 11371 bp, 12 predicted proteins | sample S1TSphgellanicum_FD_89693 | JGI IMG/M metagenome (GOLD analysis project Ga0116227, IMG submission 89693) | Host-associated microbial communities from peat moss isolated from Minnesota, USA - S1T2_Fb - Sphagnum magellanicum MG | ecosystem: Host-associated > Plants > Peat moss > Unclassified... | reverse complement strand
GTAATCGCCACCGTGTTCGGCGGCATCGGATCATACATTGCCGCCACTTTAGTCGCCATGCGCGACCGCAGCGAACTCAGCGAATTGCCATGATGCACATGCACCACATTCGTCAGAAAGATCAGAAACGTGTTGCTGTAAGGGTCCATCCACATCGACGTTCCCGTGTAACCCGTGTGCCCGAAAGAACCAATCGGAAACAGCTCCCCTCGATTGCTCGAAAACGGCGAATTCATATCCCAGCCCAGCGTCCGCAAAACCGGCTGATCGGCCGGACTCGCCGCTTCCGTGAAAAGCCGCACCGTCGCCGGCGCAAAGATCTGCTTGCCGCTAAGCTGCCCATGATTCAGCAGCATCTCCGCATATTTAGTCAAATCCGCAGCCGTCGAAAAGACGCCTGCATGCCCCGCAATCCCGCCCATATACCGCGCCGTCGGATCATGCACCACGCCATGAATCGGCTGCCCCGTCTCATCGTCAATTTCGGTCGATTCAATCCTCGGCAGCAAACTCGCCTCCGGCAGATAACCCGTCTCCGTCATGCCCAGCGGCGCAAATACCTGATCATGCGCGAACTCCGCCAGCGTCTCGCCCGAAAGCCGCCGCACAATCTCGCCCAGCAGCAGAAAGTTGATATCGCTATAGATGAACTTCGTTCCAGCCGGCGCAATCGGCTTCGTCGTCAGCGCCTTGTCAATCCCTGTCTGATAGCCCTTCCACTTCGGCACCAGATCCACATCCGGCGCAAGTCCTGAAAAATGCGTCATCAGAAGCCGGATGGTCAAGTCGCTCTTGCCGCCCTGAAATTCCGGCAGATACTTAATCACCGGATCGTCAATACGCAGCTTCCCCTGCTCAAACAGCCGCATGATGCTGGGCGTCGTCGCCGTCACTTTCGTCAGCGACGCGATGTCGAAAATGGTGTTCATCTCCATCGGCTCGCGCGTTGGCGCCAGCGAGCGCAGCCCGTAGGCCTTTTGAAAAACCACCTGGTTGTTGTGGCCCACCACCACAACCGCCCCTGGAATCAGGTTCGTCTGAATCGCGTCCTGAATCATGGCGTCGATGTCCGCGAAATTCTGGCCGGAACAAAGGCTGCTCAGCACGATGGCTGCAAGTGTAAGTCGAAGGGTGCTCAAGAAAATAGACTACCGTGCCTTTGGAACCCTAAGCGAATTTAATGTTCGTTTCAGGACCAATTCATCTAACTTCTGCCAATATCGAAGAGAGCACTGACCGTGCTGTTCGAATTCGTTATAAAGAAGGATTAATCAAAATGAAGAAACTTATGACCGCCGCCCTCGGCCTTTCGCTGCTGACCGGAACCGTTGTGTTCGCGCAGAACACTGCCACCACTTCCACCGCCAAGAAAAAGAAGAGCAAGAAAAAGACGACTTCCACTGACACCATGTCGGCGCCGAAGAAGTAATTTTCTTTAGCTTTAGCCTAATTTAATTTAATGTTGTTTTCCATGCACTGGCCTCAAACTTCTGCGAGACTAGTCTGGAAAGCACACAGTGCTTCAATTTAGAAAGAGGGATTAACACAAATGAAGAAACTCATGATCGCCGCTATGGGCCTGTCACTGCTGACCGGAACCGTCGTTTTCGCCCAGAACACTGCCACCACTTCGACCGCCAAGAAGAAGAAGAGCAAGAAGAAGGCCACGACCACCAGCACCATGTCGACCACCAAGTAAGTTTTCCCATAGGAAACTTTCTTTTGGATTTTGAAGGGCTCCCCGGCTGAAAAGCCCCGGAGCCTTTCCCTTTTGCCCCGATTGCAGCGGGCGAAAGAAGGGGGACGGACTACTGTGTCCCCGGCAGAAAGCCTTCCCGCACTGGTAATTCAACTCCGTGGACATAGCTGTCCGTCCCCCTTCTTTCGCTGTCCTGCCACCAGCAAAGTAAATGTTTCGTAAATCCCGCCCTCTTGCGTCCCCCAACGCGTTTTAATAAGAAGGTTACATGGAATCGCCCGCATTCACGCCCACCCGCGTCCTGGTCGTGGACGACGACATTAAGCTTTGTCAATTAATCCGCGACTATCTGGAACCGCTAGGTTACGAAGTCTCCATGGCCCACAACGGTCCCGCCGGCGTCGACCTCGCCGTTCGTGAGCCATTTTCCGCCCTCATTCTCGACGTCATGCTGCCCGGCTTTGATGGCTTCCAGGCCCTGCGCAAAATCCGCGGCGCATCCAACGTCCCCATTCTCATGCTCACCGGACGAGGCGAAGAATCAGACCGCATCGTCGGCCTCGAACTCGGCGCGGACGATTATCTGCCCAAAACCTTTTCCACCCGCGAACTCCTCGCCCGCCTTCGCGCCGTCATCCGCCGCTCTGTTCTTTCCGCCGCCGCCAGCGCCCCTAAAGCCACTGATCCCGTCGTGGTCGGCGATATCCACATTGACCCCGAAGCCCGCGAAGCCTCCGCCGCCGGTCAGCCGCTGGTCCTCACCGCCATTGAATTCGATCTCCTGCTAACCCTCGCCCGCTCAGCCGGACGCGTCAAGTCGCGCGAACAGCTTCTTCTCGAAGTGGCCGAACGCAACTTCGACGTCTTCGACCGCTCCATCGACGTTCACATCTCCTCCATCCGCCGCAAACTCGGCGATGATCCCAAAACCCCCCGCTACATCGTCACCATCCGAAGCGCGGGCTACATGCTCAAAAAACCCGGCGCGGAACCAGTCGCATGACACGGAAAATCCTGCTCGTCGCCTTCCTGAATCTCGCGCTTCTTCTCGCCATCTTTTACGTCGTCGCGCGCCTGCAATTCCGCCTCGATCTCAGCTCTTTTCTCCTCGCCCCCGCGCGCGACCGAATGATTTCCGTCTCCCACCTGGTCGCCATGGAACTGCCCAACGTCCCGCGCGACCGCTGGAATAATCTTCTCGCCCAGTACTCATCCACCTATCCAGCCGACCTCTTCCTCTTCGACCGCGACGGCGTCGAACTCGCCGGCAAACCCGTTCAGCCGCCTGAAAGACTATTCCCGCGCCGTCCGCCGCCGCCGCCCGATCATGACGAAGACCGCGGCCATCACGGTCACGGCCCTCCGCCCGATCACGGGCCGCCGCTCGACTTCATAAACTTCCAGCAAACCACCAACCCAAACTATTACTGGGCTTCCATCCGCATGCCTGTCGCGCCCGAGTTCGGCGAGCGGCCCATGGACGTTCGTGTCGTCTGGCGCTTCAATTCCATCTGGACCAATTCCTTCTTCTTCGACTACAAACCCTGGCTCTTCACCGTCATACTCATCGCCATCATTTCGGTCGCCTGCTGGCTGCCGCTCATCCGTTCGCTGACCCGCACCATTTCCGCCATGACCTCAGCCACCGGACAAATTGCCGAAGGCCGCTTCGAAGTCCAACTGCCCGTTAACCGCCGCGACGAACTCGGCCGTCTCAGCGAATCCATCAACCAAATGGCCCACCGCCTTTCCGGCTACGTCAATGGCCAGCGCCGTTTTCTGGGCGACATCGCGCATGAACTCTGCGCCCCCGTCGCGCGCATCCAGCTCTCGCTGGGAATTCTCGAACACCGCTCCACCGAAACCATGCAGCCCTACGTATCGACCATCGACGAGGAAGTGCAGCATATGTCGTCCCTGGTGAACGAACTGCTTTCTTTTTCCAAAGCCAGCCTGGGCGCTTCCGCCGCGCTCGAGCCTGTGAATCTAGCCGAAACCGTCTCGCGCGCCGTCGAACGCGAACGCACCGACGGCGCAGCCATCCAAGTCGACGTGCCCGCTTCGCTCTCCGTCAGCGCCCAGCCCGATTATTTATTCCGCTCCGTCTCCAACGTCCTGCGCAACGCCATTCGCTACGCCGGCACCGACGGTCCCATCGAAATTTCAGCGCGTCAGGTGGACACGCAAGCCGTCATCAGCGTGGCCGATCACGGCCCCGGCGTTCCGCCCGCCGAACTCGACGAAATCCTGAAGCCGTTCTATCGCCCCGAAGGCGCGCGCCAGCGCGAAACCGGCGGCGTCGGACTCGGCCTCGCCATCGTTCGCAGTTGCATGGAAGCCTGCGGCGGCACCGTCAGTTGCCGCAACCGCGCTCCTAAAGGCTTTCTTGTGGAGTTGCGAATTCCTATTCAGCCTTCAGCGTAGGAGTGGCCCCTTCCCACGTCACATCCGCCGTCGGTCCATATGTCGAAGGCACCGGTTTATCCAAGAGACGAAGATAAACCGTTAGTTGCGTGCGGTGGTGCGCGCTGTGCAGCACGCGCCGCCAGAAAATCCACACTCTTTCCCGCTCTTCATCAAAAAACTTTCCGCGCTCCGCCCACTGTGCCTCGCTCAGCGAAGCCAGCCACGGCAATCGTGCAACAGCCAGTTGCACAAATCGTTTGGACAGCGACTCCACCGTCGCCACCTCCGGCAAAAGCGTGTTGACAGCCGGTTCCGAATGGCCCAAAAATTCACTGAAAAAACGTCGCTCCGACAAAATCTGATGCCGCATAATCTCGCCCACCGTCGCCGATTTCGCGTGCGGCTTCCAGTTCAAATCTTCGTCGGAAAATTGCCGCCACGTGGCAGCCGTCTTGTTCGTCTCGCTCGCATAGGTGTCCACCACGTGCTGAAACAGGGACTCCACCGCCTGCGGAACCGCAGCCGCATCGACAACCGGATCTTCGTAACGCATAGGACGCCATGATCTCATAAAAGGATGCCCTCTGTTCCTTTGCCCAAGGCTGCGCGCGGCGCTGTCTTCGTGGCGTTTTTGATCGCTCTCGTGTCCGGAATTTCCGTGCGTTCTGGACCCATCATGCTGCTTGGCGTCTGCCTTGTTTCTCTCTTTGCTGCGTTCGGAATTCTGCTGCGGCGCGTGTGGAGCGCCTTCGGCTTCGCATTATTGCTGGCGCTGTCCATCTTGGCCATGCTGATTTTCGCCATCATCGGACAGAACTCCGGCAGTTTCGGACAAGTTCTGGTAAGCGTGTTTCTCTACAGCGCCGTGGCCGGATTGTTTGTGCTGGCCGGTCTCAGTTTGCGCGTGGAAGGCGCAAAAACAGGCTCGCCCATTCCCTGGATCTTGATCGCCCTGCTGTTTTCCGGACCATTCCTTTACTACCGGCCCGTCAGTGTTTCCACCGATGCTTTAGCGCCTGCTCTTTTGTCTGGAGACTTTCTTCTGGTGGACCGCTTCGCTCATCCCGCCGTCGGCGAAGTCATTGCGTTTCATTCCAAGGGTCAAATTGCTCTGGGAAGAATCTCGGCCTCGCCTTCTCAAAACAAATACGAAGTTCCCGGTTACGGTGAAATCTCAGGCGGCGACATTGTGGGTCGTCCCAAATTCATTTACGACTCGCTGGAAGGCGACGCCACGCATGTGCCCATCCGTCGCTGGGACCGCGTATTTAAGGCCCTGTAGAGATTTGTAAGCGCCGTGTAAAAGCGCACGCCGTCAGCCTCTTTCTGGCGTTCAATGTAGGTATGAACTTACAGACAAGATTCTTTTCCGCAGCTCTTTTCACGCTCGGCACTCTCGTGGCGCAAGGCCCTCCGCCTCCTCATGGCGGTCCAGAAGGACCGGGCGGTCCCGGCTTTGGCGGCCCTCCTGTTACCGGCGCGCCGTTTTCGGCCACCAAAACAGAAACCCATCAGCAAACGCTGAGCGACGGAAACCAGATTCAGGAAACGCGAACCGAAAAGATCTACCGCGACACCGATGGGCGCACACGCACCGAATCGACGATGACCACGCCTTCCGGCACAACCAAAACCATGATCACCATCTCCGATCCGGTAGCCGGATTTGTGGCGCACTTGAATCCCGCCGATTCAACCGCCATGAAACAGACTCTTCCGCCCGCTCCCACCGGCGCTCCCAAACAGCATAAAGCTCCACCTGCGGACTCAAATGCGCCGCAGTTGGTGAAGACTGATCTCGGCACTTCCATCATTGCCGGACTCGCCGCGACCGGAACCAGAACAACAAAAACTATTCCTGCCGGTGCCATCGGCAACACAAGTCCGATTGTAGAGACGCGCGAAGTGTGGGTTTCGACCGCGCTGAAAATCCCCGTGCAAGTAACCAGTACGGATCCGCAGCACGGCACATCCACCACGGTGCTGAGCAACGTGACGGCGGTCGCTCCTGATCCGACGCTGTTTCAAATCCCGTCGGGTTACACCGTAAAAGATGCGCCCGCTGGCGGACCGCATGGTCCCGGCTTTCCAGGAGGCGGTCCGCACGGTCCGCCTCCGCCAGATGGTTCTTTGTAAATTCCTCTCTGTCATTTTGAGTCAGTATTTTCTAATCGAAAGATAAGCCTGGAGAAGGTACGAGGCGAAAGCCGAGGATCTTCTCCTTTCTTTTCTTTGTTTTGAGCGCGGCCTTTACTCTTGGAAAATTTGGCAAAGACTGCATTGACTGAAAGCGATGAATGGGTTAATATTCCGTAATGAAGGAATTCCAAATTTGGAATATCCTCCAACTCTTTGGGTCACGAACCAACTCCCCGTCCGAGCCACTCCTGATCCGTTCCCTTCTGGTTTCACTAACTAAGTTGCGGTTTTTACGCAATGGGAGGAAACAAATATGAGCGCTGCGGCAATTCAGGCAACCGTACCGCATTATCAGGAGGCCCGCGCCTTCTGGGATGAATTCACTTCACACTGCGAACATCAGGTCAAGGCGATCAACGCCGTGGTCGAAGAAAATCAACTGCCGGAAACGGCCAGGGTGAAGCTGAAACCCGGCCCTTGGAGCGTCTCCCTGGTTCGCGAGGCCGTTCCATCCACCGAAATCCGTCTTAATGTCGCCTTCGAGCAATGGGGCCCTAGAATCAACGGTTCCGTGCGAGGTGAGCAGGAACCAGACCTGCACTTCTACCCGGAAGAATTCGAATTCGCTATTGGCAGCGATCTGGACAACTCCGTGGTCGCCATCACGCCCGAAGGCGGAAGTTTGTCCCCGCATAAGTTCGCCAAGTACATGGCACAGCATTTCCGCCGCTGCTACCCGGGCATCACCCTGCCATCCTCTTACGAAACTCCTCAGTAGATAACATAATCATCCACGTAACCGCTGGTGTCCCGTGCATTGTGGCCAAGCATCCACACCAGGGCACCGGCGGTTCTGCTTTCGCGGATCTCGTTCATCCACTGGCCATACCAGTAATCGCGATTCTCCTTCGTTCCGAACTCTTCGAAAATCACTGGCTTGCTCAAAGCTGCGGCCACTCTGCGGTGCTTCCGAATCCAGCGCTTCCCGAAGCTCGGATGCTTCCCCCAAGCTTCTGGATAAAAATGAAAGGTCCCGAAATCGATCTCCGGAACCTCCATCGCGCCAGCGGCTTCATCTCCCAAACCCAGCAGATGATTCGAATCCAGCCCCTTTGCAAAAGCCGCCATCTCTCCAACCCATTCGATGAGCAACTCCCTCTCGCACCGCGCCTCATTCATCAATTCCCACGCCATAATTGCCGGCTCGTCCGCATAAAGCCGGCCCGTCACCGTATTGCGCCGAGTCAATATCGCCCGCACCCAATCGCGATAAGCCGACCGCACGGCAGGGCAGCGGTAAAACTCACTCACAGGCGAGGCACCGGGAGCCAGCCATTTCACATAAGCCGGAGCGCCCCCAAAATCACCCCAGTAATTCATCAGCGGAAGAATCAGCCTCAATTGCAAATCCTCCGCCGCTTGAATCAGCGCATCCAGCCGGTGCAACCCATCCGGCCCATCATTCACCTGAATCCGGCCATTTTCGAAGTACTGAAACGCCACCCGGCCGGGCCGAAAATCCTCAACCGCCAGAAACGCCCAGGCGCGAATCACCGACGCTCCCATGGCTTTTGCGTTCGCCATCGCGGCTCGCCGGCTCTCATCGCTGCAATAAGCCAGAAAGTAGCAATTCACACCGCCAGCAAAAAACGGCTCACCGTTCAGCCAAAACTGAGTGGCTTGAGTGGTGACCAGACCCTCAATCAAAAAATCCCCGATCCTCCTCCGCCAAATGCGCCTTCGCCGCCGGAATATTGAACTTCACACCCAAACCCGGCTTGTCCCAGACATCAATAAAGCCCTTCTTCATAATCGGGTCTGGCAATCCATCCATAATCTGATACCACCAATCCGGCTGGCCTAGCGGATACTCAAACGCAATATAATTTTGCGGCAGCGCCGCCGCCACCTGCACATGCGCCGCCAGCCCAATCAGTCCGTCGAAAATCCCATGCGGAGCAATCTGGATATCGTGCAAATCCGCATACTCGGCAATCCACTTCATCTCCGCAATTCCGCCCACGTCTTCCGGGTCGGGCCCAATGATATTCACCGCCTGCTTCTCAATCAGATCCTTGAAATTCTCCCGCAGGTAAATCTCTTCACCCGTGTGAATCGCAACCGAAGTGCTCTGCGTCACCTCGCGAAACACTTCGGCATTCGGGTAAGGCATATAGTCGCCGGTAATCAAATCTTCAAGCCAGGTAATATGCAGCGGTTCCAGCGCGCGCGCGAAAGTAATGGCATCCTTCACCGCCCAGCCGGGCCCGCAATCCAGCGCCAGTCCAATCTCATCGCCCAGCACCTTCTTCATCGCTTCCACGCAGGCAATCACATGCGCCAGGCCGCGTTCCGTCATCAGGCCGCGGTCGGAATGCGCCGCGCCCGTCCTTGGCTCGTCATACCAGCCATTGGTCATCGCGTGCATCATCGCCGGATTATGAAACCCCACCGCCTGCTTGATCAAGGTAAAGCCCTCTTTGGACTCTTTCATCTTGGCGGTATTCTCGGCATAGTCTTGCGGCGTCTGGCCCGTCATCGGGAAACGAACGCCTCCGTTGTAAGCGCGCACCCGGTCGCGAATCTTGCCGCCCAGCAGCTTATAAATAGGCACGCCGGCCGCCTGCCCGGCAATGTCCCAGAGCGCAATCTCAATCGCGCTCACCGCCGCGCCCCACGGCTTAAAAGCACCCAGCCGCCGGATCTTCAGCATCACCTGCTGCACGTTCGTGGGGTCTTCCCCCAGCAGGTAGTCTTTATAGAAAAGCACCATCGGCTTTAGATAAGGCTTGTAAGACTCCGCCTCGCCATAGCCCGAAATTCCCTGATCGGTCACAATCCGAATCACCGGACTCTTGCCGATAACGGCGCACCGCAAATCGGTAATCTTGATGGCGCCCGGCTTCTGAGCCCCCAGCGCCGTCGCCGCCGCCATCCCCGAGATCGATCCAATCAGTTCCCTGCGCGTCCAATGTGCCATAACATCTCCCCGCCAGAAACATATATCAAATCGATCACCGGAACCATGCACAGGCCCCGGCGCTCCTATTTCGCGCGTGAGCCGCTAATCAGAATCTCCACCAGCCTCTTTGCACTTTGCTGCCAGTCCGCGAGATGTGTCATATGCGCTGCTCCGATCAGCGCCCGCAGCAGATCGAATGGGTCCAGATCGCTTCGGATATCACGGCTCTGAATAGCGCGCTGGACCAGTGCGTCCATGGCCCCGCAGATCTGATCGCGCGAATCTTCATAGAGCTTTGCGGGGCCGCCAGCCAGCGTGTCTAGCGCGGGAGCGATAATCTGCTTGGCCGCAATGTAATCGACAAACAACAGCATCCAGGCCCGCAACGCTTCAAGCGGCGACATCGCTTCCGCGAAGCCGGACGCGGCGGCCGCCAGCTTTTCCACTTCAGCCCGGTAAACAGCCTCAATAAGCGCATCCCTGCTGGGAAAGTGGCGATACAGAGTTCCCGGTCCGACGCCCGCTTGTCTGGCAATGTCGTCCAAGCTGGCGTTTGCGCCACTGACACTAAACGCCTCCTTCGCCACTTCGATAATGCGCTCGCGATTGCGAAGCGCGTCGGTGCGCGGCTTGCGTGCTGCGGATGGTAAAGGTTTCGTCGGCATCGGCAAACTACTTGAAACCGGAGACAGTCTCCGGTAATCTATTGATTCGGAGACTCTCTCCGGTTTTAGCAAAGTTCCAATACCCATCGCAAGGAGAATCAGATTATGCGTGTTTTCTTAACCGGCGCTACCGGCTTTATCGGCTCGGCCATCGTCCCGGAGCTTATTCAGTCGGGCCATCAGGTGCTCGGTTTAACGCGCTCAGAGGCTGGCGCACAATCGCTGCTCGCCGCCGGTGCGGAGGTGCACCGCGGGGATATCGAAAACCTGGAGAGCGTGCGCAGCGGAGCAGCCAGTGCCGATGCCGTCATTCACACCGCCTTCAATCACGACTTCTCAAAATATGTGGCCAGTTGTGAAGCCGACCGGCAAGTGATCGAAGCGATGGGCGATGTGCTGGCTGGCACGAACAAACTCCTGATTGTCAGTTCCGGAACCGGGCTGGCAAACGCAGGGCCGGGCACAATCGCCACCGAACAAGATCCGTCCGCCAGTTCAAAAATAGTTCCGCGTGCGGCTTCGGAAGAGGCAGCCGCTTCGGTCGCGTCGCGCGGGGTCCGCACGGCCATTGTGCGGCTTGGTCAGATCCATGACACGGTGAAGCAAGGCCTGGTCACTTACGCCATCTATGTCGCCCGGGAAAAGGGCATTTCGGCTTACATCGGCGACGGGCTGAACCGCTGGCCTGCGGCGCACGTTCTGGATACGGCCCGGCTGTACCGGCTGGCGCTGGAGAAGGCAGAAGGGGGCGAGAGGTTTCATGCCGTTGCCGAAGAGGGAGTGACCGTCCGTGACATTGCTGAGGCCATCGGCCGCGGTCTTCACGTGCCCGTGGTGTCGCTGTCAGGCGAGGAGGCCGGCAAACATTTTGGCTGGCTTGCGGCGTTTGCTGGATGGGATATTCCGGCTTCCAGCGCGCATACACGGAAAAAGCTGGGATGGGAACCTGCCGGACCAGGATTGCTCACCGATCTGGAGAATATGCGCTACTTTCCGGATTGAGACTTGGGCAGCGCAGACGGCAAGCGGTCGTCTAACATGACTTTGTGGAACCGGTTCAGATCATCAACGACAAACTTTGCGACCAACTGGCCCAGCAAGCCCAGGCTGCTCCGCGCCGCCGCATCAACCACAATTTCCATGCCAGCGCCGAAGACAATCCGCACCGCTTCTTGAATGTTCTTCTGCGCGGGACTTATATCCGGCCGCACCGTCATCTGCATCCGCCGAAATCGGAGGCGTTCCTGGTGCTGGAAGGCATGGCGGAAGTGATTGTCTTCAGCGAAGCAGGCGTCATCAGCGCGCGTTATCGGCTGGGAGAAACCGTGGAAGGCAAAAAATTATGGGGCGTCGACCTTGCGCCGGGTGTCTGGCACACGGTGGTCGCGTTGTCTGATCGCGTGGTCTGCTACGAGGTCAAACCTGGTCCCTGGGAACCAGCCACGGACAAGGAATTCGCCGCTTGGGCGCCGGCAGAATCGGATCCAGCCGCAGGTGCGT
>Ga0116227_10015334_pt1 | contig 11373 bp, 9 predicted proteins | sample S1TSphgellanicum_FD_89693 | JGI IMG/M metagenome (GOLD analysis project Ga0116227, IMG submission 89693) | Host-associated microbial communities from peat moss isolated from Minnesota, USA - S1T2_Fb - Sphagnum magellanicum MG | ecosystem: Host-associated > Plants > Peat moss > Unclassified... | reverse complement strand
GTAGGATGTGTAAGTACAATTAAACACTCAGTGAAGGCGTTAATGAAGTGGTCATTAGTTGGGCAGATGGTTATGTTTAGTTTTATACAATGGATATATATATATATAAATATATATATATATATATATATATATATATTCCTCATTTTGCTACACCCTCACACCCACCTCAGACGTGACACTTTCTCGAAACCCCATATCACCCTTTATTTGAATTGACAACCTCACTTTTCTAAAATTCGGCCTCAACTTGACTCTAACATTAGCAAATGCCTGAGTGACAAAACCCAATGTGGAACAAGTTTGAAAATTCCCTTGGTTTTTTTTTAAGAAACCCAACTTTGCAAAATATGAAAATCTTTTGCATTTTTTTCAAGGTTCTTTCAACCAAACTTGACTTTCCAAAATATGAAAATTGTTTGCATTTTTCTAAAGGTTTTTTCAAGGAAACCCAATCTTCACAAAACATGAAAACCACTTTTTTTTTGGGGTTTTTTCAAAAACCTCTTATCCATTTTTGTATTTTTGTTTGAAGTTCTTAAATTTAAGGTTTCTTGTTTCCTACGATGGAAAAAGTGGGATCATTGAACATTCAACACTCAATGTGACAATTTTTTTCTAACTCTTTGAATGCAAAATTAGAATGGTAAAGGTCGTCATTTTTTCTTACATATTTATTCATTTACTCAAATTTATTCAAGTATGGTGATGGTGAGTGCATTAAAGGCATTAGATGAAAGTGAAAAAACAAAAAACCTTCCAGTATGTTGTGTTGTTTTTCTTATATTATTTTGTTGTTTCTTGTGTGTTTAGTGTGCATCATTCTTCTTTTAAAACTCTCTCAATAAGCTCAAGGTGTGTTATGCAATTGTAAGCGATTTGTGATTCACTTCCATTGTCACCACCCACACATATTGCCATTTGTTCATTCTTTCAAATCATCGTTATTCATGATTCACTCTCACTATTCTTACCCTCATCCCATTTTTTTGTTACAACTATCATGGAATCTTCAACTCCAAACACTTTTTCTTAGCATTGAAACCAAACCTAATGGCCTTTATGTTGTTATTCAACGTTTGGTAGTAACAACATTGTGAATAGACCAAAGCAAATAAGCATTGTCTGAAGCCCCCTTTGATGTTGGCATTAATGACCTTATGATGTAAAAGGTGTTGTTGGAGAACTTTAGGAAGTAGGTAAAGCTTTGAAGCCGCATTAGAAATAACTTCACATTTGGGATTTCTTCAAGATGAACAATAACCAATTTATTAGTTTGAGGTAGAGTCAAATTGTGAGATGCATTGTTTGTCACAATGAAATGATTAACCTTGAGATTTTGGCCTTACACACAAGATACTATAAAAGCCTCATTGTTTATCACAAGGCTAATGGCATATGAATCACAAAAAAACATGTGGAACATGATCATTATGTTTTACTTAAAAAGAATGTAAAGGAAATACATCTTCGTCTTTAAGTCTACTTGATAAAAAACCAACACTACTAAGAAACATGGTCTAGCACCACTACACACTTCCACTCAAACCCAATTTGAGTGAAATGGGACTTGCCCCATTCCATTGTTCATGGACTGTAATGAAAGTGACATGACAATGTCACCTTCTTAACTATCTAAATGGGTGGGGCTTGTGCCATTCCACCATACATAAGTTGTAGTGGAAAGCAATTATGACAATGTTACCTTCTTGATTACTTAAATGGAATGGGGCTTGTGTTACTATAGTGAAAGGCAACATGATTATGTCATTTTTTAGATTACATAATTAAGTGGAATGTGACTCATGTCATTCCACCATATAGGCTTATAATGGAAGGCAATTATGATATTACCCATTTCTTGGATGCTTGAGTGGAAGGTGAGTGAGCATGTTCACCATTGATTATGTACAAAAATAAAACTTTAAGTATTTAATTTGCTTATATGTATGTCACATGCAACTATAATTACATGCTAGATTTTAATGAAACTACATTGAAACCCAAGAAATCTCAAATGCATGGGATGGACATATGGGCAAGGTGTCATACAAAATGTGCACTATGCGGAATTTCCCACAATGCCTTAAGACCATGGGTAATTTACTTGTGAATGTATTTGTACCATGAAGACTCAAGTGGTGCATTTGAAAACATTGATCTAATCATGAGAAATCTAACATGTATATTCAAGCATCATAAGATGATTGAAACCACCATCAACACAATTATATTGATGAAAATGTATATGTATATTATTGTTATATGGGATGGCCATATAACGTTAGGGCTACCCCATCATTGGAGTGGACATTGGATTCACCATTACAATACTACTGGAAGAAATGACAATGTGTTTCGAACTATTATCACAAAGTTATGCCTTGAGAAGGCGCTATTGTACTTTATGAAAAAAACTCCAACAAATTAAATATGTCCCACAACAACAAATAAAATCTAGAAAAACGACATGTGCAAAACAATAGCATGTCCAATAGGGTGTGAACAACAACCTCTTTTCATTCAGGCCCAAACAAAACCCTTATTTAAAACCAAATCCAAGTACAATTGTAGCTTCTACTATTGGAATCACTTAGCTTCTACTACTAGAACTACCTTGTTGTAGCCCTATGGCTCTACTTCAAGTCTTTTCTCCTTCTTTCACAAACATCCACACATACCCAAAGATAAACATTTCTTTCTCCCCTTTTTATCTCCAACTTAGAATCATATTCCTTCAAGTAGCCATGCACCACTGAGGTAAATGGTGACTAACGTCACACCTCTTCAATCCTATTTCTTCTTCACTTTTCCCTTCAGCTACCACTACTATAGTAGTTATCTCCTAGATTAAGGTAGTCAGGTTGCAAACTCAACTTGAATCCCATTCTTCTTAGTTAAACTCAAACTATACCTAGCTCCCACATTATAGAACATTTTAACCTACCACTTGATGGATGAATCAAATCAACCATGACCTAGATCAATGGATAAAATTACTTTTCAAACATTTAAATCGAGATTTATTTCTAGTAATTTGGCACAATTATACTATGATAAATAATGAAAAACCAACCAAGGGTCCAATAATTATGCCTTTAATAATGTGTCATTCAACCTTTATCACTAGGACCTAGGTCCTATGTCACTCATCTTCTATCACTAAAACCTAGGTCTACATCACTACAACCCATGTCATTAAAATGTAATAGATCGTTAGTGCCTATGTCACTAAAGTGTAATATTCAATTTCTATCACTAGGACCTAGGTCTATATCACTATGGCATGTGTCATTCAACCTCTATCACGGACCTAGGTTTATATCATTAGGTCTTTTTTCACTCATCCTTTATCACTAGGACATAGGTCTATATCAACTTATGTCACTAAGGTGTAATACATCACTAATGCTTATGCCACATGGGTTTCCTACTACACTTGGTCTTAATGTAATATGTCATTATGGCCTATGCCAATAAGGCCCATTTCACTCTGTCTATGTCATTCAAGTTTATATTTTGTTTGGGTTTGACCAATGTTATATGTCACTAGGGCATATGCTAATAAAACCTCACATGTGTCATTAATGTGTACATTTGTCATGCCCATACATGGCCTCATACATGATGGCTAGTTACGAGCATGCCCATCATGCCTTTTAGGGTTAATGTATGTTTTTAGGTGACTGTACGTTATTAGGTGCTTAGGGTTTTAGCTTGTTGGCGACTATATAAAAGGCCAAGCCCTTCCCTTCTCTTTTTAGTTTTTCTAGAATTCCTTTGTCAAGAGAGTTTCCTTCATAGGCAAATTGGATTTTTAGATGCCCATGGTAACTATTTCACGGCCACCATTTACATACATTACATGTTATTTCCTTCTTTGCAATTCAATTATAAAAAAACTACTCTCTGTTGTTTAATGTTGAAAACGACATATTTCTTTTACTAGTGTTGCTATTGTTGTTGGAGGGAGTTTGTGATGTTACATTTTTGCCAACCAACAAAGCTGAGATCGGAAGAGCTAGGAAAAGTGAAACCAAATGAGGGAATGATGTATCTTAGAGAGGTTTTTTTTTTTCCCCTCTCTTTCGCGCGTAGAGGCCTCCACCTTGAAGATTCGAAATGTTGGGTGCAATGTCAAATAAAAAAAAGAAAAATTTCTACAACGCCGCCCACCATTGCTACAGAACAACATAATGTCGACCACCATTGCTTTTAAACAATGCCACCACGAGTTGCAGCGATGCAAGCTGCAACATCACCATGAACTTGCGACTTTTATAATGCTGCGAGCTTGCAGCGTTACAACGTCCTAAGTTGCAGCATCGTGAGCTTGCAACATTGCAACGTCATGAATTGTAGCACTTATAACACCACGTTGTTGTCGGCCATTATTGTAGAGCTCACAGGCCTTTCTACAGCGCCATTGCGAGCTTGCAACACTATAAGCTACAGCTCTTGCAGTGTTGCATTGTCATCAGCCATCACCGTGGAATTCACGAGCGCTATGCAACACGCTAACCTCTAACGTTGTGTCGCCAACTTCTGTCCGTTCGTTGAACTTTCGTCCGTCCACTAACATTTTTTATTTTTTATTTTATTTTATAAAAATTATTAATATTAATATTAATTAATACATACATCTACATATTCTCGTATTAATACATACATCTACGTATTTAATATTAATACATAAATATATAATTCTTTCTTCCTTTACTTCGTCATTTAGCATTAGTGATTACAGAAATTGAAAATTGTTTAGGGTATGTTTTCTTAAGCATTTCACATTTCAATTTCCATTACAGTTGCATTTAATTGCATGGTTATCTTAGACCTTTGTAGTTAATGCTATATATTGTTACCAAATTTTGGGGCATGGGATGACACCATGTCCTCAGATGATGAAAGCACTACCATTTGGCCAGAACCAAGGTATCAATTACAAAATAACACATAATCATTTGAGCCGATTTTTTTGAACTCACGATCTTCACGATAGTACCATCAAACGTTTACAATGCCATCGTCATCCATCACAACTCCTACCAAGAATTCAAGTTTAGGTTACATTACACCAACGGTACATCAAAATCCATTTGGAGGGTTAATCAATGAGGTACATTTGTTGCCAAACTTGCTTTCACAGCATCATCGTATATTTCGCTACGAACCGTGACCTCTACACCCATATACACCAATGGATGATGCGATCCCAACTCCTTGATAGACTCAAATGTGAATCTAAGGTGAAAACAGCGGGAAGGTAAGGAGTTAAGGCATGCTCCCTGGTTCATAACACTTCGGGAATAGAGGGGCGTGCTAGAATTCCGGGATGGGGACTAGGATGATTAACAAGCAACTCAATCACTCACACCAACCTGCACAAACCAAACAACAAGTTAGTTAGTGTATAACTGGAACATTTTTGGTGCATCGACAAATCATACGCAAACATGGACTCATAAGACTCACCATGGCCTAAACTTGGGGGAAGCCACCACCTTCCCCCTTATAGTTTATTCTGTGCTTGGCCACAAGGCCAACACTCAAATGCGATTTTGTCCTGAGATTCTCAAGTGGGAGTCCTGAAATTCCCAAAGTTGGGACTCCTTCGACTTTGGGGCCCCATAACTTTTGCGTGCAGACCTTTGATTGAGATAAAGTCTAAGGCAAAGTTGTAGCCTTTGTTGAGAACTTTCTAATGGTATGTCGCACGCCACCTGCACGCATGAAAATCGATGCAATTCCTAACTTTTAATGGTCGGGAGTCAAATTGCCAATTTGATTCCCGACCCTTCTTTTGACCATAACTTGTGTTTTAAGTGTCCAAATGGATCATGCGAGCTCATTTTAGACACTTTAGCTCCAAGGGCTTTCTAATGATATTAGTAACTTTTCAATCCAATGGGTTTTGACCCCTGTAATCGCTCTCTGAAAATTCAAGAATCCATCGGGACTCCAACTCCCAAAGTGGAAGCTCATTTGGGAGTGTGAGGGTTCATTCCCTCACATTCTTTTGCCCTCCTAGGAACATGAAATGTGACTCTCGAGCTTCACATTTGGCCCACACCTTCACAAGCCTTTGTTTTGGTCATAAGCCCAAGGCTAGGGTTGTGACAATGGAGGTTAATAGTTCCTTTAGGAGAATTGAGAAGTTCAGCAAAAGGCCAAGTACCATTTTTTTGAAGGAGTTCAAGGCAATTTTCTCAACTACGGTCTGTGACTTGGAGCTCAAGTATGGCGTTAATTACACCGAGGTGTTTGTATTCAAACAACTATATAACATAGTTGTGTTTATTATATAACGATTGTAAGTTCTAATAGAAGTTATGACAGGATTGGGTTGTTATTCTTTGTGTTAATAAGATAATATTTAGTCCTTCAATTTGACAAATGTTAAGCTTGAAAGGTCTTTGCTTGAACCAATACCACTAAAAGGTCCTTGGTATTCCTCCCCAAAAAGGAATATTCATTCAAACCTTGTTTGAATGAATTTTGCCACTTTCATTTTTAATTGTTGTAGGCTAATTGAGAGCACAACTCCTTGCATAACCAAAACCCAAGCAACCACAACTTGATCTTCTTATACTATTAGCACACCCCGTAGTTCAAGTTTTCTAAATCTTGTTTTCCCATACAAGTGATCAGACAATGAAGTAAGAGGTATGTTCTAGTGCCCACTTGCCTTCCTCTCAATAAAGTTGTCCCATTTCAACTGCATCCATGACCTCCTCTAATGTTTCATTGTTCCTCTTGCCTTTAGTGTTCACATTATTGCCTTTATCAACTCTTTTCTATTTTATTATTGGTTCATGTTTAGAAGATGGTGGGACATTTTCCTCATCTTGGCTTGGTTAGTCCTTTAATCCACTTTGCCTCCTATGAAGCACATTCAACAACATCATGATCTAGATCCCCCTAGACCCAACCTCTAGCACTTTAGGGTTGTGTGCTTTGCCTCTACAAGAGGGGGTATTTGAATTTTTTATATTTTCTCAAGGTCTCAAGAAAGTATGAAAGATCAAGGTATGTGTGAAATGCATATGTTTATAATTGTTGGGAAGAAATGATCGATGTATAGAATTGTTCAAAGTCATCCCAAACTAAATTCTTGTCTATTGTTTCTATATAGGCGGTAGATATGTACAAAAAACTACAATTTCTTAAAATTGGATGCAATATGCCTCTCTTATAAACACTTATGTTGTATCTACAAACTATAAAACTTTGCACCCAGTGGCAATATAGAAACTTTTTGAACTTTCTTTGTAAAACTGATTTATTGCACAAGTTCACCTTCTTGGATACAAAGGTGTAAACCTTGGTTCGACAATAAAGATGTAGAAACAGGCCCAACAATGAATCAAGGCTTGAATGTAAGCGAGGAAAGGAATCACAACATCCTTTTAACAACCTTAGACACACAACATAAGTTAGAAGAATGGGGGTGAGGGGGGGGGTCCAATGCTCAATGAGATAGAACAAGAGGACAAATAGTAGTAGGGGTTGGGTTGAAGATGAAAAAGTGGATAAGGAACAATAGCTGTTGAAGATGAACAAAAACATTAAGAATACGAACAATATTTGTTAAGGATGAATAAGAAGATTAGGAGGAGCAACAATAATTATTGAGGATGAACAAGAGGATTATGAAAAACAACAACAATTGTTTGGGATGAACAAGAAGATCAAAAGGAATAGTAATGGTTGTTGAATATGAACAAATAACAATAAGAACATCAGGAGGGTACCAACTGATGAACAACAATAATGGAACAATAAGAACATAAAAAAGGTCACCAGTTAAAAAGTAACAACAATGGAGCAATAAGAACATTAGGAAGGTCATTAGTTGAGGAACAACAATAATGGAATAACAAGAACATTAGGAAGGTCATTAGCTAAGGAACAACAATGGTGGAACAATAAAACCTCAAGAGGGTCACCAGTTGAAGAACAACAAGAATATTAAAAGGATCATTAGTTGAGGAACAACAATATGGAATAACAAGAACATCAAAAAGGTCATGTCAACTAAAGAACAACAACAAGAGAACAACAAGATCATCAAGATGAACACTAGTTGAGGAGCAACAAGAGGTTCAAACCATGGAGAGTTGAATTCCCTTGAAGTCCAAAAAGAACAATAGTTGAGGAGCACAAGTTAAGGAGCGCAAGGAGAGGACATTGTTGAACTCTAGGAGGAGCACTAGGATCAATCAAGAACAAGACACCTTGATGAGCGCCAACATTTGCACACACAAACAACTTGGAGTTAGGTCATGTCTTTAAAAGAGTTGGGAAGATGCACCTAATTTTACCCTGAAGATAACATGCATTGATCATGTTCTAAGAACACCAAAGAACAATCCATGAGTAAACACTGCAAGAGCTTTACAAGAGAGAACCATGACACCTTCATGAGAGAGAATTTGAGCAAAAAGAAAGAGAATCCAAACGGGAGCTTGATCCTTGGCAAGCAACAATGGGTGAGGAGAGGAGAGGGAATGGGGGGAGGTGGTTTAGGCTTTTGGAGTGAAATCTTGTGAGAGAACGTTTGAAAGTTAAAAAGTTATGGATTAACAAACTTTTAGGATTTGATCATGAAACAAAGTTTTGTCTCTTTTAAGGTTTTGATCTCAACCATTAAATAAATATGTTTGATTTTTCGAAGGACAATGATCAATTTGAGTTTGAGATTGTTTGATAATATCATGGATTTGTGACATGTGTTAGCTTTAGTATGTGCGTTGATAGGGTGTGCATTGCTTGAAGATAAGTTGGAAAAATGGTTGGTATCTTTCTTTTTTATAAAAACAATGAGATTGAGAACTTTCAGAAGCCATATCCTTTGCATCTGTTGTCTAAATCCAATGATATAAAAGGCGTTAAGTGTGCCCAGAGTTCATTTACAATCCATCTTGGGACCCCAGAGCTAACCGAGGTCTTTTGAGATCACAATGTTTGGCTGAATTCTTAAGTGTACTATGACCAGCCTCTTTACCCGACCCTGAACCAGTAGCGATTCTTTGAGAAAAACGAAGAAATGCCCAACATTGGCAAGCACCTGGCAGAGGTGATGGCATTTCCTTGGAGAACACCCGCATTCATGCTAGGGGCATTACCTGACATAAAGAAGACCCACATGGTTTTTTTGGTCATGGGTATCATAGTCATAGGAAAGAAAAGAAGGTGAGTATTTTTTTTTTAAAAGGATGAAAATTTGTGTTAAAAGTAAAAACACCTAGGAGAAGATTTCACTTCACTTTACCAAGATCCACACAATGTACTTATGAAACCATGACAAAATTTATAGAAAGAAAGCACCCAAGAAAGTGAGAGAAACAAAAACAAGGGACAAGGACCAAAGTCCAGGCAAGCAAACAGCACAAATTTTTGTGGCAGGCCACAAGGAGGAAAGGGAACCACTAACAACCATTGAATCCTCCACCAGCTGCATGAAGCATATCAACTAAAAAGAGGGGACGTAAAGCCGATAAAACTAATTGACATGAGTCATTTTCTAAAGACCAATGTATTTTTATTTAAATCTGTTCAGTGGCCTAACCACCTCCCTCCCCCCTAATACCTAGGTGACCTACCCAACCCCCTCCCCCCTCCCCAAATTCAAGGTGGTATTTATGACTGTCCATGTGCTTCGCAGTGGCAACAGCCACCGCATCCGCTGCACTTCATAAACTCTCTCTCTCTCTCATCACTCTCGTGAACTCGTTTGCATCATGGCGTTGATGAGAGAGTTGCTGGAAACTGTTGTAAATTGGCCAATCGATTATTGAACCCTAGACTAGAGCAAAGGCGGAAAAAAAAACGTACCAAATCTTTCTTTCAACCACCAGCCGAAAGCAAAAGCAAATGCAGCAGCACTTATAACCCACTTCCTGCATTCATTCGTCATCAATTGCAGCTGCTGCGTGTATAGAGTAGAAAAGAAAACACAAAATTTGTTGGAAATTGGGTGTACCACTAGAGTTCACATCCAGAACGAGTTTCTTGTTGTTGTTGTTGCTGCTGCTTATTATTTCTTCTTTTCCTCATTGCTACAGTCGTTTCTGAAGATCTACAAATTGTCCTATTTGTTTGTAGTATCCCGCGAGGATCATTTTTTTCTCCACAGTTGTGATCGATTTCTTTTGTCCTGTTTGTTTGTAGTATCCCCCGAGGATCAGTTTTTTCTTCATAGTTGCGATAGATTTCTTCTTGTACAAGGGAAATGTTTTTTTGAGGTTTTGTTTGATCTTTGAGGAGTTGCAGAGAGCAGGAGGATTTGGAGTTTGAGAGCAAGTTTTTGAGATAAAAGTCTTGTTTTGGGTCTTCTCAGGAAGTTTTGTTTTGTGGGAAGAGAAGGAGGACTAGATCAGCAGCAGCAGCAGCAGCAGCAGCGACTCTCGACAGATTATGGCTCCCAGTAGGGCGGTGGGTGATGTTGTTCTTCTCAGCAGTCCTGCAGCAATTGCAGAAGAAGAAGAAGATGCTATTCTGCAGCAGCTCCCAGCTAGCATTGCAAAGCTTAGTCTGGTGGCAGCAGCTGATGATCAGGATGAGCTGCTGCAGTCTGAAGCTCCTGGAGGGGAACACAAGCTGCCTGAATCAGCAGCAGCAGCTCCTCCTCGAGGAGAACTGCATATCTTTCGTTCCAAGTTACCTGACATTGACATTCCGGATCACATGACATTGCCGGAGTATTGCATGGAGAGAGCATCACAGTGGCCGGATAAAGCAGCAATCATTGATGGAAACAGCGGCAAAGTACTGACGTTTGGGGAACTAGATCTTCGGTCGCGGAGGGTGGCAGCCGGGCTAGTGACACTGGGAGTGGAGAAAGGCGGTGTAATAGCGGTGCTACTGCCGAATGGAGCCGAGTTTGTGACTGTTTTCCTGGGAGCTGCCATCCGAGGAGCTATAGTCACGACTGCCAATCCTTTCTACACTGCTGCTGAGCTACAGAAGCAGATCCGAGTGGCCAATGCAAGCATGGTGGTGACTCAATCTTCTTACGTCGAGAAGCTCAAGAGCTTACAAGACGATTTCTCCATACAGATTATGACAGTGGACAAGCATGTGGATGGTTGTCTGCACATCTCTGTGCTCTTGGAGGCCGACGAGAGCCGATGTCCCGTGGTGGACATACATCCAGAAGACGTTGTGTGTCTTCCGTTTTCTTCCGGCACAACTGGTCTGCCTAAAGGGGTGATGCTCACCCACAAGAGTCTTCTCTCCAGCGTCTCGCAGCAAGTCGATGGCCAAATCCCCAACTTCTACATCACCAGTCACGACTCTGTCATGTGTGTCCTTCCCATGTACCATATCTACTCCCTCAACTCCATCATGCTTTGTGGTCTTCGTGTGGGT
>Ga0116227_10015333_pt1 | contig 11374 bp, 7 predicted proteins | sample S1TSphgellanicum_FD_89693 | JGI IMG/M metagenome (GOLD analysis project Ga0116227, IMG submission 89693) | Host-associated microbial communities from peat moss isolated from Minnesota, USA - S1T2_Fb - Sphagnum magellanicum MG | ecosystem: Host-associated > Plants > Peat moss > Unclassified... | reverse complement strand
TCACATATTCACACAATAAACTAATTAACCTACCTACTACCTATCCTACTTACTACCTACTACCTAGTTTACCAATTAATTAATGACCTAGCCTACCAACTACCTATTTAGCTTACTTAGCCTAACTAGGTTTAACCTTCATAGCCTAACCTATTAGCTACATCTAATAAACTAGCCTACTATTACCTATAGATACCTTAGGCCAATTAACGAAGTATGCAAGCTAGGCTAAGCTACCAATGTACATAGGCCTACTTAATTTAATGTAACCTATTAAGCTTACAAAGGTTAGTTTACCAACTAGATTATAATAACCTTTTTTAGCAAATTATTAGCTATTAATATTATATCATGGAAGACCCATGGATAATTACAAAAAAAACCCATGGATGGGTACATTGAAGGGATAATAGTCCAATTGAAATAACAAAGTTTGCCATTTGTGGTTTATGTTTTTTTGTTCATGTGGTAGAATATACTATTGCAATTGCAAAAACTTTCATTGAGGTTTCAAAACAACTACGTTATCATCCATCAATGAATGCAATCAAAATTAGATGACATTGTTCACTTTTCATCTACCTTTTCAATGAAAATCATATTAGTCGTAAAAGTATAGTCATATCTACAATTAGAATTTGGTTCAACCTTTCTTATAATTACATATGTGATTATAACAAGTTGTAACTACATGGACACATAGGACTAACACACTACTAGTCGTAAAATAAGTTAGTTTGGACATTAGTTGCATAGTAGTTGCAAAAATATGGTTAGAATGGACGACTTCTAGTGAAGTAGAAAAATTAGAAACTTTCTCCATCATTCACAAACAAGTTCAAAAGCTCAATAAAAAAAGAAATGAAAAGAGATGAGTCGAAGAAAAAAGAAAAGACACAAGGTTTGGTATAAGGTTTATTTTTGATCCTACAATATGGATTTCATCAAACAACAATATTTTATTGCATCAATATTGGCCCCAAGGGTTGCAAATTGGCCTCCCTATTTAATAAATATCCTTTCTCTACCTTGGGGCCAAGTCAGGGCCATAAAATGTTAAATTTTAAAAAAAAAATTTCTTTCTTAGCCTTGATTCATAGTGTGAAACCCTTGAAGTTGACTTTAATGATTGCACCAATAGGAATGTTTGATTTGAATTCAATCTTGGTTTTGATTCCTAATGTAAAATGGGCTATAGTTCCACAAATTCTTTTGTTTTAAAAATTTGACATTTCCCAAAAAAAATTTAATTATAGCCAAACTTAAAAAGATATAGTGGCAATAAATAATGTTTCTTAATTTTAGTTTATCTTGACACATGATCTTTTCTTGATTAATTATATTTTTAGACTTCCTTTTATTTGACTTTCAATAGGTATTTATTGTGAAAAACATTCATATTAATTTTTTTTGGTTTCTTCAATGTATGTTAAGCAACTTTCCAATTTGTATCACTAGGTATGGGGGAGGTGGCACCAACAAAATTGGTAAGGCCAATTAGTAGGCTACATTAACATTTTGCATGTGATTTCATGACTATTCCATGTTGAAGCATATGAATGTAATGTGGTTATTTCTGTTTTTATAAAATGAGGGTAGGATGTGATTAGGTGGACGCTTAAGGTGAAATTTTGGTTACACGATATTGGGGTCCAAGCATGGTAAATTAGACTATAAATGTTGCTTGTAACATAAATGAAAAGTAACAATCAAGTAGGTTTTGATTTATTGGATTTTAAAATGTTATTTTGTTCAAGGATTAATATGAATGTTTTCTTCAATTTTTTTGAAATTTTAAATAAAGATTAAATGTTTAAAGTATGTTTAAGAATATTCATGGAAATTCAAATAGAGCTCACAATTTATTTTATAGCCTTTAAATAGGGTTTTAGGGTTTTGTAGTGGTATTTTAAGCAGATGTACTTTTAGGTTTAATTTACTATGCTTGGACCCATTGATTATGGATGAAATTTTTACTTGTATCCTTTGAAGGGGGTGTTTGAAGCCCAGTTTAAAATTCTATTATGCCTTATTGTAATTAAAAGTTGATCTACATTCCACAAAACCATTACAAGTTCAATACATGCAAAGAAATTATAATTATGCAAAAAGATGACTTCAAAAGGAATTGAACCTCAATCCATGAATGAATTCTACCCAATTATACTTCAAGGTGTCCTACATGTTACAACCAAACATAAAACACAAGAATCAAAATGCCACAAAACCATACAATGCCACGAAATGCAAATAAATGCAAGAATACATCTTGATGCTTTCAAAGGGGATTGAACCCCAATCCATAATTGGATTTTGCCCAACAATAATTAAAGGTTACTTGTACATAGATAGAACCATACATCATTCACAAGTGCCATAAAATTGAAAGCAAAAATAATTTCAATGCAAACAAGTATAAACCAAAAAAATGTGTTAAAAGTCTTTTCAAGATTGAACCTAATCCATAAATGGATTTAACCAATAAATAATTGAAGGTTAACAAGCACGAAATCACACAAAATTCAAAACTTGTTATATGTTGAAATTAATTAAGAAAGAAGTCTTCATGAATAATAATGCATTCATATATGGCCATAAGCTAGTGATTTCAAAGTCATTACAAAGATAGAGTTGCATTAGATGAAAAACATACCTAGGCATGTTTGCCTTTAGAATACACTACAAATTCACACCATATTAACATTTGTTGGTCTACCAATCTTGAATGGTAATGTAGAATGGAAATGTGGCCAAATGATAAAGCTTTTGAACATACATCTCAATGACCAGATGCAAATGGATTATGAGATAGGTTATCAATTTATTCTTGATGTAAATCAAGGTTGAAAAAAATTGTTCAACTTCTACCATATCTAGTGTGATCAAATGGAGATTTCAACAAGTTTCAAAAAAAATGAAAACCTTTCCTTCAAAATGCCATTTGATCTTAACCTTTTTCCATAGTGAATATGTTGGGTTATAGTTAAAAGGTGGCAATATGGAAAAATTGTCATTTCTTTTCACTACAAGAATGAAAAAAAATGCATGGGGTAGTTGCAAGCTAAGGTGGACCAAAATTCGCATGATAGGAACCCATTTTTGTAGTATTTTTAGTGTTATCAACACCTTCACAATAAATATGTCTACCTAAAATCTTTTTTTTGCAAGAACTCACCCTCCTTTCGTAATACATCATTGAACACTTTGAATGAAGAAACTTCCATCAAATTCAAACTTTTCACCTTGAAAATGGATTAAAAGATTTCCACAATTTTGGGGCTGTAGAAAATATCTAAATGCCTATTCCCATTTGCAATCACATCCCAATAAGATTTTATTTTTTCATTTTAATCATACAACTTATGGTCAAATACCATAAAACATATGATTTAACATTCCAATAGCTATGAGACCATTTGAAAATGTGTATGGATTTTGACACATGATAACACACAAATATAAAAATCTTTCAAAGACCACAAGATATTAGCTTCCTATAATAGTATATATTATAGATATGAGTCTTTTTACATACATTTGCTTATTAATTGGAGTTAAGAGACATTGCCATAGTAAAAGGTATTGGTTTTTTGCCTTGTGATGTTAAAAAATTGATAGTGTAGTTTGTGATTACCCCGTGGTGATCCAATTTCAAACCATCTAGCAAGGTTGGACACATCACACCATCATTGCTAAGTAGCTTTGGGTGGCAATAATATGTTTTGAGCAAAGCAAGGTGTTCAAGAAATATTTTTTCAATACAAAACTACAACCAATTCTAAAGGTAGATTATTCTTGTAGCATTCAAGACCTTTCATGCAAGGAATACTTAACGCAAATTCACACTACTCACAAAGTTGCAAATGAAGGTTTCTAAGTTTTAAACATATTTAATCAAACATTGTAGAGTTTCCAACAAAACATCACACAAGTTAGCCCAAAAATGTCTCAATGTCACATAATAACTTATAATTTGTAACTACAAAATTTGTTAACAACATCTTGTGCCATCTTCACCAAAAAAAAAAAAATTATTCAAGGACCACCTTACTTGAAACAGCCATGTTAATCCATCTAGTTTTAATGTTGTGCAAAATTTTAAGACCTTTTGTTTCCATAACTTTAGCCAATTTGTTTTCGAAAGTGATTGAAATATACATACACATTCCCCAATAATGCCTTAATCTTCACAAATACGGGTAGATTTGAAAAAGCGAGGGTTGTAAGGTTAGTTTTAAAAGCTATGCAATGCACATGAATACAAAAAGGTGAAGACTTTTATTTTAACTAGGTTGCAACCCTAATTTTAATGCCTTGGAAGGTGCCAACACCATCTACATCAAAGTAGATGACCTTAGTAGTTAAATCATGGTACAATAAACCCCTAAAAACCTTCATAAATATTTTGATCATGTTGGTAAGGTTGTTTATTGTGCAACCATTCGTGATTTGCTTTAAATTCACCAAGATTGGCATCTTCCTAAAATCTTCAAAAACATAAGCATGCATTCAAATCCACGTTTGGTTATTTATATTAGTCACCTCAAATTACAACTTATAGAAATGTAATAAATTAATGTTGGGATGGTCATCTTCAAGTGGTTGCCAATAACACATTGGTGATGCGTTTTGCCTTGCCCCAACCATTAGTGTCTATTTAATATTTGTTAAAATTGTTCTCCACTTTCAAAAATTATAACAACCGATGCATGTTTTCAAAGTTAATGATAGTTCTCTTGAACTTCAAATGATGAAAAGGGTAACAAATTGCACATATATATATATATATATATTCAACCTAACTATGGTTCATAATTTGTAGTTGAATGGCATCCTGTTTGGTTATTGCATAAATCTTTTTGTTTTAAATATGTTGGCTATTATAATTGATGTAAGATTTTTTGATCTCCTTGTTAATTACTTTACACATCCGCCTACCATTGTGTTTTTTCAACCATCAAGTTTAGGGATGCGTAATTTTTCCCTTTGTTCAACTATGGTGCAAATTTTGCATCAAACCTTCTACCTCTTGCCATTTGGCCCAACAATTAGCTTGCCCCAAGGAAACTTTGCAGCCCAAATATCTTGGAAGCTTTGATTCAATTCACTCAGCCTTTCATTTCTTATTTGTAAACTGTAAATTTTTTTTCACCTTTTTCATTAATAGTGATGTCAACATGATCAATCTTAGAAATGTTAGGATTAGTTGAAGTAGAAGCCCTACTAGCAACTCTATTAAAAATAACATTTGTAATAACATGAGCTTTGTTTTTTTTGCAATTTGAAGACACGCAAAAATTTGAACTCATAAGTGTAAAAAACAAAATAGAACCATTTAAAAAAAGTTGTCTTAAAAGTTCTAAGGCAATTTTAAGGGTGCCATTGTGGAAAATGAACTTACAACACACACTACTAACAAAATGTGTGAAGGAAAAACTTGAAACGATGTGGGTTGAAAACAAAAAAAGAAAGCAAATCTCTACTGTACTATTGAATTTCAAGAATGCACAATGGCACAACTTGGAAACACACAAGTTGAAGACAAAAAAGAAAAAAAAGTCTTTGTTGCACTATTGAATTGCAAAAATGCACAACAATAAAACTTAAAATTATATTGGTTCAAAACAAGAAAGAAAAACAAACCTCTACTACACTATTGAACTTTAAAAATGCACAATGGAAAAACTTGGAAACACACATGTTAAAAACAAGAAAGGAAAAAAAAAACCCCTACTACACTATTGAATTGCAAAAATACACAATGGCAAAACTTGGAAACCCACTAGTTGAAAACAAGAAAGAAAAGCAAACCTTTGTTGCATTGCATGATGGTAGAACTTGGAAACATGTAGGTTCAATGTAAAAATGAAAATCAATGCTGTGTTGAGTTGTTGAATTGCAAGAATATGCAATGGAAGAACTTTAAATCAAATAGGTTTAAACAAAAACAAAAAGCAAAGCAGAGAGCTTGATGCATTTACTATTTGCAGCAAGTTCTTTAAGTGTTCCAAAGATGTAAAACTTCAGCTAATTATTGAAGCTTCGAGCCTAAACCCGCCATTGTTGCATGCCACAATTTCCATGTGTAGTTGCAAGATCTCAATGTTCATAGTGGAATTGGAATTCAATTTGCCGCCTACAAATCCCTAGACACTTTGTATGGCCCATCTATTCAACCCAACATTTGGGTGGTGCCTTGCTCATAATTCAAAGATGCAATAACAGCTATGTACGATGAGAAGAATATGTAAGAAGGTGATGAATTTGCCCAATGGCATGACTCTAATTAACGAAACCCTCCTCCAATAATACCCTAAATGAAAAGAAAATGTAAGAAGGTGATGAATTTGCCCAACGGCATGACTCTACGTAATGAAACCCTCCTCAAAGAGTACCCTAAATGGCAACATGCCACATTTCCATTGTCAATATTTGTGGCAATAAATCCTAGACATTGGTGGATTGTTAGGTGAAAAGCAACCCTCTGGTTATCATAACTGGCAAAATCATAACTCTAGACCCCTTTATGAGTGTCAATGGCGAGGATCTGAGGTCACACAAGTGCAAAATTTCACCACAAGAGTAAACACTGGTTCATCCCCTACCCTTCCCCACCCCCAATTTTTTTTTTTCCAAAGCATTCTTGCAAGTAATTTGTTGGCCTTGCCTTGGTAGGCAAGGATATATTATTGTGTTTAAATTCATTATAGAGTATAGTAGCTTAAGGGATTTTGGCCCCTAGGTAATAATAATAATAGGTCTATTTATTTTTATATGAGGATTTGTGAAAGATGATATTTTGGCTTGTGTTGAAACTTGAGATTAGTTATAATAGAGTTATAATACAATCTTGAAGGAATTGGTTTCTTTCAGAGGATTTTCTGAAGATTAATGTATTTTTGCATGGTGAAATATTTGAGTTTCCATAATTCTTCTTTTGCCTTAAGATACTTTATTTTTTAATGTAAATGACAAGGCCACGGTGTGACACACCACCCCTTGTTTTATTTTGACGAGGACGTGTGGAATTTCTCCGTGTCTTTCTTTCTTTCTTTCTTGGGTTTCTTTGTGCGCGTGCGTGCGGTGGTGTTTGAGGGTTTCTTTGTGACTCGCTCTGTGGTCCGTTGTAGGACGGGAAGAAGAAGAAGTTGTGGCCGCAATTCTGTCATTCGATTGAAGAGACGGGAGCCCGGAAGGGAAGAAGGAGACGGGATCAGAAAACATGCCGGGAAATCCGGATGCGACGGTGTATGTTGGTATGTTGTATCTCTTTGTTTGTTTTTCTCTCTCGTATTCTCTGTTTTTTATTTCTCTACTAAAGGGGAATGGAATTGCCGGCCGGACATTGCCGGGGCTTTTTCGCATGTATTTGGTGCTCCACTTCGATTTTTCTTTTTACAACATGGTACGAGTTGCCAAACTCTTGGTGTAATGTTTGACGAATTTGTGCTCTTTTCTGGAAACTTTTTGGACTGCCGTAAAACGTTTTGTGTTTTCATTTGTTTTGTTATCCGGCGGCTGTTTGGGCTTCAATAGGCGTGGTGTTTTTAGCATTATTCCGGGCTTCTGATATCCTGCTGCTCAAGGAGCCAGGGTCATTTCGGTGTATTAGGGTTTGGTGAAATTCTAGCGTTTCAATTTTCTATAATCAGCTGTAGTACTCTCTTTTTTCAGCGTTTTAATGTTTCTGTCTACGAGGGCATCAAAAGCATACCTGCTCTGGACCAAGCGCATATAGAGATTACCCCAAAGGCAGGATAAACCATGTCTTATAGGAGAGCCTGGTTAGACTGTTGGTTGAGACATGAGGGTTTTGTTTGATGACAGAAGGAAGAAGGATAAAAGACACAAAGTTGTCTAATACAAGAGAGTGATGTTTACAATGATAGGGAATCTGGATGAGAGAGTGGACGAGAGGGTGGTCTACGAGATCATGGTGCAAGCGGGACCATTGGTAGATGTGTATTTTCCAAGGGACAAAGACAGCAAGCGGCACAAGGGTTATGGATTTGCAGAGTATGAGACAGAGGAGAGCGCTCAGTATGCCCTCCGTCTTTTTTCAGGGCTTGTATACCTTTGCAATCGTTCTGTCCGCTTTGCGGTAGGTTTTGGTCATACCTGTCCTCCTTTTCAGGGAATCAATTGGTAGACTGTACTCCAGATGTTTCATCCTTGAGATTTGTCAGGTGTCTGGTTTCAACACTGGCCATGATGAGTTGTATAATAGCACAACTTAAGACAAATCTTTGATGGCTTCCTTTATACTTGCCTTTCGGGCTTCCTGAGACTTAAGAATCATGTTTTGACTTAGGAATAGTTGTTATGAGTGCTTTATGAAATTGATTGAATTTCAAAGCTAAATTAAGATACTGTTGGAAGCCATGTAGAAACAGGGAGGTGTTCATGTATTTTTCAGTTTCACATGTATCCCAGGTGTCGAAACAGGCTTGCTTGTTGCTGTACTGCCCCATGTTTCTGCACCTTTTTTTTGCTTGTTAATCCATTCCCTCAAGTGCCCAAATGTTTCTTTCTTGGCATGTAAGCCTGTCACCATGGTTTTAGGATTAGAGCAACAAGTCCATTGGTTTGCAGTAACAGTCTTTATCGAAATTGTTTAATTTCTCCGGCATGATGCTAGTCTAAGCTCCAGGTTTTCCAGATGTTACAACTTCTGGTTGGAGAGTCCTCTCTATACTTCAAAGTTGTAGGTTCAGTTCATGTACAGTCTATTAGCAAAGACTGGAACATTCAGTAGAGGTTCTGTTCAAGTAGCCTGAGTCTCCATTTGGGCATGGTCTGTCTGGTGACTGTTAGTAGCAGATTTGTTTTGCATCATATTTTGGTTCATGTACCTTGTTTGGACTTGAATTTCAAGGTTGTTGATGTTAAATTTTGTGTAAACTTGTTGCAGATCTCTGGGGAGAGGTCAGCACAACCTGCACGTTATGACCCTGACAGCAGCAGATTGTTTGCAAGATCACATGAGAAAGATGGTGATTCTTGGCAGATGACCCCTCCACAGCACCCCAACTATGTGTACCTTAATCATTCTCCTACAGGTATGATCATTGTGTCTTTTGGATTGGCAGAGGCAACTGGCTTGTGTTTACATCTCAAATACTTTGTTCTGGTGTTTTCATTTGATGCTGTTGCGGATGGTTTCCTCGAGGATTGTCAGAAGGCCCTATAGTTCTTTAACCTCAAGTCAACTCTCAGTGCTAGTTTGAGCCTTTGTGAGGGTTGTCTATGCAAGAGTCCAGCACACACCCAAAAGTACCCTGATCTATCCTCTCAGTAAGTCTAAACTAGTTAGCAAGACTTTCCAGCCACAAGCACCAATTCTGAGAGTTCCTACCTTTATTCCTTGCCCTTGTGGGTGCAAACTCCAGAAACGGTCCCAGTAGAGTTACTATCCTGCAATGTATATGCTTGCATGGCAGTAAAATCTACAGTTGGGCACTTCAGTCATTTCTGACTCTTGTAAATTGCATTGTGTGATGCAGCTTTTGCTGGCATGCGAGTGCCAGGACTGTTAACAACAGTAGCACAGACTAATGCTCAGTTAGCAGCTCTAAGACGTTGGGATTTCCAAGGGCACCACCATAGCAACCAGCATGCTTATGCATCCTATTGACAGGTCTACAGTAAGTTCACTGTAATGTAGTGGAAGGTCTGGTCTGCAGATAGTCAGTAGTCATCATTCTGTTGCCAAATTTAGGAGTTCTACCATGTTTGACCTATCTCTCTGATGGCCTTAAATCTGGCTAAGAGATGAGAGCCTGGTACCATTGCCATAGTCTTTGTTGAGATTCTTCTGATCTGTACAATGGAGGGCACCAACTTGTATCATAGTTGATCTGAAGTGTGAAAATTCTGTGTTTTCATGTCTGTACCACATTTTCAACCAATAAGATGAGTTTTTGAATAAAAAAAGCCCTCCATTGTTATTGAGATTGGAGTTTTCCTTGAGAAATTGCTCAGACAGGCACTCTCTGAAGCTGCATCTTCATGTCTTATGAAAATATATTTCTCCTCCCACTCTTAAGGAGTAGTTGGAAGACATCCCTGTAATTGAACTGATGGAAGGAGAAAAATGTTGTACTCCAAAATTTTGAAACATAACAAATTTCAACAGAGATCTGGATGTCACACCTTAAAATTGGAAGTAAAAGACTTGACAAAATTTAAAGATCCATTGAGTTAACCTTTCCACTATAATGGTTTTGAAACAGACCTGAAGCAACAGCAAAAGCAAGCATGAAGGATAGTTGTGTGTCAAGGTTGCTGACAGCAAAACTTTGGGCCAGCTCTCTATGAAGCTGCATTGCAAATAAAGCAGTTAGGTTAAAAGTATTACAGAATATCAATGCTCCAAAGAGATGGACAGAAGAGCGAAGAGATGTATGGCACCTATCTTCAAAACAGGATCACCATCAGTGAATTAAAGCAACAAAGACATTACCCAAGGTTTACCACCACATCTGATTTGGCCCCTCCTTCGGGCGTTGGGAAATGGCACTTTCAAGGGAGTTACAATTGTCTCAAAACCAATTCTGCATCCAGACACACAGGAAGAAACTTACAAATTATCTTCAAAGGGACATGATATACAAATGAAGAATCATCATCATGAAACTAGTTAAGTAACATTGATTACCTCATGAGGTCTGCATTGAGTTTCCACCCAACTCCAATTTGTCATCTTCCATAATCAGATGGGAGAGGTAGATACTTAACCACATGTAGATGGTCTACATACTAAGATCAGTAGCAGCAGACACCCCAGTGCACACAGAGAACCCTTGACTCGGTGGTCTGCAAAATAAATGAAAAATTCTGTACCAAGAGATCCTTCAATTACAGAAACTTAAGCAAAGAGCACACAGCACACAGGATTCAGTTCAGTTCCTCCTCAAAACAAATTTATCTGGGGATCTCCAATGTTGAGAACTCCTTGCTATGGGATGTGATTCTAAGACCAGGAGTTTCCACAAAAAAACTGGATTGCCTATTGCCACTAATAAGAGCATGTTGATAACACATGGAACAAAATGTGGCTATCACCCATTTGGACTGGACTCTAATTCCCCTCAATAGACAGAAAGAAAGGTGTAACAACACCTGGTATGACAAAGAAAACCAGAGGCATGACTGGTGGATGTTTCTTCTTCAACCCTTCAGTGGTAATGAATTCATATCCCTTATGAAAATTGAAATCGGCTCCCCTTTCAACTCTCTACCTTAATTCCAAGGTGCAAAAAAGAAACAACCATAATCCCACAACAACAACAACAACAACAACAAGCATACATATCTACATACCCCAAAAATTAGGGTTACAAAATGCCCCCCCCCCCCCCCCCCCCCCCCCCCC
>Ga0116227_10015332_pt1 | contig 11374 bp, 12 predicted proteins | sample S1TSphgellanicum_FD_89693 | JGI IMG/M metagenome (GOLD analysis project Ga0116227, IMG submission 89693) | Host-associated microbial communities from peat moss isolated from Minnesota, USA - S1T2_Fb - Sphagnum magellanicum MG | ecosystem: Host-associated > Plants > Peat moss > Unclassified... | reverse complement strand
GTGTGCAAGTAACGAGACAAACGGGGCTCCCTACGTTAGCGGACGGCTCGCGGGTTAGCGGACGGCTCGCGGGCTAGCGGACGGCTTGCGAATTAGCGGACGGCTCGCAGCGCGACCTCAGCCGTTTCCGGCGCGCGCATGCGGCCGGCGAGCAGGCTGAGGTACCGCAGACAGCAGACGCGCAGGAACGAGGCGAAGTTGGTCTCTTCGTCGCGTTCCTCAACGAGCTCGTCGTGTAATTTCACGACCAGCTGGTTCGTCGTGAACCCTTCACCCTCCGCCATCTCGAGCAGCACGTCCCAGAACAGGTTCTCGAGCCGGATCGTCGTGAGGACGCCGCGGATGCGGACCGAGCGGGTGCGGGATTCGTACAAAATCGCGTCCGCCTTCGCGTAGATCTGGCACATCAGACGTTCTGCTTGCTCATCGCCGACGCGATGTAGTCGGCCTGCCGGATCGCGAGGGTCACGATCGTCAGCGTCGGGTTCTCTGCCGCGCTCGTGGTAAACTGGCTGCCGTCGGAGATGAAGAGATTGGGCACGTCATGCGTCTGGCCGTGGCGGTTGACGACGCCGAGCTTGGCATCGTCGCTCATGCGGCACGTGCCGAGGTTGTGCGTCGAGGGATAGGGCGGCGTCTCGACCACTTTCGTCGCGCCGACCGCTTCGTAGAGCTTGCGGCCTTGCGCGAAGGCATGCGCGCGCATCGCGAGGTCGTTCGGGTGATCGTCGTAGTGCACGTTCGGCACCGGAAGCCCGAACTGGTCCTTTACGTCGGTGTTGAGGGTGACCCGGTTCGTAGCGCTCGGCATATCCTCGCCGACGATCCACATGCCGGCCATGTTGGTGTAGCCGTCCATCATCGACGTGAAGTCGGAGCCCCAGGCGCCGGGATTGAGGAACGCCGCCATGAACGGCAGGCCGAGCGAGATCGTCTCCATCTCGTAGCCGCCGGCGAAGCCACGATTGGGATTGTGCTCGACTTCGTCTTGCACGATGCCGGCCATCGTCGTCCCGCGGAACATGTGGACGGGCTCCTCGAAAATCGCGTAGACCGAGCCCGTCAGGTGCCGCATGTAGTTGCGGCCGACTTGCCCCGAGCTATTCGCGAGGCCGTCCGGAAAAGTGTTGGAGCTCGAATTCAAGAGCAGGCGCGCCGTCTCGATCGAGTTCGCGGCGACCGCGACGACGCGCGCTTTCTGGCGCTGCGTCTTACCGGCCGCATCGACGTACACGACGGCCGAGGCCTTGCCCGCGGCATTGGTTTCGATGTGAAGCACGTGCGCTTCGGTCCGCAAATCGAGCCGGCCCGTCGCTTCCGCGTGCGGAATCTCCGTGTAGAGCGTCGACCACTTCGCGCCCGATTTACAGCCCTGGAAACAGAAGCCCATCTGCAAACAGGACGAGCGATGATCGCGCAACCGGCTATTGATCGCCATGTGCCCGGTGCTGCACCTTTTGTAGCCGATCTTGCGCGCGCCGTTCCAAAGCACTTTGAAGTTGTTGTTGCCCGGCAGACCGGGGTTCTCGTGCGTGCGCGTGACGCCCATCTTGTACTCGGCGCGCGTGTAATACGGTTCCATCTCGGCCAGATCGATCGGCCAGTCTTGGAGGCTCGCGCCTTCGATCTGTCCGTAGGTCGTCGCGGCTTTGAACTCGTGCTCCTGAAAACGCAGCGACGCGCCGGCCCAGTGCGTGGTCGTGCCGCCAACCGTCTTGCACGTCCAGGCGGGCAGGTTCGGAAAATCCGTCGCGACGCGCCAATTACCGGAGGTCGTGCGTTTGTCGAGCCAGGCGAGCTGGCCGAACGATTTCCATTCGTCTTGAATGAACGTGGACGTCGATTCGCGCTTGCCCGCCTCTAAGAGGACGACGTGGATTCCCTTTTGAGTAAGCTCGTTAGCGAGCGTTCCGCCGCCCGCACCGGAACCGATCACGACCACGGCCGAGCCGTCGCTGTGTGAAATAGCTGCCATGTTCTGACTCCTCGCTAGCGGGGGCTACAAAAGGCCGAGGATCGGCGGGCTGGCCGACGCGGGCGGGTTGGGAAGCCACGCAAGGTCGTTGAAGCCGTGCCGGATGTAGCCGCCCAGCGGCCACGACGCGCCCGGGTAACCGAAGTGCGCGTACGCCATCTGGTTGTCGTAGAGCGACGTGATGCACGTGGACCGGACCTTGGCGAAGTAAGGCGTCGATTCGATCGACTTGGCGGCCGCGAGCCGCGTGCCCGGATCCGCCGCGACGAAACTGCCTGCTGCCGCGCTGTCGAGCGCCGTCGTCCCGCCTTGCAGAAGGGCGGCCGTGGCCGGATCCTTGGCGGCCGCGGCGTCGAGGTCTTTGACGAGCAGGGCGTACACCGCGGTCGGCAGCGTCTTGTGCGGGTAGAGCGTCTGGCCGAACGCCAAGATCGTTTCGCCGTCGTGCTGCGAAAGCGTGTGCAGTTCGAGCGCCCAGACGCGAGTCGGCGCGAGCGTCGCCAGCACCGAGGTCGCGGCGATGGTCCCCGTCAGCAGCGCCGCCGTGCGGCCGATCATGGCGCGCCGCGAAAGCGCGGCGGAATGCGAAGGTTCCTGCTCCACAAAGCCCTCCCAACATCAGCGAGACACAACCGGTCGTGGCAAAAAGCACCGGCGAGCCGTTTCGTGAGTGTATCTTATTTCCGTCGGGTACCAAAGGGGTAATAGCCGGTTAAATGCCTAGCGCCAGGCTCACTTGGCCGTTGAGAGTGGCCGGTTCGCCGGCAGTTGAGAGCCGGCGACCCCGGGGGCCGTTGAGCGTGAGAACGCCCCGCGGACACGGTAGACGCAGCCCGGCCTGAATCAAATGTGAAGCTCCGGTCGTCTATCGCGTGACGGCAAATCGGTTGGGGCTCGCTTAGCATTCCGACGCCCGTCCAGCCGCGAAAGAGACGTTTCAATGATCACAGATTCCGACCTCGAACCCGCTGACAGCCCGCTCTCCGTTGCGGAAGCGATCGAGCTGAAACAAGCCCGCGCGCTAGACGAACGCGCATTGCGCACGATCTTGGACGAAGCCCGATCCGCGAACGGATTCCTGCCGGGCCCGTTGCCGCGCGCCTTGCTCGAGCGCGCGGTCGAGCTTGCGCAGCTCGGTCCCACGAGCATGAACTCGCTGCCCGTTCGTTACGTGTTCGTCGAATCGGCCGAGGCCAAGGCGCGTCTGCTGCCGGCCTTGAGCGAAACGAATCGCGATAAGACGATGGCCGCGCCGGCGACCGCGATCGTCGCATTCGATACCCGTTTCTATGAGAAGTTCGCGCAGACGTTTCCGATGCGTCCGGGTGCCGGCGACCGTTTCGCCGATCCTGCACGGGCCGTTGAAACGCGAGCGTTCGCGCGCGATAACGCGCTGCTGCAGATGGGATATTTCATCATCGCCGTTCGCGCACTGGGGCTCGACTGCGGCGCGATGGGCGGTTTCGATCGCGCGCTCGTCGATGCGGCGTTCTTCCCCGACGGCCACTGGGCGTCGCTCTACTTGATCAACCTCGGCTACGACGATCAGAAGCTGACCTTCCCACGCCTACCGCGCCTGCCGCCCGCGGAGATCGTGCGCTTCGAGTAACGGCTTTCGAAGAAGTTCTCGGCGCGAGGAACGAGGCGCCTTTCAAACTCGCCGCGCGTCGGATAGCGCCCAAAACTGAACGCAGAGCGGTTAGACCGCGGCGGAGCCGGCGCGCGGGTGCAGGACCGGCGACTCAAAGGGGGGATGTCTCTCGGTAGCTGCCCGGTCACGGGACGGCTCCTTCATACCGAAAGGTCGATTCTCGCATGCGAAGTCTCTCGTTCGCCGGTACTGCCGTCGCTGGGTTTGGTATTCTCCTCCTGTCCGCTTCCTCGGGCGCGGCAACACCGAATCAGCCGGCGGGGGCCCTGGGCGCCGCTTCGGCACGCACGTACGTCCACGTGGCTCGGAACCCGTATGTCCGCCGTGGTCTCGCCTTTTCGGCGCCCGGATGCACCACCAGCAACGGGACGGGCTTCGTGGCAATCGCGGAGGAAGGTGATTACGCGGGCGGACAAGCGAGCGCCGTGCTCGGCGGCTCGGGCAACGAAGCGTGCGATCTCAACGCCGCCATCGCGGGCGGAATTCAGAACGTGATCGGCGGCGCCGGCAGCAATGCCGCCGGCGGCTCCTTTATCGGAGGGGGCACCGTAAATGCCATCGCATCAGACGATGCGTTCATCGGCGCTGGTTTCGGTAATCGGTCCGGCGGTCCCGAATCGTTCGACGGCGCAGGCATGCTGAACTACGCCGAGGGGAGCGGGGCGTTCGTGGGAGCGGGCGGCTACGAATACTACGCTGCGGGAGCGAAACCAGCGGGCGACGGAAACATCGCGGGCGGCACGGACTCGTTCGTGGGCGCGGGGGATTCGAACCAGATCGCCACCACGGGAAACGGATCGTTCATCGGGGCCGGCGGCTACAGCTTCCCGTTCGGCGGAAAACGTGGGCTGAACAATCAGATCTCCGGCGTCGACTCGTTCATCGGCGCGGGCGAGCAGAATGCGATCAGCGGCGGCAATGGCGTAATCGGCGGCGGATCCAACAACGTCATCGCGACCTCGGTCCTCGATTCCGCGATCGTTGCCGGGCAGTCCAATTCAGTGTCTGAAGCCGGAGATATGTTCATCGGAGCGGGTGAGGGCAATGTCGCAACGGCACAGTACGCGTTCGTGGGCGCGGGAACCGGCAACACGGCCGACGGGCTCAGTGCCTTCGTCGGTGCGGGTTACGGTAACAGAGCCGGCGGTGAAGAAGCGTTCGTCGGCTCGGGCAGGGAAAACAGCATCGCCAATGCCGGCACCTATGCCGTCGTCGCCGGCGGACACGCGAATTCAGCCACGATGCCCTACACGACCGTGGCCGGCGGCACGAGTAATACGGCCTCCGGCGTCGCCGCTTCGATTGGCGGCGGCTCATCGAGCAGCGCGAGCGGGACGTACGCGACCGTGCCCGGCGGTTACAAGAACTCGGCCGTCGGCACAGCAAGCTTTGCAGCGGGCAGCCAAGCAGTAGCCCACAACAGCGGCACCTTTGTATGGAGCGATGACTCGAGCAACACGCAACTGGCGTCGACGGCCAGCTACCAGTTTCTGGCGCGTGCGGCAGGCGGGTTCTTCTTGTACTCGAACGCGGCGGCTTCGGTCGGCGTCCGGCTCGCACCCAATTCGGGGACGTGGGGAAGCCTTAGCGACCGGACGATGAAGTCCGACGTCGTGCCGCTCGACGATGCCGCGGTCCTCGAGAAAGTCGCCGCGTTACCGGTAAGCGAGTGGAGTTACACGGCGGAGCACGGAGTGCGTCACGTCGGACCGATGGCGCAGGATTTCTACGCGGCGTTCGGCGTCGGCGAAGACGATCGGCACATTACGAGCATCGATGAAGACGGCGTTGCGCTGGCGGCGATTAAAGCGCTGCACGCGGAGAATGCCGGGCTGCGGCAGCGGCTCGCGCGGGACGAAGCGCTGCATCGCAGCGATGAAGAGCGACGCGCGCACGACGAGATGGTACGAGCGCGCGACGCAGCGCGCCTGGCCGCTCTCGAGAAGGCTGTCGTGGCGTTGCAACGGTTACGATAGAAGCGGGATCGCACGCTCGCGAAGATCGGCACGGCCGGCCGTAACGAGAACTCGCAGGAGACGGGCATCGGCGGTAACCAGCCGGCAGTCCCGTCCCAGCGCCAATGCCGAGTAGATGGCCTCGTGTGCCGGATGGTCGAGATCGATGGCGATCACTGTCGCACGAGCCAACAGCGATCGCGTGGGAACGTTCACGCGAGCCTGACAACTGCCGCGCCGAAGCGTTCCCTGACCTGCTTGACAGGCGGTTCCGTTCGCGCATATAGTTAACCCGATGGTTAAACATTCCGAGAAGCTTGACGACGTGTTCGCGGCATTGTCCGATCCCACGCGGCGACACATCGTCGAACGCCTCGCGCGCACCGACCAGTTGACGGCCGGGGCGATCGCGGCGGACTTCGCCATCTCGCTGCCCGCGGTCTCGAAGCACCTCAAGGTGTTGGAGCGCTGCGGTTTGCTACGCCGCAAGATCGTCGGGCGAGAGCATCACTGCCGGCTCAACCCCCGTGCCATGCGCGCTGCCGCCGATTGGCTCGAAACGCAAGAGCGCTTCTGGAACGCCGGCTTCGACAAGCTCGACGAGCTGCTTTCTCAAACTTCCGATAAGGAGTAACGATGCACGATACTCAACTTTCCGCCGCACCGACGTTAACGATTCGCCGCACGTTCGCCGCGCCGCGCGCGCGCGTGTTCGCCGCCTGGGCCGATATCGAGATGCTGCGCCAATGGTTCCCGCCTGAGGGGCGTTTGCTCGACGCCACTTGGGAGCCGCGCGAGGGCGGCACGTACCGGTTGACGCTGGCGTTTCCGAGCGGAGAGGAAATGGCCGTCAGGGGTGTGTTTTCCGAAGTGCGCAGGCCGGAGCGCCTTGCCTTCACGTTTCGCTGGGAAGAAGACGATCCGGCGGAGGAACGCGATACGTTCATCACCGTCGAGTTGCTCGATAAGGGAACGGAAACGGAGATGATCTTCACGCAGGAAGGTTTCCGCGACGAGACCTCGCGCGACAGACACAACGACGGTTGGAGCATGGGGTTCGACAACATCGATCGCGCGCTCGCGACGTAATTTCACTCCCTGCTCCTCGCACTCACGGCGAGAGTGCGGCGGGTTCGCGAGCGCCCGCCGTACTCGAACCGACTACGTCCGAGGTAGCGACGCTCGTTGCGCGCGATGCACGGTGGCGCAAACCCAGCAGACCCGGAACCGGCAAATCCGGCAAGCCAGGCAACGCTGCAGGTCCGTATGGAGCGTCTACGGGAGTACCGGGAGATGGAACTCGTAGTTCTTGCCGGGGGTACGGGCCGCGTCGGTGGCGCCACCTTGGCGACGCTGGTTTCGCGCGGCGCGCACGTGGTGCTGCTCTCGCGCGACCCGGCGCGCGCCAAGTTAACGATCGAACGTGAAGTGGCCGTTGAACTCCGGCAGCGAGTCACGGTCGTTATCGCCGACCTCACCGATCCGGCCGACGCCCAGCGTGCCGTCGACGAGGTCGTTTCGCAGTTCGGCCGGCTCGACGCCGCGATCTCGCTCGCGGGAGGCGGCTACGCCTGGAGCCGGATCGTCGACTCGAATCCGGCGATGCTCGCCGACTCGATCCGCAATAACCTCGAGGTTGCATACAACCTGATGGTGCCGGCGCTTAGAGCGATGCTGTCGCTGCCGTGGACGGGCGGCCGTTCGCGCGGCCGTCTGCTTGCGGTTACGGCCGGGAGTTCGCTCGACCCCGCGCCGACGCGCGGCATCATGGGAATCGGAAAGGCCGGCGTCAACACGCTCATGCGCGCCATCGCCCGCGAGCATAAAGCCGACGGGATCGTGGCCAACGCCGTGATCCTCGGCGGCGTCGCAACGGAAGCCGCTCGGGCATACTTCGATGCCGACGACTTCGCGGCTGCCGCGTCACCGCAGGAAGTCGCAGACGTGCTGGCGTTTCACGCGAGCGACGCGTCGAGCGGCATCAACGGCGAACTCATTCACCTCAACGCCCGCGAAGTCGATTAGGTGAACGCCATGCCGCAGATTTCCGCGCAAGAATTCGAGCGGCTTCCGCTGCGGGTTCACACGTTTCTCGCGGGCGTTCCGCTGCACGACGTCTGGACGGTCGACCTGCCGCGCACGCGCGGCGGAATCACGCTCGCCGATTTTCTCCGTGCGACAAACGGGCAGCTGTTCGCGCAGTCGCCACCGATCGTGCGTGCGCTGCTGCGCTTACGTTTCTTTCTCGGCCGGCTTTTTCGTTGGGACGACGCGCCGCCGTCTTCGGTCCGGCCCCAACAGCTCGCGGACCCGAGCAAAACTCCTGGCGGCCGGAGCCAAACGTTTGCGGACCGACTCACACCAGAGGATCGCGGGAAGTCTCTCGCGCCGGCCGGCGAGCGCGAAGGGGTTTTTCGCGTCGTTTACCGGTTCGAAAACGAGCAACTGGTCGAACTCGTCAATCGCACCGCGCATGCGGCGGCATCGAGCGCGCTGGTCGAAACGCCGACCGCGTACCGGTTCTATTTCGCCGTCTATGTTGGCAGCGTCGGCACGCTCACGCCGCTGTACATGGCACTGATCGACCCGTTTCGCAAACTCGTCGTTTATCCGTCGCTGCTGCGCGGTGTGCGAACGACGTGGGATCGAGCCATCGAGGGCCAGTAGCGCGGTGTCGCTACGGGACACGCGCATCGTGCGACCCTGCCCGAAGCCGACCGGCGCCGCATCCTGCCCATTCGACCATCGATCGATCGACCTGGAGCCGGCGACATGAGGTCGGGGCGCCGCGCGGAGCCGAGGACCGAACCGGAAGTGCCTAGGCCTTCAAGAAAGCGGCACACTCGGCGAATCAAGCGGCGCCGCACTCTTGGAACTCGGCCTGGTTGCCGTGGTAGAGCCCGGCAGCTGTGCTCGAGGAGATAAACCCACGTTGAAAGACCGGCAGCAATCGCTCATCGCGGCGGCAATCCTGAGCGCGCTTTCGCTGCCGGCGTGCACGCCAGATAGGCAAAGCGCTCAGGCCGACAGCTCGCCCTCGCCAAGCGCGTACGGTTCTCACGCCGGCGGATATTATGGCGGGGGCGGCTCCGGCCAGGCGGATCGCCGCCCGGGCCAGGACAGCGGCGACGATGACGCCGATTCGAACGGGTCGGACGACTCTCACGGGAGTTTCGGTGAGGCCGGCGCCGCCGGAGACGCGGGCGGATGATCGCGCGGGCGGTAGCTTGCGACGAGCGGCGCCGCGCCTTCTTCGCCGAACATTTCCCCGACTTCTGGGCAACGGTGGAGTGCCACCCGCACGCGCTGCTGGAGGCGCACCGTATCTCCGCCGAAGCCGTATCGACTTTGCGCGCCGCCGCACACGATGCGTGGACGATCTTCGAGCGCGTTCTGCCGGTGCTACAAAATCTTCCTTACGAGCAACTCGCGACTATCGGCATTCCTGAGCCCGCGCGCAACATTGTGCGTGAAACGGACACGGCTGCGGGCCCCGCCGTGCTGGCCCGATTCGATATCGCATTGACCGAGCGCGGCCCGAAGATCCTCGAACTCAACGCCGAGACACCGTTTCTCTTATGGGAATCGCACGAGATCGCGGGGTTCGTCGCGGAGCATCTCGGCTACGCGAATCCCAACGCGGATGCGCGCGGAACGCTACTCGCGGCGCAGTCGCGTTGCCTCGCGAACGTCCCGCCCGGCGCACGCATCGCGGTAACGGCGCTCAATACGTGGCGCGAAGATTGGTTCACCGCCGCGTTCATCGCGCGAACGTTGCGCGAAGCCACGGGACGCGAGGTCGAAATTATTCCAACCAGCGAATTGCGGGTGGCGGACGGGTTCTTGCGCGACGCTCGCGGCGAAGCGATCGACGTGCTGTGGCGCATGTATCCGCTCGAGCATTTCAGCAACGACCGAGGTGGCCGTGCATTCTGCGATCTCATCGAACGTGGGCGACTGCGGATCATTAATCCCCCAGCCGCGCTCCTCTTGCAAAACAAGGCCGCGCTCGCCGTGATCTGGGGCCTTCACGAGGCGCGCTCGTACTTTACTCCTGATGAACACGAGCGGATCGAGCGCTTGTTCTTGCGATCGTCGATGGAACCGCTCTCCGGCGTCGAGCGATACGTGCGCAAGCCGGTCCTCGGCCGCGAGGGAAATTCCGTCGCGATCGTCGAGGCCGGTCGCGTCGTGGAAACTTCAAATCACGCGAGCTACGCGGCGCAACCGGCGCTCTATCAAGAGTTCGTCGAGTTACCGAAAATCGCGTACCACCACCCCGTCGAAGGCCCGCGGGAAGACTTCGGGATATACACGGCCTTCGTTGCGGGCGGGGAGGTCAGCGCGCTCTGTCTGCGCGTCGGCGCGCGCATAACGGACGCGTGGGCGCACGTCCTGCCGCTTGCGTTGTAGGTGTACGGCGCCGCAGCGGGGCGAAGGAGGGTACATGGAAATAATTCCAGGGAAGACGTTTACGCTCACGGGGTCCGATGGGAAGCCGTACCAAAGCGCGATTCCAGGTACGCTCGGAGGCTATCGTGGTCCGAACTATGATTGGCTTTACGGACGCCTGGACTGCAAGTCCGCGGAGGCGCACACCAAGAGGGGTGGTTACGTACGCTGGCGAGTCTTCTTTGCCGACGAAGCGACCGCGCTAGCCGCCGGGCACCGGCCATGCGGTAGATGCATGCGTGGCGAATATGCGCTTTGGAAAGCGCGGTCCGCGTCGGCTACTTAACGTTAAGACCATGATTCGACTTCCGGGTTGAACGTAGGGCCGACGACGGCATGCCGTTCGAGGCCGCTCAAATTCAGGGTGGCGCCAACCCAGCCTGCGCGTCGCGCCCCCGCACCGAGAGCCGCGCGCGCCTTCAGTCGGTCGAGCACCAAGCATTCACCGTCGATGAACTCAGCCAATACGACGAGGCTGCGAGGGCGATCGTAGGACACGATGAGGTAATCAGGCAGTCGCCCATCCGCCAGCCGCTGAGCCATTGGACCAAACGCAGCAGCGGATAGTCGGTCTCCGGCGATCCCAGAAACTGCCTTGACCTGGACCTCGTGGCCTTTCTGCCGGCAGACCGCATCCATCAGCTTCGTGTTCGGAGGAACGAGTAAGAGCGGCGAACGGCAACGCCAACAATCGATGTTATTCGCGACCCACGCTTCAATTGCGACCCGGGCGATCTGAGAACCGCTAGCGTAGCTGGCGGCCTCGTGAAAGTCGATGCGCACGCTACGGTGCGCGATGGCGAGCGTTTTCCGGTAGCGCCCACCACCCTCGAACGCAATTTCTCCGCGGTCGCGCAAGATTTGGAGGCTCTGCCGAATCTTGGCGTCGACGTGATTATTATTTGGGAACGCCTTTCGCAGCGGCTCCGCGATCGCGTAGACTTCCGGCAGCGAGAATGCCGCCGGCAACGGCCGGATCAGAAACGACACGGCCAGCGGCCAGGGGACGTTCGTGCTGCCTTGCCGGGTAGCCATCTCCGCCACGTTCGTTACCTGACGATTACATTACCTCCGAATCGCATTCACGTCAGTCGCGGACCTCGACGCGAACGAAACAACCGAACGCACATCAGCAGATCGGACATGCTTGGCTGAAAGTCGCTGATACATCCGGTCGACCGCATGCGCTACGGTATGGGACAGCTCATGGACTACGGTGTTCGATACCGCGCCGAACTCGCCGGCGCGAAGCCTATGCTGGTTTTCGGCCGAGCGCCCGCTTCCGACGCCGAGTGGATTGCAGACGTCCTGGAAGCGAACGGCGTCGCGTTCGTTTGTGGT
>Ga0116227_10015331_pt1 | contig 11374 bp, 9 predicted proteins | sample S1TSphgellanicum_FD_89693 | JGI IMG/M metagenome (GOLD analysis project Ga0116227, IMG submission 89693) | Host-associated microbial communities from peat moss isolated from Minnesota, USA - S1T2_Fb - Sphagnum magellanicum MG | ecosystem: Host-associated > Plants > Peat moss > Unclassified... | reverse complement strand
TACCTTGCTGAAGGCATGCACAAGCGTATAACTTCCGATGCAAAGCGGATGATTGATCGAGCGGAACTTCTCATCTCTCCCATGGCCGTTGTCGAGATGGAAATCCTCAACGAAGTCCGCAAAATCAAGATGTCCTCTCGCGACATCCAGCGTAAACTCGAGCACGAAATCGGCCTTCGTGTCTGTGACCTCCCCTTCCCTCAGGTCGCCGACATCGCCCGCGACGAAGCATGGACGCGCGACCCGTTCGACCGCATCATCGTCGCCCAGGCCAAAGCCAACGGCTTCGCAAGCCTCATCTCGTCCGACGGCCACATCGCACAAAACTACCCAAGAACAGTTTGGTAAGCCTTTCAGACGGAACCCACCGCGCATCCCGCGCGTACAGCAGCCTATGCGTCTATTTGCCACTCTGCTCCTCTGCGCAATCGCCGCGCCCGCCCAACCACAAGCGCAACAACCGACCGCCGCTTCCATCATGGCGCACGTCGCCGCGCATCAGGACCAGTCCGAAGCCGAACGTACCCACTTTCTCTACATTCAGCACGCGGACCTCGCCTCCCGCACCGGCAAAACCATCCGCTGCCGCGAGATCACCGACACCCGCATCGCTCCAACCGCCAACGGCTACAGCCAAACGCCGCTCAAGCTCGACGGCCAAATGCTCGTCAAGGGCAAGCTCGTCCCCTACACGCTCGCCTCCAAACCGCCAACCACCGGCAAGGACGCCGAGGATCCCATGGACCTCGACCTGGTCGAAAACATGCGTGACAACCTGATCCACGAAAAGTCCAAAGACGGCATCGGCACCGGACTCTTCCCGCTCACCTCAAAGATTCAGCAGGAGTACAACTTCACCCTCATCGGCCAGGAGCGCGTCAACGGCCGCGACACCTTCCACATCGCCTTCGCCCCCAAGGACAAGTCGGACTACTCGTGGAAGGGCGACGCCTACATCGACACGACCGCGTATCAACCTGTTGTGGTGCGCACGCGGATGTCGCGCCAGATACCCTTCGCCGTGCGCACCCTGCTCGGCACCAGCCTGCCGAACCTGGGCTTCAGCGTGATCTACGCACCCCAAACCTATACCGTTGAGGACGGCCAAAAGGCCGAAGTCTGGTTCCCCGTCGACTTTGGCACCGAGTTCAAGCTGCACGTCCTCTTCTTCATCAACCGCAACATCACTCTCAACGTGCAAAACCGCGACTTCGAGCGCACCCATGTCGCCTCGAAGATCATGCCAGTTCCAGCGCCCCAGCCTTAGCCGCGCTACTTGCCCTGCCGCTCGAAGAACCGCTCCATAAACTTGGTATCGAACGCGCCGGAACGGAACTCCGGGTCGGCGAAGATCTTCTGGTGCAGCGGAATCGTCGTGTGAATGCCCTGCACGACAAACTGGCTCAGCGCCCGTTGCATCTTGTTCATCGCCTCTTCGCGGTCCTTGCCATGGCAGATCAGCTTCGCGATCAGCGAGTCGTAGTACGGCGGCACAACGCCTTCCTGATACTGTGCCGTATCCACGCGAACGCCGTTGCCGCCCGGCAGATTCCACGCCGTGATCTTGCCCGCGCTCGGTGTGAACTTTTCCGGATGCTCCGCGTTGATGCGGCACTCGATCGCATGGCCGCGAATCTCCGGAACCTTGGGAACGATGTCGCCCAGTTTTTCTCCCGACGCGATGCGCAACTGCGCCTTCACCAGGTCCACGCCGGTCACCATCTCGGTGACGCAGTGCTCCACCTGAATGCGCGTGTTCATCTCGATGAAGTAGATCTTGCCGTCCTCGTCCATCAGGAACTCGATGGTTCCGGCGTTCCAGTAGCCGATCTCTTTGAGCGAGCGCTCGATGGTCTTGCCCAACTCGGCACGGAGTTTGGGGCTTACCTGAAGCGACGGTGCCTCCTCGATCAGCTTCTGGTGCCGCCGCTGGATCGAGCACTCGCGCTCGCCCAGGCTCATCACGTTGCCATGCTCGTCGGCGAGCACCTGGAACTCGATGTGGCGCGGCCGCTCGATGAACTTCTCCATGTACATGTCGCCGTTGCCAAACGCATTGGCAGCTTCAGTCGAGGCCTGGTTGAACATCGCCGGAAGTTCCGCCGCATTGCGGCAGATGCGCATCCCGCGCCCGCCGCCGCCGGCGACCGCCTTCAGGATCACGGGATAGCCGACCGACTTCGCCCAATCGAGCGCGTCTCCTTCGGACGCAATCACGCCGTCCGATCCCGGCAGAATCGGCACCCTCGCTTTCTTCATCGTCTGGCGCGCCGTGGACTTCTCGCCCATCATCCGCGTTACCTCCGGCGGAGGCCCGATGAACTTGATGTTCGAGGCGCGACACACCTCGGCGAAGTTGGCGTTCTCGCTCAGCAGGCCGTAGCCGGGATGGATGGCGTCTACGTCGGCGATCTCCGCCGCCGAGATCACCGACGGAACGTTGAGATACGAGTCGGCGGAGCGCGGCGGCCCAATGCAGATCGCCTCGTCGGCGAAGCGGACGTGGAGGCTGTTGCGGTCGGCCTCGCTGTAGACGGCGACCGTGCGAATGCCCATCTCCTTGCACGCGCTGATGACGCGGAGGGCGATCTCACCCCGGTTTGCGATCAATACCTTACGAAACATTTCTACCGATGCCTTCCGTGCTGTTCATTTCCGTTCTTGCTGTCATCTCAATTACTGAATACGCCGTCATCACAATCTCTAAGAACGCCGTCATCCTGAGCGAAGCTTCTTGCGGTTTTATCGCAAGAAGCGGAGTCGAAGGATCCCGACGCTGCTCACGTCACCGCAACTGCTCGAACCTTTCGGCCTGGATCTTCTAAGTCCATGGCTAAAAGCTTCGAGCACCCTTATCAGTACGAACACCCTCGGGATCCTTCGACTCCGTCCGCCGCAAAAGCGCGACGGACTTCGCTCAGGATGACGGAGTTGTGAGGGTGCGGCGACATAATCAACTCGCCTTGATCGAGAACAGCGGCTGCCCATACTCCACCGGCTGCCCGCTGGTCGCGATCCGAGCAACGATCTCTCCCGCTGCATCCGCCTCGATCTCGTTCATCAGCTTCATCGCCTCGACGATGCAGAGCACCTGCCCAACCTCGACAACATCGCCCACCTTCACAAAGGGGGCCGATCCCGGCGACGGCGAATCGTAGAACGTCCCAACAATCGGCGACTTCACCGTATGAAGCGGAACTTCAGGAGCCGACGCAGCCTCCGAAGCTGCCGTAGCGACGTTGACGACCGTTGCGGGAGCGCTCTTCGCCGCATTCGACGCCAGCAACTGCGCCAGTTGGCCCGCATCGAACCCAGCCGCAACCGGCGCGACCGCCGATGCGAACTTGATGCGCAGTTTGGAGTCGCCGCGCTCCGACTCATACTCCGCTATATCATTCGCTCTAAGAAACTCGACCAGCGCCAGAAGCTTCCCCAGATTGCTTTCGTCTTCCATCAGATCTCTTTCTTCGCCACGCAGGCGCTCTTCTAAAGTTGAGTCCACGCCTTGACGCTCGGGGTAAGAACCTCTCCGCCCGCTGCCGTCACCAGCACCATATCTTCAATGCGCACACCAAACTTTCCGGGAATGTAAACTCCCGGCTCAACCGTTATAACCATACCGCGTTTCAGCTCTTGTTTCTGCTCCGCCGCGATTCTTGGGCTCTCGTGAATCTCAAGGCCCACGCCGTGCCCTGTCGAATGAGTGAAGTATTGGTCGAGCTTCGCGTTTCGCAGAACGCTTCGCGCCGCCTCGTCCACGTCGCCCACCTTCACTCCGGGAGCGATCGCCGCCACGGCCGCCTGCTGTGCTTCCAGTACCGCATGATACACGTCGAACTCCTCCGGCGTGGCCTTGCCAAGATGCACCGTCCTCGTCATATCCGAGCAGTATCCCTCGACGACAACACCGAAATCAAGCGTGAGAAAGCCGCGCTTTGGCAGCTTCGCCGCGCTCGCCCGGCCGTGCGGAAGCGAGGATCGCTCGCCGCTGGCGACGATCGTCTCGAATGACATCGCCTCCGCCCCGGCGAGCCGCGCCGCGTGCTCCAGCTCTGCTGCGACCTGCGTCTCCGTCAGCCCGGAGCGAATGTACTCGAGCATCCTGTCGAAGAGACCGCAACCGACCAGAGCCGCCCGGCGCATGATCTCAATCTCGCCGTCATCCTTCACCTCGCGAAGCGCCGCCGAGACCGGCCCGCTTGGCGCAAAAAAACTCCGCCGCAGCTTACCTGGAACCGCCTTCCGCATCGCATCAAGCGCTGCCACGGTCGTGTTCGCGGCATCGAAGCCGCAGCGCGTCACGCTCGCCGCCGCTGTCGCTTCGCAGGCCGCGCTCAAAACGCCCTTGGAAATAATGACGACGTTCGTACCTATCGCTTCGGCCTTAGCCTGCTCGGTATACCGCCCGTCGGTGTAAAGGGTGCCTTTGCCGCGATGGAGCACCAGCACGCCGGACGAACCTGTAAATCCAGAGAGATAGCGAAGATCCGGGAGATGCGTGATGAGCAAGGCATCCTGCCCCTCGCCCATCTGGGACAACGCCCGCCTCTGTCTTGCCCGGAAACTCATTCCTGTCATTCTATCGGATAAGCGCGGCACCGCAGATGCGCGGCGTCCACGCAAACCGTTATCATAGAGTATGACCACTGAAGTCTCCCCTCAGCAGCGGCCAAGCACTGTCGCACGCTTCTCGCGGCGCGCTCTGCTGGGCGGCGGAGCGGTCGCTGCCGCTGCTACCGGACTCGGTCTCTATTCCACCGAGATCGAGCGCCACTTCATTGAGATCGTTCCTCAAACCTTCCTGATCCCGGGACTTCCCGAGGCCTTTCACGGCTACCGGATCGCCCAGCTCAGCGACATCCACCTTGAGCACTTCACCGAGGACTTTTTCCTTCGCCACGCCGTCGCCAAAATCAACGAGTTGAAACCCGACATGGTGCTGATCACCGGCGACTACATCAGCAACAACACCTCCGGGCCGGATGATCGTGCCTACGCCGCCATGCCCCACTGTGGTGAGATCCTTTCGCATCTGGAGTGCCCGCTGCGCTACGGTATTCTCGGCAATCACGATGTCGCTGTGGACTCCGCCGCCGTCGTGGACATGCTGAGGACCCACGGAATTACGCCGCTGGTCAACGCCCACGCGCCTATCGAGCGAGCCGGTCAGCGTCTCTGGGTCGCCGGCGTCGACGACTGCTACTTCGGCGCGCCCGACCTGAGCCTCGCCATTCCCGATGCCCCCACCGCACCTGTTCTCCTGATGTGCCACGAACCGGACTATATGGACTCGATCCTGCGCCACCCTCGCAGCCCATCCATCGACCTCGTACTCTCCGGCCACAGCCACGGCGGACAGGTTCGTATGCCCTTTGTCGGCGCGCTGCAACTGCCTCCCCTGGGCACGAAGTATTCGATGGGGCGGTATCAGTTTGGCAAGACGCATCTCTACGTCAATCGCGGACTTGGCACGGTCGGCCTGCCCGTCCGCTTCAACTGCCCGCCCGAGATCACCCACATCACCCTGCAACCCATGTAGTGTTTGTGTTTGATATCCCCGAAGGGAATCTGCGTTTTCGGGCTCTCGAACTCAACCCAGCCGAGCCCTGCCCGCTGGCTTCTTCTGGTCGAGATTGACTACCGATATGCCGGTAGGAGCCGGCGGCTTGACGCCACTTTTTTCGTCCATCCAGGCATCGAGCAGCGACTTCTTGAACCGCCACCGGTTGCCCAGCTTGAAGGCCGGAACGAAGCCCTCGGAAGCGTAGCGGTAGAGTGTATCCCCGCTGATGCCGAGATAGTCGGCGGCCTGACGGATATCCATCACCTCGCGCAACATCGCCTGCACCGCACCCGCCATAACCGAATCTCCAAATAGAAGTCGAGCAAAGTCGAAAAAGCTGCGCCAGCAACCCTGTTCTACCTTCTTTTAGAGAGACTTACAAGAAGATTCTCATCGCGTACCAGAAGACGGCGCCGCCTTTGCACTGCACTCAACGGCTGCGGAAATACTCCCGGCATTGCAGAATCAGCGACTTGTCCGCCACCACTCCGACCGGACTTCCGCTCCCGAAACGACCTCCGTTGGCACTCCCGGCTCCGGCGACCACAACCTGATTGCCTCCTTGTCCGCCAGTTCGCAGATCCGCTCAATCGGCTGCCTCCAGCCATGCAGCGCGAGGTCGAAGAGCCCCCAGTGAATCGGCATCAGCAGGCCTTTGCCGCCGAGTTCCCCCATAAGTTCACGGAAGGCCTTTGCCGCTCCATCAGGCCCCATGTGGATATCGCTCCACAACCGATTCGAGGCCCCGATCTCAAGCATCGTCAGATCGAACGGCCCATAAGCCTTGCCGATCTCGGCGAATCCGTCCCACAGCCCGGAGTCGGCGCCATAGTAGACCGTGTGCTCCGCGCCTTTGAGGACGTAGGACGCCCACAGCGTCTCGAAGCGGTTTGAAAGGCTGCGCCCGGAAAAGTGCCTCGCCGGCAGGGCCGTGATCGTCAGCGCCCCCTCTGCGATTGCAATCGCCTCCGTCCAATCCAGCTCGGAGATGCGATCGGCCTCCACGCCAAACCCGCGCAGCAGCGCGCCAACGCCAAGCGGAGCAACCCACTTCGCGTCCTTCGCCGCGCCGAGCTTCGCCAGTCGCTCAATCGTCATTCTGCCCAGATGGTCGTAGTGGTCGTGCGAGATCAGCACCACATCGAGCTTCGGCATCTCTTCAAGCTGCAAAGGAGCGGGAAAGAATCGCTTCGGCCCGAACCATCTGGTCGGCGAGGCGCGTTCGTCCCACACCGGATCGATGAGCACTCGAAGACCGTCGATCTCCACCAGCGTCGACGAGTGCCCCATCCAGGTCACTCGCAACCCGCTTGCCGGCGGCGTCCCATAGACTCTCGCGTCCGTGCGGAACGGCCCGAGCGGCGTCTTCGGCACCCGCTCTTCCTTGTTCGTCAGATACAGCGGCAGGACCTTCCACATCATGTCGATCCCGCCCACACGGGTCTCGACTGGGTTCAGGAACTTCCTGCCCTGCTTTTCGGCGCGCTTCAACATGGTCATGGGGATTGGATGCTACTTCGACGCCGTCGCCTCATCCTTGTAGAACTCGGCGATCTCAGCGGCGTACTTCTTCTCCACAACACGGCGTTTGAGCTTCATACTGGGTGTCAGTTCGCCCTCTTCGACCGACCACTCGTCCGGCACCACGCACAGGCGCTTGATGTCCTCGAAGTGCGCCAGCGTGCCGTTCACCTGCGTTACGACTCCCTGATAGAGAGCGACCACTCTGGGGTCTTTCACCAGCACCTTCGGGTCGGCGACCGTAACCCCCTGCGCCTGCGCCCAGCTCTTCAGCGCGGGAAGGTTCGGCGAGATCAGCACGCAGACGAACTTATGCTTATCACCCACCAGCGCCGCGTGGCCCACCAGAGCATTCGCCTTCAACTTGTTCTCAATCGGCTGCGGCGCGATCATCTTGCCGCCGCTCGTCTTAAGCAACTCCTTCTTACGGTCGGTGATGGAGATGAAGCCTTCGGCGTCGATCACGCCGATGTCACCCGTCTTGAACCAGCCGTCCGGGGTGAAGACCTCCCCCGTCTCCTTCGGCTTCTTCCAGTAGCCGGGAAAGATCGACGGGCCACGAGTCTCAAGCTCGCCGTCCTCGGCGAACCGGCACTCGACGTTCGCCAGAGTCTTGCCCACCGTGCCGATGCGGTGCGTCGACGGTGAGTTCATCGTAATCACGGGCGAAGTCTCGGTCAGTCCGTACCCCTCAAAGATACGAATGCCCACGTCCGCAAACCATCCCGCCGTGTCCATCCCCAGCGCCGCACCGCCCGAGATGAAGATCGTCGCGCGACCACCAAACGCTGCGCGGATCTTTGAGAAGACCAGCTTGTCCGCGATGCTGTACATCAGCCCCGACGGGGACGTTCCCGCCAGCGTCTCCTCCCGGTGCTTCTTCCCTACTTCCAAAGCCCAGCGCAGGATCTTCGCCTTCACCGGCGACACTGCCGACTTCGCCTCGACGCCCTGCTTGATCTTTTCGTAGACCCGCGGCACGGCAATGAAGATCGTCGGCCGGATCACCTTCATCGCCGCGGCAAGCTGGTCGAAGCGAGGGCAGTAGGCGACCACGACCTCCTCCGCCATCAGCGCATAATCGACGTGCCGCGCGAAGATGTGCGAGAGCGGAAGGAACGAGACATACGCGTCGCCAGGCTTATTCGGGATCGGGTCCATCGCGTAGTTGATGTTTGTCGCGAGATTGCCGTGGGTCAGCATCACGCCCTTGGGCTCGCCCGTGGTGCCGGAGGTGTAGATGATGGTCATAAGGTCTTCCGGCTGCGCGCTGGCAACCAGGGCATCGAACTTCGCGTCGCGCGCCTGCTTTGCAGCAGCCGTCTCCATCAGCTTGGCAAAACTCTCGGTCCCGGCAATCTCGACCGCATCCATCAGCACAATATGCTGCAACTCCGGCAGCTCACCCGCGAGCTTCAGGTTCGCGTGCAGGTCGGCCGAGGAGATGACAAGAACCTTTGCGCCCGAATCGCGCAGCATGTAACCCACCTGCTCCGGCGTCAGAGTCGGATAGAGCGGCACATCCACCGCGCCGAGGGCCAGCGCGGCGAAGTCAGTGACTGCCCACTCCCAGCGGTTCTCGCTCAGAATCGCAATACGGTCGCCCTTCGCAATGCCCCAGCCGAGGAAGGCCTCCGCCAGCGCCCGCACCCGACCGTAGAGCTGTTCGGCGGTAATCGGCTGCCATGTTCCGCTTGCGTCCTGGGCCTGCATCGTTACTACACTGCCGCGTCCCGCAACCAGCGCGAAGAGATCGTTCACCGTCTTGAAATCAAACATCCTTTACCTCTGAACCCTTTGGTGCCACCGTTACGCCGTTGAGCAACACATCCAGAACCTGTTTTGCCGTCGCCTTCGCATCATAGACCCGCCCGGTGAAGACCGCCGAGCTAAGCAACTCGTCGATGGCCCCGAACATAATGTGCGCCACCACGCCATCGGAGATGTCCTGGCGAAAGATGCCCTGCTGCTGCCCGCGCCGCACGACCTCGCGCACCACCTGAATGTACTTCACAAGATGATGATGCGAGAACTCCGCGATGAACTTCGCGCTCTGCCGCACCTCGGTCTGCATGACAATCGCCATCGCCCGGTTCACCGAGTTGCTTTCGAGATGCTTCTCCGCGATGTATTCGAGTTGCTCGCGCGGGTCGTGCAAGTCCTTGAACCGCTCGATGACCCGCTGATGGAAGCGGTCGAAGTTACGGTCGATGGCAGTCCGCAGCACCTCGTCCTTGCTCTTGAAGTAGAGATAGACGGTACCGTCGGCAACTCCCGCCCGCGCCGCGATCAGGCTGATGGGCGAATTGAAGTAGCCGTTCTCGGCGATCACCTCGACTGCCGCGTCAAGAATGCGCTGGTACTTTTCGCTGGCCTGCGTCCCCGTCAGGGCCACCTCTTGAGGCGATATCTCCGACTTAGCCGATCTTCGCTTCAGGGGAAAGTCTCCAGTCACGCAACTCTACCCCAAATGCTGAGAGAATTGCCAACCGCGAAGAGCGCGAGTGTCACGTCTCCTCAGTCCCGTAAAGAAAAAGCCGTCATCCTGAGCGAAGTTTGGCGCGTTCTTTGCGCCAAACGAAGTCGAAGGATGACGACTCGTTTTTATAGTGACAATTTACGACTTAGGACACTGGCGCCCTGCAACCACTCACGCCTGTGGCTTCGGCGAGAGCCGCACAAACGCCGCAGCCCTCGCGGGCCAATCGGCGAGCATCTTCATTGCCAGACTGCTTTCGGAGTGCTCGGCGTGCTTCACGATCAGCGCGCGCAGTTCCTCCTGGGCTTCGGGCCCGACATCGGCGAACGGCGACGGGTCGATGAACTCCGGATGGAAGCGTTTGCGCGCCATGAACGTTCCGTCGTTGTCGTAGACCCACGCCAGACCGCCGGTCATGCCGGCACCGAAGTTCATCCCAGCCTGGCCGAGCACGACGACCGTGCCCCCAGTCATGTACTCGCAGCCATGATCGCCAACGCCTTCGACGACCGCAGTCACGCCGGAGTTTCTGACGGCGAAGCGCTCGCCCGCGCGGCCTGCCGCAAAGAGCGATCCCGCGGTGCCGCCATAGAGCGCAACGTTGCCCAGGATGACATGGTGACCGCTCTCCCGCGCCGCAAGTCCGCGCGCCCGGATCACGATCTCTCCTCCCGACAGTCCCTTGCCGACGAAGTCGTTTGCCTGCCCGGTCAGCACCAGCTTCATGCCCGGAGTGAGGAACGCCCCAAACGACTGCCCAGCCGTGCCCTTCAAGTTGAAGGTAATGTCGACTGGATCGGTCTTGCCCTGCGCGATCCTCAGTGCGAGTTCGCCCGCCAGCCGAGCGCCCATCGACCGGTTCGCGTTTGTGATCGGCGAATCGACGACGTAGGGCAAACCAGCCTCGACCGCCTCAAGCGCGGGCGCGACCCAGGCCTCATCGAGCGGCAGTTCCTGTTCCGGCCGGTCGTTCCGAGCACCCATCCAACGGACTGGCCCGTCGGTCACCTTTTTCAGCATTGGCTGCAGGTCGAGATTGCCGTCGAAGCGTACCTGTTCAAGAAGATCGGTGCGCCCGATTGCCTCTTCGATCGACGCCAGCCCATACCGTGCCAGCAGATGCTGCAGGTCACCCGCAAGCTGCTCGAAGAACTTCACCACATGCTCCGGCTTGCCGCGGAACTTCGCCCGGAGTTCCGGCTTCTGCGTCGCGATGCCCGTGGGACAGGTGTTCAGATGACACTGCCGCGCCATGTCGCAGCCCAGAACCACCAGCACCGAGGTGCCGAAGGCATATTCATCCGCGCCAAGCAGCGCTGCGATCAGCACGTCACGCGCCGTGGCGAGGCCGCCGTCGGTGCGCAGGCGGACGCGATGGCGCATCCCGCTGTGCATCAGAACCTGCTGCGCCTCGGCAAGGCCAAGTTCCCACGGATTGCCCGCGTACTTGATGCTCGAAAGCGCCGCCGCGCCCGTGCCGCCAGTGTTGCCGGCGATGACGATGAAGTCCGCATAGGCCTTCGCGACGCCCGCCGCAACCGTGCCCACGCCGCAGCTTGAGACCAGCTTTACACCGACCGCCGCGCGCGGGTTCACCCGCTTCAGATCGTAGATCAGTTGCGCGAGATCTTCGATGGAATAAATATCGTGATGCGGCGGAGGCGAGATCAATGAGACTCCCGGCTGGGCGTGACGCAACCGCGCGATCAGGCCCGAAACCTTGTATCCAGGGAGCTGTCCGCCCTCGCCGGGCTTCGCACCTTGCGCGACCTTGATCTCGATCTCTTCTGCATGGGCAAGATACTCCGCAG
>Ga0116227_10015330_pt1 | contig 11374 bp, 10 predicted proteins | sample S1TSphgellanicum_FD_89693 | JGI IMG/M metagenome (GOLD analysis project Ga0116227, IMG submission 89693) | Host-associated microbial communities from peat moss isolated from Minnesota, USA - S1T2_Fb - Sphagnum magellanicum MG | ecosystem: Host-associated > Plants > Peat moss > Unclassified... | reverse complement strand
TTTTTTTTTTTCAAATTTTTAAAATTATTTTATATTTTCTAATATATTTTTTTTTTTTAAAAAAAATATATATATATATATATATATATATATATATATATATATATATGTCTAGGTTCAAGACATGACAAAAATATAATTTTGATTGCTACACCACATGACAATGTTTTGAGAATTTGCTAAAACAAGTACATCATTGGAAAAGATGACAAATTAGGTGTGGTAAAATGTTATGTGGGAAAAAAATTGACACATGTTTGAATCCATTTGTGTATTTTTGAGACACACACTATAATATTTCACATAATTTTGCAAAGGCCATTTACCTTTAATCTCAAGCATGTTTTGAAATCTCAATGATTCCAACTAAAAGTTTGCTATGTAAGGTTCAGTTGGCATTTCAACCTTTGGTGGTATCCATAGTGACAAGTCGAATGGTACAGTAAATGGCCATGTAAATACATGATTAAAGAATTATGTTAGTGTTAGCCAAAGGTTTAGCTATTGGATACCTTTCATGTACATGACAAGTACAATTCTCTCTTGGGAAGGCGGGGTGTATGCACCTTTGTAGCAATGTTAACTTCGGAAGCCACCATCTCATTCCAAAATTTGGGGATTTAGTGAGTTACAATAGGTTTGATTAGGTTGTGCACCAATTTAAATAGAATTTTTTTATGTAATTAATATTAGTTTATATGAAACCAATATGTATTTAACAAAAGGAATAAAATTACTAGGTTTCATCTTTTGAATATTACTTACCAGAGATAAAAACATTTGGACATTGCCTTCAATGAGTAATGCCTTGCGCCCAACCTTGTCTACTAATAATAAGCCAACCAAGATAGCCAATGTTGAAATCCCCGCTAAAACAATTGCGGTAAAAAGAGCTCCACCACTTTTAAAACCCAAAGTTGAAAATAAAATTGCAGAATAGAATGTGAGGTCATTAATCCCAGTGAATTGGCCGAAGATTTGGAAGATACATGATACAATTAGTGGGGGTATGCTCTTCCCTTTCAATACATTCTTGAACGCATTCCTTTCCTCACTAGATTTTTGGTTGCTGGCAATCAAAATGTCTTCAAATTCAATGTCCACATTGGTTATTCCTCGCATCCTTTCAAGCACTTTTCTTCCTGCTTCTTGTTTGCCTCGATGAACTAAGCTATTTGGAGTGTCAGAAAGGATAATCCCACTAATGGTAATAATAATTGCTGGAATTCCGGCCAAACCCAAAGAAATCCTCCATCCATAAGGGATAAGCTTTGATGTGCCATAGTTGATCACATTGGCACATAAAACACCTATCGCTAGAGAAAGTTGAAAAAGGTAAGTCAAGCGTCCCCGCCATTTGAAGGGTGCAACCTCAGACATATATAAAGGTGCAGCCTGCGTACCATAAACAAAACATTCAAAAGAAAAATAATCCATGAAAATTTGAAGAAGGGTGTGATGCAATCATATATTTTCAAGTTCCTAGACTATGACATTATTTTTTAAATGTGAGATGTCATAAATTTAGTGCATTTGCTTCACAAATATGGTCATAGAATTTCTATGGCCAATGGATATCTATCTAGTTTACTAAATGAAAAAATTATCAAGTTCAAATGCCATGTATACTCAAGTATTTGGTGCTTTCAGAATAATACACACTTATAAATTGAATTGCAAAGCCAATACCAAATGTTCAAATGGGCCCTTTTCAAAACAACTTACGTTGAACACTATTTGAAGGATGTTTCAACTCCCATGGTAATAATGTGGCAAATAGTTATACAACCCACCCTAGAAGGAGGAAGCAATAATAAAGAAAAAATAATCAGGACTACCCATCACCAACTTTATTTTTAGGTTGTTGATGTTATCAACATGTGAGTCGAAAAAAATACATTTACTTCTATAGTGCATAAGATTTTCACTTGTGTCATCTATTTTGAATTGATTGTGTCAAAAGTAAATTTGTCATAACAATAACAACATAATTGGGTCCAACTAAAGTTCAACATTTTGACACTAACCTGGTTGGAAAATCCAACTCCCAAACCATATATGACTCGTCCAAGAACAAGCATGGCCACATTTTGAGCCGATGTTTTGAGAACAACACCAGTGAGGAAAGAAATCCCAGCAATAAGTATGCTTGTTTTTCTTCCATAGCGTCTTGTGACAGGAGCCGCCATTAAGGTGGACACAAATCCCACAAGGTAAAAAGATGAAATGTATGCTTGTAGATGTTGGTTGTTGTATTGGCAATAAAGGTTCCCTTTTCTTAATTCATATTCAAGCTCCTTGTTCACAACCACCGCTGGGAAGAACTTTTCCAAGAAATCATTCATTTGTGCCACCCCACCTAAATGGAACACACCAAGTTGTTCAACATTTAGTCAGTTTTTAGTTGCAATAAAATCACTATTCAAAACCACAACTCCCAAGTTAAAAATCACTTCAAATCAAGACTTCAACAAAACACTTCAAATCTTCAAAAAAATAACGTAACATATTGCACACCAAACTGTGGAGTTAACTATGAAAAATAGTCACCAGTTATTCCAGTGTCATAACCAAGCATGAGTCCACTGAATGAAGCCAGGAGACAAGCAAGCACCACATAGATTGTGGTGTGCCCTTCATAATGCTTGAATTCTCCATTTGCAACAACTACATCCCCTCGAGTAGCCATTGTCAAATTGGTCCTCTTTGAAAGTTTGAAAATCAATGTTTGTTATGTTTCAACTTGATACACTAGAACTATGTATATATGTATCATTCCTAGGACCCTAGAAACAATGTACCATACCACCAACAACTTATTGCAATATGTACTTAGAAGTGACAAGCTTGTAGTATTGAATTGTGAGTACTTAAGGGTACTCAAGGGAGTTGAGACGTGGTTGGCTTGTTATCATTGTTGCATATGGGATTTCAATTTTGAACTATATACAAAACAATTTAGTTGTAAAGTAAAAGGCATCCCAACGTCATCCAGAGATCAAGTTGGGTTGACAAAATCAAAGGTGACAACATGTGCATGAGCTATAACTATGATGAATTCGGCCAAATAGTTGTTTGCAGTTGACCCCCTCAGGAGTAGTGATTTTTTTCCTGGCGAACTGGAGGTGCAACCAACTCTCTGCTAGTTTTCTACTGTTTGATATGTTCCTCAAATCCTTTCACTATTAAAGCTAAATCTTTTGCGGGATCAAAGCCGCTCATGCTAAATCTCGTGTGGGATGCTCATCACTCATGCTACATCACAAAAATGAAAAAAAAAACAACACTTCACGTGAGTCATACGTAGGCGTGAACGTAATCATCCCAATCAGAAATTTTATCTTGTTCCAATGAAGTGATACAAACTAGTGATGACATGACGTAAGTGCTTTCAATCTGTCACAAACGATAAAAGCTTCAGACGAGGGAGATGCGATCTAGAATGGTGGCTGGTCACATGTTGCATTAAATAAGTTTGTTTCTTGTGGATGCATGAGACAGAGTTACAACTGGTGAAGTACTGTTCTATAATAAGAGAATATTTACAAATGCGTGAAATTGGATATCGACTTTAGTACGATAACTTGCTATGAATCGCAGTGTGTGAGCTTGCGTTGAACTGGGCCCTAGCCCAGCTACGAATGGAATACAGTTTTGTTTGCTTGCCTATTTGAGCAAGTTCACTTAATGTGTTTCCCAAATCCACTTTGTCAAATCGCCAAGTCTACATTGCTTTTTGATTATTTTTCGAAGTCTGCATTGCCAAATTGCAAATTCCCCATTACCCAATTGTCGAGTACATGCTGCCAAGTCCGCAATCTGAAGTTGCCAACTCCACACTGTCAAGTTGTCAAGTCCACTTCATCCCTGTGAATTGCCTGAATGAGCTTCAAGCTGCCCACAATTTTTTTAATTTCTGGGCTGCCCACTGCCTGAATTTGTTTTTCATGGTTGCCCCCCCCCCGCCCCACCTTCCCCCACTCTCCTCCCCTGTGCCTTCTCTCACTTTATTTTTTCTTCACTTAATGGATCTTTGAGGCTTGAGAGAGAGAGAGCCTTGTCACAAATTCAAACTACATTTTAATCAAATTTTTGAACATATTGAGGGCAATTTGAAAAGTTTCAAGTTCAAATTTCATATTTTCTTTGTCTCCTATTCTATGAATGATATGGAGTTGGAGTTATCCTAATGGAATGGAACTTCATCCATGAAAATTCAGAAAATCTTAGGATGAAATAAAGTTCAACCCAAAAATATCATAATTTATTACATCCATGATGCAATTCATTTACTCTTTTTTTTCAATTAAGAGTCCAAATTACATGGATGAATGCCCACAAAATATCATTTATGAATTTTCAATGGATGAATAAATGAAGTTCTATAAATGAAAGTTTATAAACAAAATTTCATGGATGAAAATATTAACTTTCACAAAATAAATTTCATCCCAAAAATCATGATTGCGAGAAGGGACATCCATGTGCATCATGGCCTTCAATAGTAAATCTGACATCCCTTTACACACTCCTTGAAGAATAAAATCAAGGGTTGTGTGAGGGTCTCAGGAGGCCTAACAAGTTTGGCAAGTTCAGAGGGTAGTTTGAATTTTGGAAACGCTCCTGTCAAGGTCCAAAGAGATAGAGAGAATGGGGGTTGGGCGGGAACATGCACCCTGTGGAAAACAAGATAAAAACGGTCCAATCTGAATTTTTGGGGCAGAAGTTTTGGCCAAAAAAATAAATCTATCATTGCATAGCCCAGAAATTTTTAGATTGGTGGGCAGTTTGCCTCATTTGGGCAGTCCACGCTATGAAGTTAAAATCGCAATTGAGCAATGTTGCCTTCATTGCACCAATCTGGATGAACGGTGACTAGAGGCCCAGTTTTTTTCATCGGTTCCTGTGCTAACTACCTTAGTAATGGTGCATTCACACTTGATGTTATGTCAGTATTAAATGAAAATCTAGGTGGCATCCTAGGTGTCTCCCAATGTTAATTGGGCCATAGCTCAATGTTAGGTGAATGTTAGATTACATAAAATTTTCATGGCAACTAGGTCTAAGTCCTAAATGGCTAGCATGGTGGTAGGAGACTTCACCTTAGAATCCCTAACATCAAGTGTGAATGCACCTTAAGTTGAGCTTGTTCTTTTTTTTTGGCTCAGCCCTTCCCTTCCCTTGTGAACTTTTTTCTTTCAACTCTAACCATGTCAACCTATCTATGTCCATCTTGCCCTTACAAACTAACAACCTCACCACCGTGAAGAACAAGATTATGCGTACTTACCCACATAAAGAATTCTACTACTGCCTTCTTACCAAATTTTTTTTTTTGGTTTCACACTTGTTTTAAACTATCTACACCTACCCACTTACATACCTACCTTCCTCTTATCCAAATCAATAATGCAAGTGCTAACCAACAAGGGTAGAATGAGAATATCAAATATTATCTTGACCCCCCTCACATACCTACTTACCTACTACCCACTAACATAGGCCTACATAAACAACCTCACCTACTTGATAACCACTCTTATAGTCTAATGATCAACGCAGTGGCCTACCCTTATATTGTTAGTAGTTTTTTTTTTCTCGGGAAATTTCATCATTTTCGATATAAAAAATTGGGAAAATTTTTGGAACTTTTTAAAGGTGTAATTCAACTAATTTTGCAATGTATTTGTTACATTTTGTAAAAATATTTATATAATGTATAATTTTTAAAACATTGGACATTGATAGGAAACATAAACAAAGAATTGCAAAACAAAACTTGTCATCATTCATTACAACTTCCATCTAGTCCCTTATGGAAATATACAATGAACCCTAAATGTGGGTATTGCAATGGGTGCACATATCACCTACGATATTGGGGCAAAATGTAAGTATTGTTCAAAATTGTTGATTTTTTAGCTATTAAAGCACATCCGCACCTTCACATTCATGCATTAAGTTCATGAAATATAAATATACATATTTAATTTTCTAGGCCAAACAAGCAATGAGGATAGAGTTCATATTGTTCACAAGAGATGGATTTAAGTAAGGATAATGTTAGGAAAGGAGGGGTTAGCCAGATTTAGCAAAAGACTATCAAACTATTGGATAACCAAAAACAAAAGATAACCAAAGTTGTTATTACCAAATAGAAGATTACTGAAGCTTGTTTTCATCAAACATAGAGTTACCCGAATTCATCATGCCAAATATTGGAGACAATTTATTATGGTAGTTACAGTAGAAAACTAAGGCCCACTTTGCACTAGGAATCAGGGCCAAAAACACTTGGGGCCAACTTTGAGCATTTTTGGGTTGCAAATTCGCCCCAAGGGTTGCAAATTGGCCTCCCAAATTTGATGGTATCCTTTTTTCAGCCTTGGGGCCAAGAGAAGGCCGTAAAGTTCAGCATTTATTAGTACTCGGGGCAGATTGAAAAGTTTTTTTCTATTTCAGCCTTGACTCCTAGTGTAAAGCCCTTGGGGCTGATTTCAACTTTTGCACCAATAGGAATGCTGGATTTGGGGTGAACATTGGCCCTGACTCCTAGTGTAGAGTGGGCCTAATAGATAGAAGTTGTTATAACCGATCATAAAATAATATATAAGGGTGGAAGTGTAACATTGACATGGTTGGTTTTGTTATAATTGTTTTGGTGACCATTGTAATGAAATTTTTAGTATGGAACAATAAAGTATGTCCGAAAATGTTTTCCTTGTGAATAAGCTATTATAGTGCGTTACAATTGATGTTTATAGAATATTGAAATGAATAAAAATGTTTAATGATGGTAGCGGTCTTATGGGTATGAAAGAGGGAATTGGAATTTGAAGTTAAATCTTAATAGCTTACACGAATAGTTGGAATACATTGCAAAAGTATAGTGGCATCTCCTATATTGAAGATTACCCTGGTTATTTAGCACTTGGTGTTTGGTGCAAGAAATCACAATAAATCATTTGGAAAATTGCATAATTTTTTATCATTAATATTTGGCAATCACTCTGGGAACATTTTTTTTCAAATAATCAATTTTATTGCAAAAGTTGAAATTAATGTGTCATAATTGGGTTTTTGTTATGTAGTAACTTATAATTTATGGGATGTAAAAAACAAAACAACAATACAATTATCTTGGAGTCATTTGAGTTGAAAAGCTAGGGAATGGTATAATGAAAGATTTTTAAAACATAGGTGCAAAATTAATGTGTGTTTTTCCTCAATTATTCCCTTGTTGAAAACAATTTGTTGCAAAATGGTTTAACAAATATAATACAAAATGTCTTAGATGGCCAAAAGTAGGGAATTATTTGAAGTCATGCCATACCACCCATTGGGAATTTATTTACCATTTGCTTGGGAAAAAAAAGGACTATTAAGGAAGATGTTACTTAATGGCAATATCAATATAGAATTACCTCTAAGGCAACTAAGGATTTGTGAAGGAGATTAGAATAAGACATATTTTGTAAAAAGAGATGAAGTGCCTTTGTGGCTTATGAGTGATGGGGAACTTGTGTGATGGGGGATTCCATCATTGTTTCTCATTCTTTCATTAGTGTTTGTTACTTCTTGGAGATTAGGATGAGGACTAATGGTGAAGGAGATTATATTCGATGTTGAAAAATAATTACAATGTGTTCTACGGAAGTACGGAAGGCACTTCCTTTTTGTTTTGTTTTGCCTTGATTTCTTGGTACAAGGAGAATAGTAAGTATTGCTTCATATAAATTATTATAGCTTTTACCTTACTACAATATGGAGATGGCTAGATGATAGCTATAAACAAAAGATAGTAGTAATTATATAGTAAGAAGGCAATAATATGAGCTCAACAATTTTTGGAAGTTGAAGGCAATAGGTTTGCCATGAATTATTGGATTGTACTGTGAAATGATTGGAAAATAGCTACCTTCCACCCCCACTTCAAAGTTCTAAAAACTATTTGGAAATGTTGGTTTCTAGGTCCAAATGAGCCAAAATTTATGTCAACACATCAATTTTTTACAATTATTTTTACATATGTTTATGTGGTGCCACTTTAATGGCAAGTTGTGCATGATAACTAATATCGATGTTATAGAATCTAAGTTGAATTTCATTACATGTTTCAATTTTGAATTTTGGTTTGAGCAAAAAACAATAGTTTTATTCAATAACATTACTTTCACAAAGGGCCTTTTAATTTTCATAATACAACTTTTTAATTTTCAAAAAAATCTAGTAATGAGAGACTTTTAAACACATCTAGAAAACATATATATATATATATATATAAAATAATTCAAGATTATTTAAAGTTCATGGGTCCTTTACAACATGCAAATGTGTTGCAATGTATATGGTAGTTACCACCAACATGTGTGATACCTCCACCTGTTTATTTAGCAAGGCTTGTTAAAGTGGTTACATTTAATCCTAGAAAAGATAAATTTGAACTTTGAGACCACAATTTAACCTCACAACAGGATATCTATAATGTTTGAAGCAAGTAAAACATTTGCGTTTTTAAATTTTTAATTTGGTATCAACGTAGGTGAGGGTTCACCCAAGGTGCATAGAACTGGTTTTGCCTCTATTACTATCTTTAATGGGACAAGAAGGTGTTAGAAGGCAAGTTAACCAAGAACTAGTAGATCTAAACGGTATCTCAATAACTTGTTGTTACTAAGGGTAGGTGATAGTCATTTATCACTGTTCAAATCCTTAAGTAATGAAACTACTAAATTTAGTGATTTTAGAAGGTGGTGAAGTGGCATTATTTTGCAACCTCATTTGAATTAACTTAGGAAAAGATTGACATGAAGGCAAGAAAGTCCAAAAGGACATGGTTTGGGGTGGTGGGTGGAAGTCCCTCAAAGGGGATTCCCCCTATCTCATTATCAAATGTGGTTTTGGAGGAGAAGTTAGATAAGAAGATAGAGGGGTTGTTAAAAGAGGTTGTAGGAGAACCTTTTGATGTATGTGTGGATTGTGGAAAGGGGACCTTGAGTGTTGATGTGAAAAAAAACTTTGTACAATGTTTTTTTTTCCTTCATGAAATGTAGTACGAAATAATCTTGTTTTGCCTTCAATTGGGTTGGATCCAACGTTGTAATAAGGTAAATGACCTTCTATAGTAATGGAAATATTGTTGTAGCATTGTGGAATCACACATAGTAGTTGGCATGCAGTAGACATAATGACACAACGGCGGTAGCACTTGAAGCAATGATTTTTTTCATTCTTTGTATCATTTTTGTGTTGTTTTTCAAGTGGAACTTCTTTTTTGAAATTTCTAGAAAGTTAAATAATCATGCCGTTTCTTACGAAAAAATTGTTGTTGAAACTCCTAGTCCCAAGTTATTAGACTTAATTATTTATTTTTTGATTTTTGAATTCTTCTTGACAAGTTAGGTCTTCGATCATAAGCTGAAACTTGGAGGTGCTATTAGCAAAAGGGGGCTTTGGACATGATTGGCATGTGTTAAACCTATTTAGCACAACCCTTATTTTTCTTTCAAAGGAATATGTATAGGGACATTGGGCTTGTTATGGAAAACCATGGAGCCTGCATATGTCCCTAGCCAAGGGATGTTTCTTCTAGCAACCCTAGTTTCATGGATGAACTTTATACCATGAAATTTTGTTTATAATATTTCATCAACAAAATTTCATCCATTCATTCATTGAACATTTACAAATGATATCTTATGGATGTTGATCCACGAAAATTGGATGACTTTTAATGCAAAGCATAAAATAGTGAATGAACTACACTTCATGGATGAAATAAAATAATGAAATTTATTTCATCCAAAAAATTTATGCATGGACTTCCCTTCTGTAAGGATGATTCATAATGGATACAAAGAAAACATGAAATTTGAACTTGAAAACTTTCAATTTGCTCTCAATATGTTCAAAAAAATAATTAAGAGGGTTGATTGAATTTTTGAAAGGGGCTCCTCTCAAGCTTCAAAAGAGCCATCAAATCAATGTAATTAAAATAAGAAGAGAGACGAAGTAGGAAGGAAAGGGCGTGGAGGGGGCGAGGGTCAGGGTCAGTCTGATTTTTGGGAGCAGAGGTTTTGGCAGGATGGAAAAGAAAAATCAGTCAGACAGCCCAGAAATTGTTGGGCAGCTTGATACTCATTTGGGCAGTTCACAGGGTGAAGTGAGTGGACTTGGCAATTTGGCAAAATAGCCAAATGACATTGTGGAGTTGGGGACTTGGGAAAGCAGACGTGGTAATGTGGACTTGGCAATTTGGCAAAGTGGAGTTGGCAAATGGGTAAAGGCCTCTTGACAAAATACCCAAATGGGTACTAAGGTGGGCTTCACAATTTGGCAAAATTGACTTGAAACAGGGCAAGTGAACTTGGCCACACAGCCAAGCAAACTTTATTCCATTGAAATCTTCCCCTAGACTTCAAAAGCAATCAGTCCCTCTTACACATTTTACTCCGACTAATTTAACATGCAGCATCTCGTGTTTCATATGTGGGTTGCCCCATGAGTGGCTTATTTTAACATGCAGAATCTGCAAGTTTAAAAAGCGGTTTGTCCAATGAGTGGCCGATTAGGCAAACCCAGCCCGGCACGTTAGGGCCTTGGCTGTGGACCTGGGGGTGGCCCAAAGTGGATTGTGTAACAACCTTGGTGGAAATTTGCTTTGTTCTTTCATGGACCTAACCCCATCAGAATTCCTATCAGGTATGGAATACCGAAAGGCCAACTTATGTTGAAGGCCCATCATAGGCTAATGTGAAAAAGCTTACATAAGCCATGATAAAGGCAACGTGAGGAAGGTGTAAATAAAGTGTAGGGAACTTATGAAACATGCCAACTTGCCTAACCTAAAGTAGAATGCTTGGATAGTGTAGGAATGTTAAAATAAAAACCTTGGGTAGCCTATGATAAAGGCCAAAGGTACAAAGTCTAGGTAGCCTAGTGGCTTGAGGGTTTGTAAGAACATTAGGTAGCCTAGGGTTTTGACTTCCAAAGTTTGGTGCTCTTTGCAATAAAAGTTGCCCTTGCGATAATTTTTCTTAGTCAAGAACTAAGGTACAGTTTTTTTAAATGTACTCGACAAGCTCCAAGAGGTAAAGAATCCACAAAAGATTAGATGGTTTGATTATGAGAGCAATGTTTATGAGACCCATAATTGTCTACCTTGTTAATGATGTTGTTCCCACTTTCAAAGAACTTGCTTGCCAATGACCTACTATTTAGCATGATGATAAACCAGGCCCTCGCGTTTTTTTTCCCATATCCCAAACCTAAATGGAACCTATTGGTCGTAACCAGCTTTAGTTGATTGTTGATAACTTGACATTTGATTTTTCTTCCTTGAAAGAAATATTCTTGTCAAATAAGATTGGAATGG